>Ga0207127_10111_pt1 | contig 20896 bp, 19 predicted proteins | sample Alteio_BWMinHeat_17_FD_153574 | JGI IMG/M metagenome (GOLD analysis project Ga0207127, IMG submission 153574) | Enriched cells from forest soil in Barre Woods Harvard Forest LTER site, Petersham, Massachusetts, United States -... | ecosystem: Environmental > Terrestrial > Soil > Temperate forest >...
GCCTTTACCTATAAAAGAAGCATCGCAGCGCAGAATGAAATCGCCTTTCATCTTTTTCCAGGCAAAATGAAACTCATCGTGCGTTCCCCAAATATTGGTACCGGAACCCGAGAGGGTATAAGTTTGCAACTTATCATCATAGTTGCAGGTACCGGCGGTTTTCACCCGGCCCATATCTGTCTGACGGTCAAAAATACCTATAGGGTTTGTTTGCCCATTTACTTTTGTAGCGAACACTATCAGAATCACGGCCGCAGCCTTCCGGATAAAATTCCTTCGGTTTGTACGCATCGTATTCTATTTAGATGTGAGTCATTTAGTTATTTTGACTAAATGAAGATAATGGGATTTTTTTTTATTTTGTAATTTTTACTAAATAATATTTTTTATCCCGCTTATCGGGCGGTAATGGTTAATTTTAATATATGAAAACCGAAGAAGAGTTTAAGGAGTTTGTCCGGCACGGACACAAACTATTTATTCCGAATGTCTCACTGGACTGTGCCATTTTCGGATATCATGACCATCAGCTCAAGCTGTTGCTGATCCGTCATAAGGCTCTGAAAGACTGGTGCCTGCCTGGGGGCTATATCAGGCGCACAGAAAAACTCGTAGAAGCGGCAGACCGTAATGTAAAGGAAAGAACCGGAGTTGATAATCTGTTTCTGCAGCAGTTCAAAACCTTTGGTGACCCGGACCGGGTGAAATTCAAAGAGTTCGACGAGGAAGAATGGTTTAAAATCACCGGGGTGAGGATTACCAGGAAAAACTGGTTAATTGATCAAACAATCTCCGTAGGATTCTATGCCATTACAGATTTTTCGAAAACGGTACTGCATTCCAGTGCGCTGATTTCAGAATGCGCCTGGTTTAATATAGACAAACTGCCAAAACTGGAATTTGATCATGAGGAGATGGTCAAATCCGCCCTGCTGACTATGCGAATGCACTTATATCATTATCCGATCGGTTTTAACTTGCTTCCTGTGAAATTCACGCTTACTGAAATTCATGCCCTGTACGAAACTCTGCTGGGAAAAAAACTGGACATCAGCAATTTTCCCAAAAAACTGATGACCCTGGGACTGCTGAAGAAATTAAATGAAAAACGTCATATCGGTGCCCATCGCGCACCGCATTTATACAAGTTTGATAAGACCAAATATGAAAGGGCTCTTAAGGAGGGTATTGTGTTAAGCTGAAAAATCCTGGATGGAAGGAATCCAGTCCCGGGCACAATTCAAGCCTTGTAAAGTGTTATCTTTCATTTGTACAGGGTTTTTGGGTTTTTGCAGCATAAGCAACCTTGCTCGCAGATGAGAAGAAAATGAAAAAGCCGGCCGCGTTAGCGGACAGGGCTGTTGGTGGTTGTAGCCGCCCCAGAAGATCGCCAGAAGGCCTGTAGGAGGCAACCCCCGAAAAATTAAAGTTCGTAAGCCATACAAATATTATTTTAACTACGGTGACAACGCATTTCACTATACTTAAAATCATTCAATGAAGAACTTTCTATCCCTAGTCTTCTTTTTAAATTTTCTTATCCACACATCTTCCGCACAAGTATCAAAAGATATTCCTGCTTTCGGCAAAATTGATACTAGCGAACTTAAGATGACTGATTGCGCTTTTTCTCCCGGAGCGTCAGCAGTTAATTTAGTAAAATATGAAGAGGTGACCTTATCTGTTTTTCCAAATTCAACGACACAAGTGGTTACATCGACAAGATATCGTATTAAGATCCTAAAAAAAGGAGGATTCAAATATGCCAATATTGTTATTGATTATGGGAAGAATGACACTAAAATAACAAATGTTGAAGGGGCCACATACAATCTTGATGAAGGAGGACAGATAAGAATATCACCAGTTGAGAAATCTGATATTTTTGAAATCAAAACCACAAAGGAAAAAAAGACCATAACCTTTGCATTTCCACAGGTAAAAGAAGGTTCCGTCATTGAATATCAATTTACCCGGAAAGATAAGAGATCGTATTTTATTCCCTCGTGGCATTTTCAAAGTGATATTCCTAATTTGCTCTCGGTATGTAAAATAAGCAGACCTGACTTCTCCATGCTGGAAAAGAAAGCAACCGGTGACTGGCCCCTTGAAGAAGAGTCATTGAGTGATCACTCTACCGAGCTTGACAAAACGCAATTGACAAATTACTACGCCATGCGAAATGTTCCTGCCTTCTCGCCGGAACCGTATATGAGCAGCTCGAGGGATTACAGGTATCGCATTGATTTTATGACGGCCCCTCATCAGAGTGCCTACCAGGCTTTTGTAAGACAATCGAATAATATATGGCAGGGGGCTAATTTCTGGCTGCTCCAGTCAACATATTTCGGCGGCCAATTTGACTCAAAAATTCCAGGTTCAAAGAAATTTATAGATTCCGTAAAGAGGGACCAACAGAGGAACAGAAAAATTGGAGGATAAACGCGCCGATGACAAAGTTCAAAGAACTAAGAAAAATGTTTAATAATGCAGGAGTAAATATCCATATTGCTAAGCTTTCGCCCTCTGTGTGGTCCGATCGAGAAATTGATTATGCATTTAATGTTGCCAAAACCTTGGGTGCAAAAGGTGTATCGGATGAAATTGGAGAAGAATCCTGCAAACGGTTGGTACCTTTTGCTGAAAATCATAAGATGTATGCTATTTTTCATAATCACGGTCAATTTGCCGATACAGGTTTTAACTTGGACGAAATACTTAGCCTGTCTCCGGCCATAATGCTGAATTTTGACTGCGGACATTATTATGGCACAACTGGCAATAATCCCTGCGTATTCATTGCGAAATATTACAATCGTATTTTCAGCATTCATCTCAATGATAATTTAGGCCCTCAATCAAAAACACCCGATGCCAGTAAGATATATGGTCAGGGCCAAACACCGCTTACGGAAGTTTTGCTTTTACTAAAAAAACATGCAAAAGATCATAAATGGCCAAAGCACGCCGATATAGATGATACAATCCTCACAATGTCCAATTCCGTGGAAGAGGTGAGATTCTATGTCGAATACTGCAGAAAGGTTCTGGTTTAGAATTTTAGTCAGGTCATTACAAAATATGAGCGGAGGCAAGAATACAGACAGCAAAATCAATGGATTACCTAAAACTTAAAATAGTATGATAAACAGGCGTAAATTTCTCGGAACTGCCGCACTTGCAGGTGCTTTTTCTGCCGTGCCTTTTGGTTTTAAAAGTAATGGGGCAGACTTTAACCCGTCTGAGGGCGGTGTAAAAAAAGCTCCAAATTCAAAATTTGGAGGAGTCCAGATTGGCGTTATGACTTATAGCTGGCGCGATTTGCCTAGTAGTGCAGCAGATATAATAAAGTACTGCCAGGATTCAGGCGTGAATTCTGTTGAGCTCATGGGCGATGTTATTGAATCCTATGCAGGGCTTCCACCCGGACCAAAAGACCTGAGCAGTCCGCTGCCACCTGAAGCACAGGCAAGATTAGACAAAATGCAACAAACATTCAAAATCTCCCTGGATCAGCTGAAAAAGTATGTGACGCCTTCGATTTGGAACCAGATAGTTTCCGGCATCATGGGACCAACCGAGGAACAGAAAACGTGGAGGATAAACGCGCCAATGACAAAGTTTGAAGAACTCAGAAAAATGTTCGATTACGCAGGGGTAAAGATCCATATTGCGAAACTGCAGCCTTCCAACTGGTCTGACGGGGAAATTGATTATGCATTTAAAGTTGCCAAAACATTGGGTGCCAAAGGAATTACTGACGAAGGCAGTGTTGAGGCCGCCAAACGACTGGGCCCGTTTGCAGAAAAATATGGGCTTTTTGCTATTTTCCACAACCATGCTCAATATGCTGATAAAAATTTCAGTCCGGATCCAATACTTGCGGCATCTCCTGCCAATATGTTGAACCTTGATTGCGGCCACTATTTTGGCTCAACAGGATTGAACCCTGCGGATTTTATTAAGAAATATCATGATCGTATAGTCAGCCTTCATCTGAAAGATAAAACCGGCCCTAACACAAAGCCTCCTGATACCAACGAGGTATGGGGACAGGGTCAGGTACCTTTTGAGGATATTTTGCTTCTTCTTAAAGATCATGCAAAAGACAAGGACTGGCCCAAATACGGCGATATTGAATTGGAGTACCCAATTGCTGCATGGTCTAATCCGGTCAAAGAGGTAAAAACATGTGTTGCTTACACGCGGCAGATACTCATTTGACAAATGCAACTTAGGTTTATGACAAGAATTAAATTTTTTTATAAAATATCCCCATGTTATACCAACGACTGCCGCTGAGCAAACTCTTTTTACGATGCCTGCTGTTATTAATGCCGATACTTCTTATCGCGGCTTTCAAAAAAGACCTGCATCCAATAAATATCACAACCATTTTACAAAACGGTTTGGATACAGAAGAAAACAGGTTCAACAAAGTAGTACTTGCTGAAAGATTGGATGAGCCGCTTGACCTGGCGATATTAAAAGGTGGCAAGGTTTTGTTTATTGAACGCAAGGGCAATATTAAACTATACGACCCTGCTGCAAAAACGGTGAGTGTTGTCGCAACCATACCGGTAAGCACAAAATATACTGACAAACAGGGCAAGAAATCCGAAGCCGAAGACGGCCTGTTGGGCATTACCCTTGATCCGAAATATTATGTAAATCACTGGATTTATTTATATTATTCCCCTGCAGGGGATGCATCAGAAAATATCCTTACCCGTTATGTGTATTGGCAGGGGAAGCTAAACCTGTCGTCAAAAAAAATATTGCTTCATGTGGGCACGCAGAGGGAACAATGCTGCCATACGGGCGGCAAGTTGGATTGGGATGCGCAAGACAACCTGTACCTGACAACCGGCGATAATTCCAGTCCGCGCTCTACTGTATATAGCCCAAGCGATGAACGCCCGGGCAGAAGCCCCTGGGACGCACAGAAATCTGCCGCGAACACCAACGATTTAAGAGGCAAGATCCTGCGTATACACCCCGAGGCAGATGGCACATACATCATACCCGATGGCAATCTTTTTCCAAAAGGCACGCCTAAAACAAGGCCGGAAATTTATGTGATGGGGTTGCGCAACCCGTATACCCTATTTGTTGACAAACATACCGGCTACGTGTATTGGGGCGAAGTTGGTCCCGACGCGGCTAAGGATTCCATAGGAAGGGGGCCCATGTCGTATGACGAATGGAACATCGCCAAAAAGCCCGGCTTCTTTGGATGGCCTTACTTTGTTGGCAATAGCCAGGCGTATAATAAATTTGATTTTGCCACCGGCACCTCCGGCCCGTTGTGGAATCCAAACAAACCGATCAATACATCCCCTAACAATACTGGCCTGACTGAGTTGCCACCCACGCAATCCGCGTTTATATGGTATTCATACGGTGCCTCGAAGGAGTTTCCGTTATTGGGCGCCGGCGGCGGCCGTTGCGCCATGGGCGGCCCTTTTTACCGTGCGGAGGATTATAAAACTGCGGCAAGACCTTTCCCACAATATTACGATGGCAAATGGTTTATTTTTGAGTGGATACGCGACTGGATAGAGGTGGTGAGCATGGACAAGGATGGAAATTACAAAGGGCTGGAACGCTTTATGCCACATTCCCAATTCAGCCATCCAATGGCCATGCGGTTTGGGTCAGACGGCGATATGTATGTGCTGGAATACGGCCAGGGTTGGTTTATGCAGAATGATGACAGCAAATTGGTGAGGATTGAATACACTGCCGGGTCTCGCAAGCCGGTGGTAGCAGTAGCGGCAGATAAAACAGCGGGCTCGTTGCCCCTAACTGTAAATTTTACATCCGCAGGCACCATGGACTATGATAATAGTCAGCTTGCATACCGATGGAAAGTTACTTCTGCCTCAGGTGTATACAACAAAACCTTTACAGTTGCCAACCCATCTATAACGTTTGGCAAGCCCGGCACCTACAATGCAGTATTAATGGTTACAAACGCAAAAGGTCTAAAATCAAACGCTACTGTACAGGTTATTGCAGGTAATGAACCGCCACAGGTTAACATTGACATTGTAAAAGGCAACAAGTCGTTTTATCTGCCCGGTAAGCCTTTTAATTATGTTGTTAAGGTAACCGACAAGGAAGATGGCGTAGCCGGAAAAAACATATCTGCGCGTAATGTTAACATCAGCATTGATTATCTGAAAGACCTGTCTCTTGTCGAGCCGCCTCTGCGGAGCCACCGGCCACCGAAAGACGCTACGGGATTTTCAGCAGGCAAAGTCCTTATCGGGCAGAATGATTGCAAGTCATGCCATGCACCCGAAAAGAAAATTATAGGGCCGTCATATGTCTCTATTTCCCAGAAATATAAAAATGACTTGAAGGCGTACACCAGGTTGCCTAATAAAATCATCAACGGCGGTACCGGGGTATGGGGCGATATTGCGATGGCCGCTCACCCGCAGTTGTCAAAGGCCGATGCCCAGGAAATTGTGAAATACATATTAAGCATTGCAAAACCAAAGCCTGCACCGCTGCCTTTGATTGGCAGTTATACACCAAAACTGCCCGACAGCGGTAAGAACGCAGGGGTAGTGGTGATCAATGCATCCTATACGGACAAAGGCTTTAAAGGTGTGCCACGCTTAAATACGCAGGCACAATTGATATTAATGCCTTCAAACATTAAAGCAGGCTCAGCAAAAGCATCAAAGGGCATAAGCAAATTTTTTATGCCTGGTTTGAATAAAGAGATGGTTATTGTGATGGCCAACAACAGTAATTTTTATCTGAACAATTTAGACCTTAACGGTCTTGATAGTGTGACTTTTAACGTTATGGCACCCAGGGAACAATTATATGCCCAGGGTGGCAGGATTGAGATACATCTCGACTCAGCAACGGGCACTTTGATTGGGAAAACACCAGAAATACTACCGGATAACTCATCGTTTACAAATTCTGTAACTGTCGATGTTACGGCTAAAATAGAACCAACGCCAGGTATGCACGATGTGTATTTTGTATTTACTAAAGATGGGTATAAATATGGGGCGTTATTCATATTGTTCAATATCAGTTTTAAATAGTTGACCGTTGCAGTCGACAGAAGGGCGTTGATTAGTTGATTGGTTCGATAGGTGATTGCTAACAACAAACACAAAACATAAAATAATTTCTGGTCATAAAATTTAGATGGATTTTACTGGCAAGCCCATGCGCGATCATATATTTGTGGATTCCCCCGCTCTTACGACACAAAAGAAATTGACTTACTGGATCGGGCTAGCACTGGATTAAAATGCAGTTGCCAAGGCTTCTTTGTTATGATTTTTCTGTATTTGGTCTTTTGGCTTTGTATATGTAAATATACCTGTTGAGATTCTTTGGCCAGCTTCTCTTCCCCAGGATAATGAATAAATTATTTGGCTGAATAAAAAAACAACATATCTTTATGGTGTCATACTATACTATTACACTATACTTATGTTGGAAATCAATAATTTACATTTTGGATATTCGCGGAAGACATTATTATTCAGGGGGCTTGACCTAGCTCTTCAGGATGGGCATGTATATGGATTACTTGGAAAAAATGGCGCCGGGAAGTCCACATTGTTAAAAAATATGACTGGTCTGGCTTTTCCATTAAAAGGTCATTGTCTGCTCAATGGTGTAAATGTATCAGATCGTCCGGTTGCTGTTTTGGAAGACTTTTTTTTTATAGCAGAAGAGTTATTCATGCCATCCCTAACTCCAGTTGAATTTGTCAAAAACACCGCTGGCTTTTATCCAAATTTCAACCAGGATAATTTTTATCACTACCTGAAATTACTGGAAGTTGATCAGTACGGAAACCTGAGCAGACAGTCCTTTGGACAACAAAAAAAAGCCATGATTGCTTTCGGACTTGCGACCAATACGAATCTAATGATTATGGATGAACCCACCAATGGCCTGGATATTCCCTCCAAAGTACAGTTTCGAAAGCTGATTGCCTCCGTTCAAACTGAAAATCGATGCATCGTCATATCGACGCACCAGGTCAGGGATCTGGAAAGTTTGATTGACACCATGCTGGTCCTGCATAATGGTGAGATTTTAGTAAACAGCCCGATTGGTGAAGTTGAAGAGAAGCTGATTTTCGGAATCTATTCTAACTCGGCGGATATATCCGCACTCTATGAGGAAGTAAATATTCGAGGGAAAAATGTCATACTGCCAAACACAACAAAAGAGTTCAGCAAAGTGGATATCGAATTACTTTTTAATGGCATTATCAGTGGCAACCAATCTCTTTTAAAAATCTTAAAGAGTTCCTGATATGAAAAAGACTTTTAGTATGATTCGTTTTTGCAGGCTTTTTAAAAAACATACAAAAGAACATTTCAGGAATTACCTGATGTCAATCGTTGTATTGGTCGGTGTAATGATACTTGGCGGAAGTTTTCTGGTTTATATGGCTGACATCCAGTTAGATAAAAATATACAGACATTTCTTTTTTTTACTATCATGTTACTGGCGGGAACCATTTTTACCAGCACCATCTTTGCAGATTTAGGCGAAAGGAAAAAAGCAATCACATGGCTGACTTTGCCGGCATCTCATTTCGAAAAATACCTGGTGGCATGGATTTACTCTTTTCTTCTATTCATCATCGTATATACTTTGATCTTTTACGTAGCTGTTTTTATAGCGATTCAATTTCAGCATGTCCATGGTCTTCCCCAGGGCATACTAAATGTTTTCGAAACGCAGGTTCTTCTGATGTACCTGGTATATGCTTTTTTGCACGCGATTGCTTTTTTTGGAGCCGTTTATTTTGAAAAATTACATTTCATCAAAACGGCTTTCATTTTTTTTATTATCATGGGGGTCCTTATCGTGATGAATAAGGGAATTCTCAGCGCTTTACTCGGAAGAACGGTTGATGCCTCTCCGCCATTTGGCAACCTTCATTTTGCAAATAGCGGCCAGACGGTGGATATCCAATTGGGAAAGCAGCATAATAACCCGTATTTGATTTACCTGATTATCGTATTAACTTTTATTTTCTGGGCGGCTTCGTATTTCCGCCTGAAGGAAAAGCAGGTTTAATGAACAAAATGGAAAATGGAATTTAGAGATAATGAACCCATATACTTGCAGATCGCTGCATACGTAAGCCAGCAAATACTATTGGGCAAATGGCAGGCAGACCAAAAGATACCATCGGTGAGGGACCTTGCCATCGAGCTGCAGGTTAACCTGAATACCGTGTTGCATGCATATGAATTCCTGGAAAGCCAGGGGGTAATATATATCAAACGAGGGCTGGGGAATTTTGTAGCATTGGACGGATTTGAAAAGGCGAAAGATTACCGTAAAGAGCGTTTTATACAACAGGACCTGCCAGTTTTTTTTACAAATATTTATCTGCTGGGAATCAGCCAGGAAGAAATCCTGGAACGCTACGGGCAGTTCAGTCTTCATAATAATATCTCAAAAACCAATACAGACTGATGAAAGCAAGTAACAAATTTTTATTCGCAGCCGCAGTTTTCACCCTTTTATCGCTTCTGCTGTATGACCTGTTATTAAAGGCTGCATTCAAATCCGGGGATTATACAGACCCCTACAAAAATTTTGTGACGCTGAAGTTTAAGGACTTTAACATTCTCGATCTACATTCTTCTACTGCGGCGAATGTAAAAATAGTTCAGGGGCCATACAGTATTCGAATGGATGAAAATGCGACAGGCTTTGTTCGGCTGCGCCAGGAAGGTTCGCGTCTTCAGATAAATGCCAGCTTTGATGGCATTTATCAAAGCTTTCCCAATCAGTACATTTTTTTGATTTCCTGCCCAAGACTTTCAGAAGTAATCACAAATGCCAGTTACCGGGCTAATAACACCGAGGTGACCGATACGATCGTACGGGAGGATTGGAACATGCGCCAGGTATTGATAGATGGATTTAGTCAGGATTCATTGCGTATCAGCCAGGACTATGGAAGTACCGTTGTACTTGCAAACAACCATGTCCGCGCAATCAGTGCTGTGGTTGGAAGAAGTCAGGGGAGCGGATCCAACCTGATCATTCGGGCCAGTAATGTATTCGGGAATGCCACTCTTGATATACAAAACAACAGCAAATTATTTTTAGACAATGCCAGGATTCAAAACCTGAGCTACCAGTTGGGTGACAAGGCAAAACTGATAATAACCGGCAAGGCAAAAAATTTATTGACCAAAATAAAACCAGAGCAGAAATGAAACTGAGGATCAATTCTCTTTCTAAAACCTATTCCAACGGAGTAAAGGCTTTGAAAGATGTTTCACTGATTTTAGACAATGGAATGTTTGGTCTCTTAGGACCCAATGGAGCGGGCAAGTCCTCCCTGATGCGCACCATTGCCACCCTGCAGGAGGCAGATGAGGGCACTGTGTTTTTGGATGACCTGGATGTTTTGAAAAACAAAACTCGGGTGAGACAGCTGCTCGGTTACCTGCCGCAGGAATTCGGTGTTTATCCGAAAATTTCAGCCGAACGGATGCTGGATCATATAGCCCGGTTAAAGGGAGTTGAAAATGGAGGAGAGAGGAAAGAACTGGTGGGATCCCTGCTTGAAAATGTAAACCTATCAAAAGACCGCAAAAAACATCTTGGTACTTATTCCGGAGGAATGAAACAACGATTCGGCATTGCTCAGGCACTTATCGGGAATCCCAGGCTGATCATTGTTGATGAACCGACTGCCGGGCTCGATCCGGCTGAGAGAAACCGGTTTTATAATCTGCTTAGTCAACTGGGAGAAAAAACAATTGTCATTCTTTCAACGCATATTGTCGAAGATGTGAGTACGCTTTGTTCAAATTTTGCGATCATTTGCCAGGGCGAAGTTTTGTATTCGGGAAATCCGGATACGGCCGTAAATGAATTGGAGTACAAAATATTCAGCAAAGCAATCGGCCAGTCAGAATTGCCCGCATACCAGGAAAAATTTAATGTCATTTCCACCCAGCTCAAAACCGGCAGACTTCATATCAGAATTTTGCAGGAAACGAGTCCCGGAGAAGGATTCACTCAAACTACTCCAAATCTCGAAGATGTTTACTTCAGCAATATCGCTACCCGGGTTGATGTCAATACCATTTAATATATGTTCTGGAAAATATTTTTATTTGAAATTCAAAACCGCTTCAGGAGGCCGGCGATTTACCTATATTTTTTAGCCGCTTTTATTTTTACGGTCGGAACCTTTGCAACCGGATCATTGCCAATAGGAGAAAAAGAACATATTAACGCCCCTTACCTGATCGCCATGTGGTGTGCAGGTATCACTATGCTGATGATGCTGATCAGTTCATCAGTAATGGGACAGGCTTTGTACCGGGACATTGAATATCAGACCAAGGACTACTACCTGACTTATCCAATTACCAAAGCCGGATATTTTTGGGGCCGCTACTTCGGATCATTTTTTTGCATGCTTGCCATAGCCAGTTCTATTATCATTGGCGTCTATATCGGGACAAAACTGGGGCCTGCCATGGGTTGGAAAGATCCGAAAGAGTATGGACCCAATAATTTCATTTATTACCTGCATCCTTTTCTTACTATTGCACTTCCTAACCTGTTCTTTACATCCTCTTTATTTTTTGGGCTGGTGGCCGTTACGCGCAATGTAAAAGTTATTTACAGTGGCGGCATTCTGTTGTTCCTGGGATATTTTTTATCCTTCTTTTTTCTAAACAACACAAATAATGAAAAAGTCATTATGCTGGCGGATCCTTTTGGCCTGAACGGGGTCCGGTTTCTGTCAAATGCGGCCAACTCCTTTCAAAAAAATAATACATTGTTTCCTGTAAGAAGTGATTTTTTGCTGAATCGAGCGATCTGGTCGGTTGTAGGATTCATAGTTATCATGTACACCTATATCCGCTTTAGTTTTGAAAGATTTTTTACCGGCGCAAGAGATAAGGCGGCGATTGATGACGATTTATCTAAAGTAAGAAGGGTAATTTTTAGAGACGTAAATGTTGAATTTACCGGTAGGTACAATCGCAGAACTTTATGGCAATTAACAAAACTGGAACTGATCAATATTGCAAGAGACAATTATTTCTGGCTTTTATTATCCAGCGGTATGATTTTTCTGGCATTCGTATTCTGGACGGGCAACAGGGAATTTGGTGTGCCTAATTTTCCGCGAACCGTTATGCTTTTTGATATTTTCAACGATGTATTTACATTTTTTATATTCTTCATCATCATATTCTATACAGGTGAAACTCTGCATCGCGACCGGGTTACACGCTATTCTTTTATCAATGATTCCTTGCCGCCACCCAACTGGGTGCTCAATGGTTCAAAGCTAATCCCATTGCTCATTTTGGGAATCTTTTTAACTTTTGCCCCTGTATTGGTTGCCATGCCTGTTCAGATAATAAAAGGATTTTATCATTTCAATTTCCCGATATATCTCGTCAACATTTTTATCGTCATTTTACCCCGTTTCCTGGAAATGGTAGTGTTTTCATATGTTATTCATGTCGTGATCAACAATAAATTTGTAGCTCATGGCATAGGCGTTTCCATTTGGGTGCTGATGTTTTTTCTACGGGGCACAGGTATATTTAACTACAATCTGCTTTTGTATTCTCATACGCCCTGGTATGGAATTTCCGATATGGACGGACTCGGACATATGACTTCTCCGGTTATGTGGTTCAATGTATACTGGCTGTTATGCGGCGGGCTACTGATTGTAGTTTCAGCTTTATTTTATTACCGGGGAATATCTTCGTCTTTTAAGGAGAGGCTGCAGTTATTAAGTGAAAGGTTTGATGGGAGGACCAGGTTATTCTCAGGTTCGTTACTGATCTTATTCTTGGTGATAGGCTCTTACATATATTATAATGTAAGTTATTTAAATAATTTTCTCCTTAAAACGGAAAATAATGACAGAGCAATTCTTTATGAAAAGACATTAAAACGCTATGAGAAGCTGCCTTTGCCGAAGGTTACAGGGACTAAAATGTTTGTGGATCTGTATCCGGACAAACAACAGGCATTTATAAAAGCTTTTGTCACCCTGAAGAATAAAACGAACCAACCCATTGAACAGATGTTGGTCGATGCCGATGGACTCGCGGATTATTCCATTAGGGACGCAGGAAACTTGGTTCCATATACTTGTCCCTTGCTCTACCCGCGTGGTATATTCAATTGGTTCAGGCCCAAATTCGATACGGCGGATTTCAGGTTATATAAACTCCTGAAACCGTTAGAATCAGGTGATTCATTAACGCTTCAAGTCAATTCATCTTACAATCAAAAGGGCTTTAGTAACGGATTATTCTCCGGAAATGTTCTTCGAAATGGAACATTTTTTGGAAGCGGCTTGCCCGGTCTAGGGTATGACGAAGATGATGAAATCAATAGCCCTTATGTTCGCAAGAAGAGCGGCCTGCCTCCGAAAGAAATTGAAGAAATTGCCCAAAATGATCCTGTGGGCGTGGGGACTTTGAAGGCCGGAAAAGCTGCCGATCTCATGAAATTTGACGTCACCATAAGTACTTCAGGCGATCAGATGGCCATCGGTCCAGGGGATTTGCAGGAACAATGGAAAAAAGATGGTCGCAACTATTTTCACTATGAGCAAAATCAGCCTGGTTTGTATAATCCCATAGGTATTATTTCAGCGCGGTACGCCGTAAGAAAGGATAGTGTATTTTTAGATCATACAGTTAACATCAATATTTTTTTTGATCCGGAGCATAATGCCGATATTGACCGATTCTTAGAAGCATATAAGAAAGGGCTGCCTTATTATAGTTCTGTATATGGATCCTATCCCTCAAAGAATATCAGTTTGATCGAAACACCTATTTACGGTCCGTGGGAAACTTCTATGACTACCATGGGTACCCTCATGGAGAATAATTCATGGAACGCTGATTTTTCCGATCCCAATCAGTTCGACTATTTGTATTTTAATACGACACGTCTGCTCGCCCAGCAATGGTGGCGCTTTCAGGTAGCTCCAAACAGCACCGTTGGTTCGCTGGTGATATCGGAAGGATTGTCAACCTACGATGCCATCGTGATGGCGGAAAAAAAATATGGAAAAGATAATATGCGGGGAATACTTCAGGATCAGAGTTGGCTTTATTTAATGATCAGGCCCCGATTGGAAAATAAAGAGCATCCTTTGATTAAAGCCAATGAATGGTTTGAATGGGGAGGAAAAGCCGGTTTGGTTTTATATGGCCTGAGGGACCTGATAGGTGAGGATAGTCTTAATGCCGCCCTGCGCGAATTTAGAAACGCTTATGCATATAGAACGGATCCGCCATTTGCGGGCGCAAATAATCTCTACGAATACCTTCAGAAGCGTGTGCCGGATTCTTTACAATATTATTTATCCGATACCTGGCAGAAGATCACCTTATATGACAATAAAGTTGTGGAGGCAAAGGTTACTCCTACCGGTAATAAAGAGGAATATAAGGTAACGATTAAAGTAGATGTTGGAAAAGTATGGATCGATGACAAGGGCAATGATGTTGTTGCAAAAACAATGAATGACTATATGGATATTGGCGTATTCGCGGCAGACACAAAGAGCAAAGAAGGAAGGTCGCAGGTAAATCCGTTATACCTGCGTAAACATAAACTCACTGCGGGGCAGCATATCTTGAATATTATTGTTAAAGGGAAACCCGTCAGGGTAGGCATTGATCCATATGCAAAACTAATAGATCGTCAGCCTAATGATAATTTGAAAGATTTATGATTTAAAAAAAATATTAAAAACCTAATCCATAGAGACATTTTACAATTGAACTTGCTAAAATAAAAAAGGAGATGTGCGATAGGTGTACCGGCCTCTTATAAACTGTATAAATAATTGGGGTTGATCCATAATATTAATCCGACCCGAGAATATTTGGGCTGAACCTCCATGATATACAAAATTCCTCGGTATGAAAAAGCGTAGAGAAATTCCATGGTTAAATAATGTGTATATGTGAAGAGAAATGAGAAGAATTAAACGTATAATAAAAAAGTAGACTTTGTAAATATTTGATTATAAACGTTTTAAAAGTGCCCAGGACTGGATTTGCAATCTTCTGATAATCAGATAACAATATTTTTGGAGGGTCAACGGTGAGTCATATTTGAAGGTGGAAAGCCCTCAAAATTGAAAATTCTGTTTCGACTTGGTTTCAGGGAAAGTTGATGAGTGAGTTGGCGGTTTTCAAATCGCATTAAGCAAAAAATCCCCATCAATTTTTAATTGCTTATGCACGGCTTTCAAGAAGTCAACATCAGGTTTTTGCTTTCCATTCATTATTAGTGACAGTTTTGTATCACTCACTTTTAATTTGTGAGCTAGTTCTTTTTGCTTCAGACGCATTTCATACATTTTCATTTCAATTATTCCCGCCAAGGTAGTTGGAGCCGAAATCGTGAATTTCGTCTTTTCGTACTCTTGCGCAGCAAGAGCCATTTTGCGAATCTCTGTAAGTTCTCTTTTAGATACACTCTCACTACCCTTTGCCATCAATTTGTCAATTTTGGACATTATCGACTTGTAGTTAAGATCGTTTGTGATTTTTCTTTTCGTTGTCATTTATGCTATTATTGAGTACTTTCAATTTGTAATTGAGGCAACTTTAATGTATTTTATATTGTTGAGCAATCAATCTTTTCATACTCGTTATGGTGGCCAACAAATCGGACATATACGGTACGAATATCAAAAAAAATCATGGCCACCAATCGATAGCTATTTCCTCGAATATTGAATACAAAACGGTCATTACCCACTGCATCTACTGAGTTAAATAATTGTTTCATTTCGTGATAATTCTTCCAGTCTCCAGCTGCAGTTGCACGATACCAGTTGTTTAACGCATCTTCTGAGTCAGGGTGTTTTTGGTAAAATTCCCTTAGGGTACCGTAACTAATAACAACCATAAGGTATATCGAATATTATGTCAAAGGTAAATAAAATTCCGAAAAACGAAATAAAATATAGATATGGTAAATTTTCCTTAAATTCGCTGGTACCACCGCCAATTCGGGAAAAACGATTAAGAAATAAAAATAGCTGACCGTTGAATATTTATTAAATATCTGAAATTCAGCTGTTTATTAGTAATTCATTTACACCTTAATTATTAACCATATCTGCCATACAATTGGGGTACATCATATATCCGGGTCAAAAGCATTATAATCCTTTTCTTAGGTTGGGTTGATCGTTCCTGGATAATGAAAAATGTTTTTTAAAGGGAAATTTTATGGCAAAGTCTGTCTAAAATCAAAAGTATATTAAGTAAAATGAAAAGGTTTACAAGTGCGGGAACGTTTTCTTGCTCCTCATTTTATTATCGTGGCAGAAAGTGAAAAAAATTAGTTCGAGAGAGCGAATAGGTGAGTAAAAGTGGGAGGATAAAGTTGTATTATAAAAATTAAAACTTTGTAAATGATTGATAATCAAAGTATTAAAAGTGCCCAGGACTGGATTCGAACCAGCACATCCTTGCGAACGCTGCGACCTGAACACAGTGCGTCTACCAATTTCGCCACCTGGGCAGATTTTTATTCAGGGAGTGCAAATTAATGTAAAAATCTCTTTACAATCAAATTTCCCTGCCCTGGGTACTTTGCCACCCTATCATCAGTACACCCGTGATAACTAGCAGGGTGCCTGTCACCTGTTCCGCAAATATTTTGTCTCCCAAAATAAAATGAGCCTGCAAAATAGTAGATACCGGTCCAATGCTGGTAATAATTGATACGTTGTTCGAGCCGATTCGTTTAATGCCGTAGGATAGCATAAAGGAGGGAATGACCGTTGCCAAAAGAGCAAGCAGTATTGAGTAATGGATCAATGTGGAACTCAGAATATGGTCACTGAAGTGTCCGCGAAATAAGAATTGGATCAACACGCCAGATGTAGATGCAAGCATAGCATATGCCGTAAATTTGGTAGCTCCAACCATCGGAATCATTCTCCCGCTCCCTGCCAGATAAAAAGAATAGGTAATTGCGCAGAGGAAGATCAGGAAACTGCCCCAATAGAAATCCGGTGTTCTACTATCAATCTTTAATTCTCCAAAATAGGCGATTCCAATTCCTATATAAGTAAGAACCAAAGCGATTTTCTGAATCCTGTTAATCTTTTGTCCGAATAGAAACGCGTTTATAAGTACGGCAAAACTGGGATATAGAAATAAAATAAGCCGTTCAAGGCCTGCCGAAACGTATTGCAGGCCAATAAAATCAAGATAACTGCTAAGGTAGTAACCAAGTGTTCCTAATAAGATAACGTATAACCACTGACGGCTGGTCATTCTGATATTATTCATTCTTTTACTGCTGATGGCAGCTGCAACGAGATAAAATGGCATAGAAAAGCTCATTCGCAATGCCAATAAGGTTAATGCATCTACACCGGTATCCCTAAAGGATAGTTTAACGAGAATGGCTTTAGTGGAAAAAAGTATGGCTCCTATCAAAGTGATAAGGAAGCTGGCGATGGACATGGACTGCTGGGTTTTCGAATCATTCATTCCACCTAAAAATTAAACGGATACATTAAAGTCCCTGAGAGCATCATTGAGACTTGTCTTCAGGTCGGTGGAAGGTTTACGCTTGCCAATAATAAGAGCACAGCTCACATAATATTCGCCGGCAGGAAATTTTTTAGGGAATGTCCCGGGAATCACAACACTGCGGGCAGGAACTTTGCCTTTGTATTCAACCGGCGAGCTGCCGCTAACGTCAATAATTTTAGTGCTTTGCGTCAATACAACGTTCGCACCCAGAACGGCCTCTTTTTCGAGGTGGACTCCCTCAACCACAATACTCCTTGATCCCAGGAAGCATCCGTCCTCAATAATTACGGGGGATGCCTGTAAAGGCTCCAGCACCCCGCCGATACCCACCCCGCCGCTCAGGTGAACCCCTTTGCCAATCTGAGCGCAGCTTCCAACCGTGGCCCAGGTGTCCACCATAGTTCCTTCATCAATATAGGCACCGATATTTGTATAGGAAGGCATCAGGACTACGTTTTTTGCAATATATGCCCCATACCGGGCAATGGCATGAGGGACAGCACGCACTCCAAGGGAGGCATAGTTTTTTTTCAATTCCATTTTATCGTAAAATTCAAAAGGAGCCAGGGTCCATGTCTGCATGGGCTGGATACCGAAATACATCAAAATAGCTTGTTTTATCCATTCATTTACCTGCCAGCCCTTTTCGGAAGGGGAGGCTACCCGCAGGCGGCCTTTGTCAATTTCTTCTATCACCGCCCTAACGGCCCCTGAATACCCGGATTCTTTCAATAACTCACGGTTTTGCCATGCCTCTTCAATCTGATGTTTCCATTCCATTTTAATCTTTTTGCAAACTTAAGGCTTGGCTGGCAGATAAAATGGTGACGGTAAAAACATGGTAGCTGAATTAAACGATCTTCCTTTTCCCTGGTCTATAACATGCTATTAACCAAAAAAAACCTATCAAAATCATCCGAAATCCGGCATATTACCGTTTAATATCAACCCTTATTGACTAACCACATGAAAAAATTGCTTTTACCAGGATTGCTGTGCGCTGTTTTTTTACTATCAGGAAAGGTTTCCATTGGCCAGAAGAATTCCGACTCACTTGTCCAGAAGAATTCCGACTCCCTTGCACAGAAGAGCCCCGACACCCTTGCCCAAAAGAATCCTGATTCCCTTGCCCGGAAGATTCCTGATTATGATATTTTCCCTAAAAAATCCTATTGGCAGGTCGGCATAAATTATTTAAGCGACAACGTTTATCTTGGAAGAAAGGATTCTGTAAAAATACCCTATATAAGTCCCTCAATAGCGTATTATGACAAATCCGGCTTTTATATGAATGGTTCTTTGTCTTTTTTACCAGCTTCGGGGAACAGCCACATAGATCTTGTCACTCTGGAAGCGGGGTATTCCTTTACTATTAATGATTTTGAAGGGCAGATTGCCGCAGATAAGTTTTTTTACAACAGCAAAAGCACCAATGTGCGCTCAGAGGTAAAGGGAGGCCTTAACAGTATGCTGGGTTACAATTTTGGGTTTATCAAGCCCACTGTTCAGGGTGGAATAAGTTTTGGAAAGAGTACAGATTATTCGCTGGCGCTCGGTCTGGAGCACACGTTTTACCTCGTGGATGACAAAATAGATGTTACACCCCAGGGTTTAGCCAATTTTAGCACCCAGAATTTCTATGGTTCTTATTATAACAGGAGAAGGTACACCGGTAAAAGAAAACGGAAGTCTACCGGTATTTTATATTATGATATTTCAGCGGATGTCTCCAATGTTTCCAAATTTAAACTGCTGGATTATGAATTCTCGGCACCGATCAATTATACCTGTGGCAAATGGGTTTTTAATTTTACGCCGACAATTGCAATCCCGGAAAATCCGGCAGAAGTAACTCTTCATTTTCAGCCTTCAACGGGCTTGCCTTTCTCGAGAACTTTCCGCGAAAAATTAGGAGAAAGCTTCTTTTTTCAAGCCGGTATAACATATCAGTTATAGTGGTTGAAATTTTCTTTCAACCGATTTCCCTCTTGAATAATACTGCCCAACTTGACTGTATATTTGTTCAATAGTGATCCAAATTGTCATCTTTTAAAACAATTAGTATTGGAGTTTCAAACAGATATATTGTCCAGCCTGGAGGTTCTGCGGGGTGGGGGACTTATTTTATACCCAACGGATACCATCTGGGGCATAGGTTGCGATGCGACCAATCCCCATGCCGTTGAGAAGGTATACGCCTTAAAAAAAAGACCTGGGAAAAAAAGCCTGATCGTTCTGCTTGCTGATAAAAGAGATGTGCTGAAATATGCGACCCAGCCTGACCTGAATATTTTTGATTATTTGCGGACGGTGAAAGGTCCCACGACGGTTATTTACGAAGGGGCCGTCGGATTGGCAGAAAATATCATTCAGGAGGACGGAACAGCCGCCATGAGAGTAGTTAATGATCGTTTTTGCAAAGAACTGATCAAGCGCTTTAGAAAGCCCATTGTTTCCACTTCCGCCAATATCTCCGGTGAACCCTTTCCCCGCTCTTTTAACGAAATCAGCGAAAAAATAAAAAAGGGAGTTGATTATGTTGTTCGGTGCGGACAGGATGATACCCGTTTGAAGGAACCTTCCTCGGTGGTGAAATGGAATAAAGATGGATCGATAGAGGTTATTCGGCCTTAAAGTATAAATGAATTTGCTTTCTTAGCTTTGCGCACTTTATACTGTGCAAAAATTTCTGATCATACAGACAGCCTTTATTGGTGATGTAGTTTTAGCAACCTGCCTCATTGAAAAATTGCATTCACATTTTCCGGATTCGCAAATTGACTTTATGGTGCGGGGAGGAAATGAATCCCTGCTCACGGGCCATCCCTTGTTGAAAAGGGTATTTGTCTGGGATAAGAAAAAAAACAAAATGCGGAATCTCTTCAAATTATTATTCGCGATCAGGAAGCTGAAATATGATAAGGTTATTAACGTGCAGCGTTTTGCGGCGACCGGACTTCTGACCGCATTCTCGGGGGCCAAAGAAACAATCGGGTTTAATAAAAACCCGTTCAGCTGGTTGTTCAGCAGGAAAATTAAGCATGTTGTCGGCGAAGGAAAGATGGGCCAGCATGAAGTTGAACGGGACCTGGAATTAATAAGGAGTTTTACAGATGATTCAATCGTCAAACCAGTTTTATATCCCTCCCAAGCTGATTATGCATTCGTTCAACAATTCAAACGGGGAAACTACCTCACTATAGCTCCTGCCTCTGTATGGTTTACCAAGCAGTATCCATTGGAAAAATGGATTAGTTTCATCAAAAAGGCTCCCTCATCCTGCTCCGTATATTTGCTT
>Ga0207127_10106_pt1 | contig 20863 bp, 22 predicted proteins | sample Alteio_BWMinHeat_17_FD_153574 | JGI IMG/M metagenome (GOLD analysis project Ga0207127, IMG submission 153574) | Enriched cells from forest soil in Barre Woods Harvard Forest LTER site, Petersham, Massachusetts, United States -... | ecosystem: Environmental > Terrestrial > Soil > Temperate forest >...
TGGCCTTTGCCAATCTTCAGGATTTTCTTCCTGCACCCCAGGCCAAATCTTCGCTTTATGCGCTTGATCTCGGCTGTGGTCCGGGAGTGACTGCAGTACGTCTGGCGGGACTTGGCATTCATGTCACCATGCTGGATTCCTCTCCAGCGATGCTGGAACTCGCTCATCACGCAACCCGGGAAGCCGGGGTAACCGGCAAGGTCGTACTGCAACACGGCGATGCTGCCCAATCGGCTCATTTATTCCCCTCGCGGTCATTCGATCTAATTCTTTGCCACAACATCCTGGAATATTGTGATGACGCCCCTGCTGTGTTGCGGTCCGCCGTTCCCCTCTTACGGGATTCATCGGCGATATTGTCCGTTCTTGTGCGTAACCAGGCGGGTGAAGTGCTCAAAGCCGCTATCCAGACAGGGGATTTGGCGGCAGCAGAAAAAGGCCTCACAGCTGAGTGGGGACAAGAGTCTTTGTACGGAGGCAGGGTGAGACTATTTACGCCAGATAGCCTGCGTGCCATGCTGAAAGAGGCGTCTTTGGCGCCGATTGCCGAGCGCGGTGTACGAGTTCTGGCGGACTATTTGCCGTCACAGGTTTCTCGCAGCGCAGATTACGAACGGATTTTTCAACTGGAACGGAAGCTGGGCAATCGACGGGAGTACGCTGCAATTTCCCGCTACGCACATTGGCTGGCACGTTGCGTAAATCCGTTGACGGAGGACAGTGCTTGACCAGAGTCCCTCTTGATTCGGGCGTTACATCAAGCGCGACGGCGCCTGAGGCCACGATTGCGCTCGGCCTCGGGCTTACCAACGAATGCAACCTCGCCTGCTCCTTCTGCTACCGGGACCCAACTCGCACTGATCGCCTCTCTCTGGATCAGGTGAAGTCCATCATGGAACGGCTGCCCATTCGTTCAGTGAATCTGGGCACGGGTGAGAACGGCATGCATCCGGAATTTAGAGCGATTCTCGAGTACCTGCGCCAAGAGCCCATCAAACTTACCATCACTTCCAACGGCCATAGCGTTGCTGTGCTGCACGACAATGAGTTGAGCGCATTTCACGATGTTGAGTTTTCTCTCGACTACCCAACACGAGAAGAACAGGATGCACAGCGCGGAAGCGGGAATTGGGAGTTGATCCACCAGCAGGCAGAACGTTGTGTAACGCTTGGCGTGCCGGTTACGATCATCGCGGTCATGATGAAAGCGAACTACCTGCGTCTGGCAGAGGTCGCGCGTGTAGCCAGACAGTTTAACGCTCCCCTGCGTGTGAATGTGTATCAGGCGGTGCGATCGGACATTTATGCATTGTCATACGGAGAATATTGGGAGGGCTTTCGCGCACTGTTTGCGGAAACGGACGTAATTGCGATCGGCGAGCCCCTGGTGCGAGCGATGGCCGGACTGCCGCCGCGAACTGGAGGATGCGGAGTCAGCACGGTGCGTGTAACTCCTCGTGGCACCACTCAACCGTGCGTCTATTGGCCGGGAACTGGAGCGCCCTTATCAGAATTGGAAATGTTGGGATCGAAGGTAATCGAAACTCATCCATTCCTTGAAGCGCGGTCCTTGCCCGATGCGTGCCAGCCTTGCGATTTTCGCGATGCCTGCCATGGTGGGTGCGCCGGACGGCGGCGCCTGCAGGATGCGCTCCAGCAACCTGATTCTTATTGTCCCGTTATGCGCGGACAGACGCAAAAACTGAACATCACAATGGCTGCAGTCCGGGATCTTCCCAAGGGGGAGAGTTCCTGCACCACAATCGTGATGGCGCGGAGTTGAGCATGCTACGTTTCTTTCCTACACGCAAGGTGAGCCTCTCACTCTTTGCTGTCGTCCTCATTTTTATTGTTAACCCGGCGACTTCGAAAACGCAAAATAGCGCGAACCCCAATTCTCAGACAGTTCCGCGCAAGACAAGCCAGCCATACACCGGCGACCTGTCTATTTTTGAAAATAAAGATCGCGATGAAAAACTACAGGTCCAACGCGTGATGGACATTCTGGGCATTAAGGAAGGCGCCCACGTAGCAGACATTGGAGCTGGTTCAGGATGGTTCACAGTTCGCGCGGCAAAGCGTGTGGGAAGCACTGGAATTGTCTACGCCGTGGATATCAATCCAGAGTCCATTGCCTATATAAATCGGCGCACTAAACAGGAAAGCATTGCCAACGTACACGCTATCCTCAGCCGGGAGGATGATCCAATGCTGTCGAAAAACAGCATTGATTCCGTGCTGCTGTTAAAAACCTATCATGAGGTCGCACATCCCGTGCTTCTCCTGGAGAACTTGCGAAGCTCACTGCGCAGCGGAGCAAGGGTCGGCATCATTGATCGCAATGGCAAGGGTGATGACCATGGCGTCTCCCGTGATGTGGTCATCCAGGAAGCCGCCCAGGCCGGTTATCAACTGCAGGAACAGTACGATTTTGTGAAGGGAGACGGGCAAGACTACTTTCTGGTTTTCCGCCCGAACTCCACTCCTAAGTAGCCGAAAATGTTATTGCGCGTTCGTTGTTTATTGTGCGTTCACCCAGGCATCCGAGCCCGTCACCTTAACCGCTACATCTGAAAAGAAAATATGCAGCGGCTTTCCGTCCGCTGTGCCGTGGTGTTCCGTTGAGATGAGGATCGGGCCGGCTTTCTTATAGCCCTCCCACGTCGCGATGACGAGTTGCGGCTTTGCGCTTCCACCGTGGCGGAAGAGCATTTGCTGGACCTGGTTGTCGGCGCCGACAAAGAGTTCCCAGGTATCACCGGGTGTATAGCCAAGATCCGAAGGATATTTCACTACCACCTGATCGGCGGTACCTTTGCCTTGTGGCAGTTTTTGTTTACCTTTATCTTCCACGTTGGCGCCGGTGTCCCACATGACATGAAACGGAAAGATAAGCCAATATTGATCATTGACGAAGCCCGGATCCACGTCCTTCTTCACATTGTCAGGCTGGCTGTCGATCTGTGAGCGTACATACGTAACCTTAACCGGCTTGCCGGTCTTGTCTTTTCCTTCGAATGTAACCCGGTTGGCTTTGGGCTCCCAGGTCCATGATCTGCTGGCTTTGAGCCCGGGGATATCGATGTTGAAGGTATAGCGGATCGCCTCGATTTGTCCCCACGAATCGATCCCATAAGCCTTGGCGATTTTCTCGGCGATTGGCGGACGCGTCTGCGCCCAGGAAGTTGAAGCAAGGATTACTACCGCGAACATCAGAAAACGGATCATCATTACCCGGATCGCGTTTGTCATGGAAGGTCACTCCTCGGTTGGTGAAATGGAGGTTATACAGAGGGCCCCGGCCAGGGTTCTAGAATACATCAGATTCCAGAGCGCCACAGCAGAGTTGCCACGCAGACATTCTCAGAAGCGCGTGGCATTCTGCAGAAAATCGCATTGTGTACTTGGGCTATTCCGCAGCGTTTCGCGGCGTTGCCGGTCGCAGGAACATGCGCACACCAATGACCGCTACGCACACTGCTAGCGCTCCGTATTCCAGCAGCATCATCCAGCCCGGTACCAGCCACAGGCGTCCGACTCTGCGCAGATGCCAGACGTAATAAGTTGGGATAACGCTGACGGTCCAGATCATAAGCGGCACCGTAGTCGTTGACCGCAGGAACGGCAATAGCCACAGCAGGTACCATGGATAGACGACGGGCGCACAGAGAAGCGAAGCTGCCATCGGCCAGGCAAATTCATCGCCAGACCAGGCCGCGGATTTTCGTCTGAGCCAGATCGCGAACAGAAAGCCGACCAGCGCAGCAATCCCGACAACAACCTGTGGAGACATCACTCCCTCAAGCGTCGCAAACACTGGATCATTAAAACGGAAACTCCGCACATAAGTGCCGAGTGACCCGGTCGGAAGCCGGCCGTGGTTTAAAAAAGGCACATATAGGAGACCGGCTACTATTGCAGCCAGCGCACCGTCGCGCATACGAACGCGTTTCCAGTAGAGAGGCAGCAGCACAATCGGAAGCAGTTTCACTGCAACCGCCAGCCCAAATGCCACGGCCGCAACCGCACGCCAGCGCCGTGCCAGCGCCGCGACAGAAACCAACAGCAGCAACACGCCGACAATATCGATGTGGCCGCTGCCCGCCACTTCTATCGCCAGGAGAGGGTTCCATACATATGCCAGAACCCAGTGCTCTGCTTGCTCACTGCGCCGCAAGACATCGAGCAAGATGAAGGCAATCGCAAAATCGCAAAGTACGAATGCTACTTTCAAAGCAAAGATAGATTCGTGAATCGCTGTTACGGCTCGGAAGAAAAGCTCAGCGCCCGCTGGATATGGGCTTGGCAGCTCCGGATGGTTCAACGTTCTAGTTTCAGACGTGTGTAACGGGGCGAGCGCAGGATCACTCGGAACAACGAGGTATGGGTTATAGCCAAGCCGCTGCACGCGGCCATCCCAAACATATCGATGAATGTCATCATCTAAACCCGGCGGTACAAGTAAAAATGCAACTTGCCACAGAGCAGCCAGCATGATGCCGATGACGATGACGCGGGATTGGAATTTCGGCGTGCTGAAAAACTCGCGAATCGCCAGGAGGTAGGCGATGCCGGCAACCGCCAGAGGAACGATAAAGGATGGCGCACCGATGTTATTGAACTTGCGCGAGCAGAGAGTTAGCAACAGAAGCAGGATGACGCCAAGACCATACAGACGGCCGGATGGCGTGAGCTTCACAGCTTTCCTGAGCTTGTCCGCAACTGCGTCACGGCCTGTCTCCACTGTTCCAGCCAGATCGCCGTTCGTGGGGCCCTGGCCGGGGCAAGCCGCAGCTCCGCAGCTAACCGGGCTAAGTCACTTTCCACGTCGACGTCATAGAAGGGATCCGTGAGGGCAACGGAAAGCTGCATTCCACGTGCGCGAGCCAGCAGGATCTCAAGCGCGCTCTTCGTGCCCATGCCATCACCGTCGAAGAGAGCTGGGTGGGCGGCCCTGGCACCTACCAGATAGTAGCCGCCATCATGTGTTGGTCCTACAACCATGTCATGTTCCACCAGCGCGTTGAAGGCGTTCTCAAGAACGGAAGCCGGAAGATGTGGGCTGTCACTGTTGAAGGCAACAACGCGTTGCCGGTCATTCGCCGTGAACTGCGCAAACACTGAGGTCAGGCCTGCAGCAAGACCCAGCCCTTTCTGCGCAACCACTTCCACCGCGCCTTGAATTTGCGCCAGACGCTTTAGCTCTTCGACATCCGAAGCAGGGCACATAATGGCAACGTCCACTTTACCCAACGATCGCGCCAGGCCTATCGTGTCGTGCAAAAAACAGCGATAGAGCTCGGTGACTGCTTCAACGGGAAAGCTTTGAGCTAATCGGGTTTTGACCATGCCATGTCGCGGCGCTTTTGCCATGACAACCAGAGTGCAATCCTTGCCATGCGAACGCGCGTTATTGTGGTTGGAAGATTCCATAACAGATGGTAGCGTCAAAAGTCACGGTTCCAGAGTCACGCGATCCGGTGGCGTTCCGGATCTACGATGCCGAAAATAATAGCCCACGATCCGAGAGAGAATGAACCACCCTGCTCCGACGGTGCCCTTCAGCGTACCGCTGATCTTCGATTTTCCAATTCGCGGATAATAGCTCACCGGCACCTCCACGATGCGGAATCCCGCGAGCGAACCTTTCAGAATCATTTCAACCGCCCAGCCATACGTGCTTTCCTGGAGCTCAAGCCGCCGAAGGACATCTGCTCGCCCGGCGCGGAACGGTCCCAGGTCGCTTATCGTGAGACCATACAAAAGCCTGATCAGAACGGCCGCCAGACGATTACCGAATGCGGCGTGCCACGGCAACGCCCCGCGAACGCTCTGCTTTTTCAAGCGTGAACCCAGCGTAATATCGGCACGACCCTCCATGATCGGAGCCAGGATAAGTGGCAGTTCATCCGGCCGATCACTGTAATCACCGTCGAGGAACACCACAATGTCAGGGCTATTCGCGCCGGCCAGTCCGGTCAAACAGGCGCGACCGTATCCGCGACGGGGTTCGTGGAGGACCCGGGCTCCCATCTTCGCGGCGACCTCACAAGTCCCGTCAGTTGAATTGCTATCGACTACCAGGACTTCAGTGACAATATCAGCCGGGAGATCTGCCAAGACGCGGCCTATGGCCTGCTCTTCGTTATGAGTAGGAATCACCACTGACACTCGCATTCGATCCTGAGTCAAATCACCACCATGGGGAGGACGGCGACCGTCGGGCTAACATGGCGTCAATGCCCCAGGTTCGACCAGCCCGCCCGATTGCGAGCGCCAGCGATGCGAGGACTGGAACCAGCAGCTCCCAGATCCACGACGTACCCCACTCAGAGATCCAAAGGCTGCCCAGGAATAGAAATGCTACAAACGCCGCGGGACGCGTCAACAGACCGAGCAGCAGCAGGACGCCGAGAGTGATCTCGGTCAAGCCCTGCATGGGTGCGGCCATTGCGGCGTGATGCTCCGCAATGGTCATGATTGCCTTCCATATTGCAGGCGCGTGACTCGCCTTCAAGTAATAGCTGATCAGGCCTGTGTAGCCCCCTGGTGTGTAGAGTCCCTTGCCCAGATTTTCGAAGAAGACCCACACAAACATTGCCCCGATCGTGAGGCGGACTATTGCCATACCAATGGACGCGGGTCGCTGGTTGATCACATCTTGCGTTAGAACTGCGTTCGTCATCATCGTGAACCTCGTTCCCCTTGGGGTTGTTGTGCTTGTTTGCAGACGAGAAGAGAATGACCGCACATCTTACGCGGTTCTTTCGCTTCTTGCTAGTGGATGCGGCAATCAGCTTTTGCGGCTTAAAATACGACGAAAAATCGGGCATCGCGGTCGAAGCAGAACACCAATAACAGGAACGATACGAAAACCATGATGCGCATTTGCGGAACCCATATATTATTTGAATCATGCCAGAGTTTCCTGTAACCCAGCTTCGATCCATGTTCCCCGCTTTACGTGATGAATTTATCTTTTTTGACAATGCGGCGGGAGCGCAGTCTCCTGCTACTGTGCTCGACGCCGTCGCTTATCATCTTCGTTATCGCAATGTCCAAAGAGGTGGAAGGTACCGGCAGTCGCAAGAGGTGGACGAGGCTATAGCGAGCGCCCGCTCAAGTGTCGCCCTTCTGGTCAACGCCCGGTATCCGGAAGAAATCTGCTTTGGCATGAATGCGACTTCGTTCATGCGCCTCATCAGTCTCGCTGTCGGTCAATCGTTGCAGGATCGCCGGGAAATCATCGTGACCGACCTCGACCACGAAGCCAACATTGCTGTCTGGCTGGCACTGGAGAGGGAAGGCGCGAAGATTGTCTGGTGGCATTTTAGAGACGATGGGCGGCTTTATCCCGAAGACCTGGAGAAACTGCTCTCCGCACGAACCCGCATCGTGGCTTGCACCCTGGCCTCGAACGCAATCGGATCGATTCTGGACGTTGCCAACGTCTCGCGGCTGGCTCATGCTGCCGGCGCCGAGGTTTTTATCGATGCTGTGCACTATGGTCCGCATGCGCCAATCGACGTTCAGGCGTTTGGCTGTGACTATCTGATCTGCTCGGGTTACAAAATCTTCTCGCCTCATATGGGATTCATGTGGGGCCGTCGTGAAACGCTTGACGCTCTGCCCACTTTCCGTGAAGAGTTTGTTCCAGACACCACTCCCGCGAAACTGGAGATTGGCACCTATATCTATGAAAACGTCGCGGGCATGGACGCCGCCGTGCGTTACCTGGAAGATCTGGGTCGGCTGATCGATCCGAAAGTAAGTTCGCGACGGGCCGCAATCGTCGCGTCTACAGAAGCGATTCGCGACTATGAGTCTCAACTCTCCTGCGCCATGCTGGATGTACTGACGAAAGTTGGCGCAACGGTATATGGCATTACGGCAAAAGAGCTGATCTCGCATCGAACGCCGACATTGTGCTTTAATCTTCACGCTATCTCGCCAGCTAAAGTCACCGAAGCGCTCGCGGCCCAGAACATTGGTGTGCGCGATGGTCACATGTATTCACCGCGGCTGATGAAGCGGTTGGGACTTGCCCAGGAGAGCGGCGCGGTGCGCGCATCCCTGGTGCACTACAACACGCTGGAAGAAGTGCGCCGGTTCGGAAGCGCACTAGCAGAGATGACACATCACTAAAACGACAAGAATAAAAGAACAGGGAACCCCATGCTGACCGAAAACAGAATCCTGGAGATCCGCTCCCGCTTTCGCATCTTCCAGCGCAAAATCTATCTCAATAGTTGTTCTCAGGGCGCTCTCTCCGATGCCGTGCAGGCCGGCCTTGAGGATTACATTGCCAGTTGGCACGAGCAAGGCTCACCCTGGGAGACATGGGTAGACCACTATGAGGCGGCACGGACGGCCTTCGCGAAATTCATCAATGCCAGTCCGGACGAAGTGGCCATTGTGACCAGCGCCTCTGCGGGCATCAACAGCATCGCCAGCGCGCTCAGTTTCCGGGAACGGAATAAAGTGGTGATGGGTGAGTTCGAATTTCCAACCATGGGGCACGTCTGGCTCGCGCAACGTGACCGCGGCGCGGATGTGCAGTTCGTGGGTGCGGAAGGCAATCGTATACCATCGGTCAATTATGAAAAGATGATCGACCGCCGTACGCTCATCGTACCCCTTACGCATGTCTGCTTTAAGAATGGTTTTCGTTCGCAGGTGCGCGATGTCACGCAATTGGCCCATCAGGCTGGCGCTCTGGTCATGCTCGACGATTATCAGGACAGCGGCACTCGTCCAGTGGACGTGAAGGCCATGGACCTGGACTTTTATGTAGCTGGAACTTTGAAGTACCTGCTCGGCCCGCCCGGGCTGGCATTTATGTACGTACGCAAGGATCTCATTTCAAAGCTGGTGCCATCTATCACGGGATGGTTTGCCCAGACCAATCCCTTCGCTTTCGATCCTCAACATATCGACCTTTCTCCCACTGCCAGGCGATTCGAGTCTGGCTCGCCCTCCGTACCCAATGTGTACGCTGCTATGCCGGGATTTCAAATGTTGCAGGAAATCGGAATGGAGAACGTCGCAACCCACATCAGGAAACTCACGCAATCGTTGTTGAGCCATGCCCTCGATATGGGTATCCGAATCAAGACTCCATCTGACAGTTCCGGGCCGCTGGTGGTGTTGCAGTCCAGCGATGCAAATCTACTGGTGCAGAAACTTGCGGAGAGTGACATCGTGGCATCGAGCCGGCATGACGGCTTGCGCATAGCCTTCCATGTGTACAACACTTTGGATGATGTGAATGCGGTCATGGAAGTTCTCAGGAAGAACATCAATCTTCTGGTGCGGGAAACCGCCGGTGTTGGCAGCGATGATTAATCGCGAACCCTCAGCGGTTGGTACTACACTGAGCGAGCAGGATGCGATGGCGGCAGGCGAAGGTGGCCTTCACCGTCGCCTGAGCCAACGGCAGCTCACCATGATGGCGATAGGCGGCGCCATCGGTGTCGGCTTGTTCCTGGGAAGCAGCGTCACGATCCGCCTCGCTGGCCCCGCCGTGATCATTTCCTACCTTCTGGGAGCTGGTATCGCTCTCATCATGTCGTATGTTCTCACGGAGATGGCTGTCGTCCATCCGGTTGCGGGCGCTTTCGGAGTTTACGCGGAGAAGTACCTCAATCCGTGGGCGGGGTTTTCCGTTCGCGCTACTTACGGAGTGGCACAGATCATTGCCATTGGCGCGGAAGTAACGGCCGCGGGTATTTATATTTCGTATTGGCTGCCAGATGTTCCGCAATGGATCTGGTTGGTATTGGTTTCAGCCGCTCTGGTGGCTCTCAATTCCATGCAGGTCAACCGTCTTGGCGAATTTGAATATTGGTTTGCCATGATCAAGGTGGCGGCGATCCTCGCCTTCATCCTTGTTGGGCTGGCCTTGATTTTCGGGTTAGCCTCGTTTAGCGCCGGTTCGCGACACGCAATTGGTTTGGCCAATTTAACGCAGCATGGAGGTTTTTTCGCGTCAGGATGGAAAGGAGTATGGCTTTCTTTGACCATCACGGTGACCAGCTATATGGGAGTGGAAATCATCGCCGTTACCGCGGGAGAAGCCCAGCATCCGGAAGTGACCATCCCTCGCGCCATGCGGAACATTGTTTACCGGCTCATTGGATTTTACGTGCTGGCCATTGCGATCATGGTCACAATGGTTCCCTGGAACCAGACTGGCAGTTCATCTGCGCTTGGAGGCAGCCCGTTTGTTACGGCGTTCGCGGCAGCACACATACCTTTCGCTGCGGCGATCATGAACTTCGTTGTCCTCACCGCTGCGCTTTCCAGCGTGAACACCAACCTTTATCTTTCAACGCGAATGCTTTTCTCTCTGGGACGCGGTGGCTATGCTCCGCAATGGATGGGCAAGGTAAGCAGCAATGGAGTTCCGCATCGCGCGTTGGTGGCGTCCACGGCGGGGATCGTCGCAGCTATCCTGTTGGCGATCTTTGCGCCTAAGAACGCCTTCCTTATGCTCTATGGGACTGCGGTGGCCGGAATGCTTTTCGTCTGGCTCGTGATTCTCACCACGCACCTTCGCTTCCGCCGGGCAATCACCAGTGAGAGGCTCTTGAGTTTACCTATGCGTCTGCGAGCGCATCCATTTTTCACGGTGCTCGGTATTCTGCTGCTGCTTGCCATCTCGGCAACAACTTTCTTCGTAGACGGCCTGCAATGGTCGATTCCAGCATTCTCCGTTTTCCTGGCCGCAATCTCTCTGTTGTACTGGAGCAATCGCCGAAGCAAGGGGAGCGCCCTATGATCAGCGCCAGCGATGAGGTCTACTCGTCCCTTCACCGCAGTTTTAAAGGCGATCTGCTGCGTCCAGGGCAGATCGGATTTGAAGATGCGCGGGGCATTTGGAACGGCATGTTTGATCGCACGCCCGGTTTAATTGCACGCTGCGCAGGTGCCAGCGATGTCCAAAGCGCTGTGCGGGCCGCGTCTGAAGTCGGAATACTCACAGCAATCCGTTGCGGCGGACACAGCCTTGCAGGTTTTAGTACCTGCGATGGCGGCTTGGTGATTGACTTATCAAGAATGCGACAGGTCAGCGTTGATCCTGAGGCACGCCGTGCGCAGTTTGCCGGTGGGTGCTTGCTGGGATCGGTGGATACCGCAACGCAGAAAGCTGGATTGGTTTTTCCGTCCGGAGTGGTCTCCCACACAGGCGCAGCCGGGCTGGTTCTGGGAGGAGGTACCGGCTGGCTCACCCGGCGCTTCGGGTTGTCTTGCGACAACGTCGAAGGCTTCATTCTGGTGACGGCGGATAGCTCGATTGTTCGTGCCAATGCAAGGGAGAACGCTGATTTATTTTGGGCATTGCGCGGAGGCGGTGGCAACTTCGGCGTGGTGACGGAGTTTGAGGTTAAGCTTCATCCTCTTACATCCCTGGTGCTGGCTGAAGGATTAACTGGCGACGATGGTATTCGTCGACTGCTTGAACTCTGGCGGGATTTCATGGCTGAAGCTCCACACGATTTGAAGTGGAACATTAATCTTCGTCTTGCGCCGGATCTAGCGACCGTGCCGGTTGAACTGCGCAACCGTCCGGTGGCCAGCAGTTCGCTCGTTTGGACAGGCGATCCGGAAGCGGGGCGCAAGTACCTGGAGCACGCACTCTCGCTGTGCGATCCCGGTTCTGTGAGCACCAAAGTTGTCTCGTTTACAAGTCTGCAGACAATGGCTGATTCGGATTTTCCTCATGGCCGGCGTTATTACACCAAATCAGGTTATTTCACTTATCTTGACGACAATACGATTGATCGCTTGATCAATGCAGTTACAACCATTCCTTCCGCTGAAACCATGATTGAGCTTGCCTATCTTGGCGGCGCAGCAGCCCAGGTCGCTGCTCATGAGACTGCATTTGGCGACCGCAGCGCGCCTTTCGTACTTACCCTTCTGGCGAACTGGTCGAACGCGTCCGCTGACGCCGGCAACATTGCCTGGGCTCGCGGACTTTTCAATCAACTTCGGCCGGCCATGAAGCCGGGGGTTTACGTGAATTTTATGAGTGGAGACGAACAGGATCGCGTGCCGGAAGCCTATCAGGAACGCTGGGACCGCATGGTCGCTGTCAAGTCGCAGTATGACCCGAATAATTTCTTCCGGCTGAACCAGAATGTTACGCCACGAAAAACTGTGGCAAAGACCGACTGATAGATCTCAGCCTTTGTTCCCGGCCGGCGCGCTCGTATTGGTAGTGATTTCATTCCGCAAATCCCAAAGCTCGCGGTAGGCCACATGTTGCATGCGTTGCTGCAGGACCTCTACCGGCGTCCCCATGGTCCCAACCACGCCGGCGCCTATGATGCGCTGTGCCAGCTTCAGGTGATGAAATCGGAAAAACTGCAGCCGCTCATCAAAGTCAACCATGCGCTCCGCCACGTCGTGCAAGCCAAAGAACTCTTCATGCCGCCGATAGATATCATGAGCGGTCAGCCCCTTACTGCGCAGTTGTTCCTGAAATGCGTCGCCGATTCTGGGCGCGATGTGCAGCAGTGAAAGAAATCCCGGCGAGTCCAAGCCGCTGCCATGTCCCAGCCCGGCTCGAATGATGTGATAGTCATAAGGCGTGATTGTTTCGAGAACGCGAAGCAGTGAAATCGGGTGCTCAAGCATGTCATCAGCCCGTCGCATGAGCCTGGCACAATTCGGATAATTGCCTTCAGTGAGAGCCACACGCGCGCGCTCCAGTTCCCAACTGGCGCCTTTCATCAGCAATTCTGATGATTGGTGGACCACCTGGAATGTAAGCTCGTCAGGATGAGAAAGGTCCTCCGTGACCGTCTGCAGCGAAAGCAGATCGTCGGTGCGCAGGTAGCGTTCATAATCGGTAGCGCCCTTGCCTTCAAGGACAGGTTTCTGCATTTCATTCGCCATTGGATCAGTTGGCTCCCTTGGGCTTTGACGCGATTTCAGTCATGACTGGCGTCCAACAAAGCCGCTCCGCCGCAGCTCTCACGGTTCTTACTAATAATGATACCAAGTTGAATGGGGGGTGTGACCGAAACGGAGCTATGCATTCTGTCGACGAATCAAGCCGAGTACCATGCCGGCGAGCGCAGTGATTACCAGTCCTGAGCCCAGAATTGCGATGGCTCTGGGCAACGGACCATGGCTCCATGTCTGCATCAGGACGCCCAACGGAAACAGCGTTGATCCGATCAGCAATGCCCAGGCCAACATTTGTTTGATCTTTTCCGGCACGCCTAGGTGATCAAATCCAATCCCCAGGACAATAATAAGCATGGCCAGGCCGATCCAGTGTCCATGCACGTCTACCTGGCGATCGTAAACGTATTTCGCCTGGCGGTATAAGAGAAGAGAGTTTTCTGCCCCGACAGAGTTTCTTTCGGCGGCTGCCTGGAACCCGGAGGAAAGCGAGCGGCCGATTTCATCCAGCGCCTGGTGCTCGACGAATACCGCATACCAGAGACCGTAACTCATGCCTAAAATAGCGAGAGAGATGCCTCCAAGTAAGAGAAGTTGTCGCGCACTCATGGCTGCGCTCCCGATGTGATGGCGTCAACATGGCCCGTATAACGCAGAATTCCAATCCACATGGCGAGCAGGGCCACAATCACCAACAAGCCTCCGGCGTCGGCGATGCCACCGGCCACTAGTCCATATCTCATTTCCAGAAGAACGCAGACTGGCAGCAGCAATGAGCCACAGAGCAAGACACCCGCCCAGCGGACCTTCCAGATTTCACTGAGCTGCACGTAAGGCTGAAAGAATGCAAGCAACATAGCCAGCAGTCCGAACTCGATGATGTGAGCGTGTGCGGCAATTTTCACCGCCTTGTCACCTTGAAGTTGCCCATAATCGCCCAATGCCTGATTGATTTGAGCCTGATCGTGTGCGGCTGCCGCTGAACTCAATTGCGAAAGGATTTTGTAATCGGCCTCTTCATGACGGTAGAGGTCACTACCGGCATAATACGCGCCGTGAACGAACCCAACGAGAATCAGGCACAGCCCTCCGGCAAGCAGCCAACGGGCCGCTGCGCTCCGGTCGCTACGAAGTTTGTCGGATGGAAACGCTGCCCTCACTAGGAAATGTCGCCCGATACCGACCATGTAGCCAATGGTCGCGGACAGAACCAGCAGACCGCCGAGATCGGCAAAGATGCTGGCCCAGCCGATACTACGGAGAGGACTATACGCCAGGCCAACGTAGTGAATCAGAAAAGCGCCAACTGGCAGTAGAACAGCGCCGAACACCAGCAGCCAGGCGAGTCGCCGTCTCCCGGCTTCACTGAATTTCACCCATGGCTGAATCAATGCCAGCAGGAGAGCCAGATAACCGAACGCGATCAGATGGACGTGTGTGTCCACCTTGGTGCCGCGGTTCTCAAGAAATCCGCCGGTATTTGTGAAATGCGACGCCACGGCGGCAACATCACCATTCGCCGCGGCCTGAGCAGCAGAGGCCAGACTGCCGCCAACGTGGGCGGCGTTCTGATGCAGGACGAACACGGCAAAGATATCGCCAAAGATCATTCCCACCAGAATCATTCCGATACCCGCAAGCGTCAAAAGTCGTCGCGCACTCAGCCGAGCGAAACCCTCGCGGTCCAATGGCGCTAACGCAATCAAGGGTTCGGGTGTCGCCATGTGGGATATCCTGAGAAAATTATCTTTGCGTGTCGGATATTTTTACCGGGAATCCGGCCGCTCGACGATCCTGATTTCAGAACGAACTTGACGGTAAAGTCTAAAGTTGAATACTTTAGGTGTCAATCATCTTCAGGCGACGACGGCGACGCCATCATCGTTCAAGCACGACGGGGCTCCTGGGCTGGAACGTAAGCTATGTCAGAAATCCGAGAAAACATATTGTCGAACCTGAAAGCTTCGTCCACGCAGAATCCCGTGTCTCAAACACCAAGTGCGCATGTTGATACTTTTGCGCGGGAACACCTGCCACCGTTAGAGCTGTGGCCGGTCATGAAAGCGATTGGTATTCCAGATCTTGACTACCCCGCACGCCTGAACGCGGCCGTAGAGTTACTGGACCGCCATGTTGAGAGCGGATCAGGTGCCCGTCCCTGCCTGCGCACGGATAGGGAAGTGTGGAGTTACCGGAAACTGTTTGAGTATTCGAACCGCATCGCCAGCCTGCTGGTGAGCCGCGGGCTTGTGCCGGGCGAACGCGTTCTCTTGCGTGACGCCAACTCTCCTATGCTGGCAGCCTCCTGGTTTGCCGTGATCAAGGCTGGCGGCATCGCCGTGACCACCATGTCCCAGATTCGCGCGCAGGAGTTGGTCGCCATTGCCAATAAAGCGCGAGTCAAGTACGCGTTGTGCGAACAAGGTCTCGCCGGAGAACTCATCAAGGCGCAAAGCCTGGCGCCAGTGCTGGAGGAAGTCATCATCTTCGAAAATTCCAATGGCGAAAATTCAGACGATGCGGATCTTCCAACCTTCCTCCACGGCTACTCGGCCGATTTTGCCAACGCTGAAACGTCACAAGATGATGTCGCGCTGATTGCTTTCAGTTCCGGGACCACCGGCGAACCCAAAGCGACCGCGCACTTTCATCGTGACCTGCTGGCCGTATGTGACACGTTTTCCAAATACGTTCTCAAGCCCGGAGCGGAGGACATCTTTTGTGGCAGTCCGCCATTGGCATTTACCTTTGGGCTGGGTGGGCTCCTTCTTTTCCCCATGCGGGTGGGTGGTTCTTCGCTCCTGCTGCCCAAAGTCACCGGTGAAAGCCTGCTTGCTGCCATCGAGCGGCATCGATGTACCATCTGTTTTACGGCGCCCACGCTCTATCGCAGTATGCTCGAGTTCGTGCCGCGCTTCGACATCACCTCACTCAAGAAATGTGTCTCCGCGGGAGAGCGCTTGCCGCTTGCTGTATTTGAGGCGTGGCGTGCGGCGACAGGACTCCAGATTATCGACGGCATCGGCTCCACTGAGATGCTCCATATTTTTATCTCCGCCTCCAGCGACGAAATCCGTCCCGGAGCAACGGGGAAGCCGGTGCCGGGATATGAGGCGATTGTGGTGGACGATTCCGGGCGTCCCGTTCCAGCAGACACTTCAGGATACCTGGCCGTTCGCGGGCCTACAGGTTGCCGCTATCTCGACGCGCCTGAGCCGCAACGCAAGTATGTCCGGAACGGATGGAACATCACCGGCGATTCCTATCGCGTGGATAGTGATGGTTATTTCTGGTACGAAGGCCGCACCGACGACATGATCGTAAGCGCCGGTTACAAGATCGCAGCGGTTGAGATTGAAGCGGCACTTTTGGAGCATCCGAAAGTCATGGAATGCGCGGTGATCGGAGCGCCTAGTGAAGAGCGCGGCGAAATCGTGAAAGCCTTTGTGGTTTTAAGCGGCGGGACGCTCGCGGATGATCTGTTGCGGCGTGAACTCCAGGATTTTGTGAAATCGCAGATCGCGCCTTTCAAGTATCCCCGGGCGATCGAGTTTGTGTCCGAGCTGCCTCATTCCTCGACTGGAAAACTTCAGCGCGCCAGGCTGCGAGAGCAGGAAAGGCGGAAGCCGAACCCGACAGGCTGAATCTTGCCTCCTCAGCTCTTTATTCCGGAATCACGGCCGTCACTTCGATCTCCACGCGTGCATCGGCTTCAACCAGACCTGACACTTCCACCACCGTCATGGCCGGATAATGCTTTCCAATGATTTCTCGATAAGCCGCACCCACTGCCTTGGATGCCGCCATGTACTCGTTCTTGTCAAGCACGTACCAGGTAATGCGCGCTATGTGCTCTGGTTTGGCTTTGGCCTGACCCAATATCTCAACAATATTCAGCAGCGCCTGACGCACCTGGGCTGCAAAGTCGCGCGATGCAAACTTTCCTTGCGCGTTCCAGCCGACAACACCGCTCACGAATACCATGCTTCCCCTGGCCAATACCCCGTTGGCGTAACCTTTGGGCCGCGGCCAGTTGGGTGGTTGCAGAAATTTCATCTCGTTCCTGTTCTCCAAAAATTCATCAGATGCCTATTCAGCTCACTCGGACACAACGAAGGTTGAGATCTTTTTGCGCAGTCCTTCGGGGAATGCCAGTGCCTTATGAGAACGTCTGTCCGTAAGCACCAGCACAACTTTTCCGCGTACGCGCTCGCTCTGGTCGGGTCCGCAAAGCAGGATATCGGCTTTGATCGAGCTTGTGCCCAGGCTGCGCACAAAGAGTTTTGCGATCAGCACTTCGCCTAAGCGGCTGGGTGAAATAAAATCGGCTTCAAGGTGCACGGTCGGCAAGCCCCAGCCATTCTTGATGACAATATCGTTAAAGGAGAAGTTCAAGCCAGCGCTGCACCAGTCCTCCACCAAATTGTTGAACATCTCCAGGAAGCGGGGATAGAAAACGATTCCCGCCGCGTCACAATCGGCAAAACGCACCAACACCTCGGTTTGGAATGAAGCTGGTCCTTTGAAGGCGGGGTTTGTTGCAGTCTGGGCTTCAGCCACGTTCTAGCTCTCTTTCTTGATGGACCTTGATAATGCCACGGGCAATGATCAACTGCTGCACTTCCGTTGCGCCCTCATAGATTCGTAAAGGCCGGATCTCACGATAGAGTCGCTCGACCACTTGGTCGCTTACCACTCCCAGCGCGCCGAATATCTGCACAGCGGAATCGATGGCTTGCTGCGCAATCTCTGTCGCTGTCATCTTGGCCATGGCCGCTTCCACGGTCACTGGCTGGCCCCGATCTTTCAGCCACGCCGCGCGGTAGGTCAGCAACGCGGCGGTGTCAATGTCGGTTGCCATTTTCGCCAACTTCGCCTGCGTCAACTGGAAGTCCGCCAGTGCCTGGCCAAACATTTTGCGTGACGTAGAGCGCGACAGAGCTTCATGCAGAGCGCACCGGGCAAAGCCAACAGCCGCCGCCGCAACGGAAGATCGGAAAATATCGAGCGTGGACATGGCGATTTTGAAACCCTGCCCTGGATCTCCCAGGAGTTGGGTTGCGGGAATCCTGCAGTCTTTGAACACCAGGCGGGCGAGAGGATGCGGCGCCATCACTTCAATGCGTTCCGCGATCTCCAGTCCCGGCGAGTCAGCGTCAACGATAAATGCGGAGATTCCCTTAGCCCCCGCTGCTTCGCCCGTTCGCGCAAACACGAGATAGAAATCGGCAATGCCTCCATTAGAGATCCATGTCTTTTCTCCGTTGATCACGTAAGAGTCGCCGTCTTTATTTGCTCCGCATTGGAGTGCAGCGACATCAGAGCCGGCATCCCGCTCCGATATTGCGAACGCTGCAATCGCCGTGCCGTTGCCCACGCGCGGGAGGTAGCATTGCTTCTGCTGGTGGCTGCCGAAAATAGAGATTGCGCCGGAACCTAGTCCCTGCATGGCAAAGACAAAATCAGCCAGGCCCGAATGGCGCGCCAGCGTTTCGCGGATCAAACAGACTGCGCGGGTATCAATGGTGTCACCTGAAGCGCCGTAGGAAGTGCCGCCGATCGCGTACTTCAACCAGCCACCCTCGCCAAGCTGGCGCACGAGCCGGCGACAAGCGTCATCCACCGCGCGCACGGAATGGTCTTGCAGGTTGTCCTGCAGCTTGCTACGCGTCCAGCGCTCCAGTTCTGTCGCCAGCGTTTTGTGATGCGGCTCCAGAAAGGGCCAGTCGAGATGGCTACTGGTCATCCTCAATCTCCCTTGAATACCGGCTTCTGTTTCGCTACAAAGGCCTGGTAAGCGCGATCAAAGTCATTCGTCGCCATGCAAATGGCCTGGGCTTGTGCTTCCGCTTCAATGGCTTCATCCACTCCCATGTTCCATTCCTGATGCAGCATTTTCTTAGTCATGCCGTGCGCAAAGGTTGGACCAGATGCGAGTTCTTTTGCCAGTGACATCGCTGCGTCCAGCAATTCTCCAGGGCTGCACAAGCGATTGAGGAAGCCCCATTTTTCCGCTTCATCTCCGGTCATGCTGCGGCCGGTAAACAAAAGCTCCGCAGCGCGGCCCTGACCAACGATCCTGGGCAAAATGGCGCACGCTCCCATATCACACCCGGCAAGACCCACGCGGGTAAATAAAAACGCGGTCTTGCTCCGCGCGGTTCCCAGGCGCAAATCAGACGCCATGGCCAGGATTGCTCCCGCTCCCGCGCAAACGCCATCGATCGCCGCGATGATCGGCTGCGGACACGCGCGCATGGCCTTTACCAGATCGCCCGTCATGCGGGTGAAGGAAAGCAGTCCAGGCATATCAAGCTTAGTAAGCGGGCCGATGATTTCATGCACATCGCCGCCCGAGCAGAAATTCTCACCCGCGCCGGTTAACACCACGGCCTTGACGTCTTCCGCGAACGCCATGGCACGAAACATGTCTCGCAGCTCCGCATAGGAATCGAACGTCAATGGGTTTTTCCGGTCTGGCCGGTTAAGCGTGATGCATGCAACACCATTATTAAAGTCATACTTGAAGTTCTGGGCTCTGTAATTTGCCATGGTGCGGCCGGCACCAGCTGGGCCGGTAGGCTTCGTTCCTTCGGTCATCTGCCCTCCCCCGCACGCGCGCGCTGGTTCGCCTTGCGCGTTGTAGAGTGGCCGCCGTTGATGTGCACCTTCAACTTCCAGAGCTCGCTGTTCATCATTTCCTGTTCCTCGCGAGTCAGGCCGCCCAGCAGTTCCACGATCCATAGTTCGTGGCGCGCGGCCATCTCACGAAAACGCCTAAGTCCGGTAGCGGTCAGCTTAACTGTGAATGCGCGACGATCACCCGGACAAGGTGTGCGTACCACCAGCCCTTCACGCTCAAGCTGGTCAGTGATTCCGGTTACGCTCCCGCCGGATACCATGAGTTGCCTGGAGAGCTCATTCATCCGTAGTCCGCCGGGGCTGCGTTCCAGCTGCGCCATCAGATCGAAGCGGGGAAGAGTTGTGTTGAACTCGCGCCGAAGCCGAAGGCGGATTTTGTTTTCGATCCGCACTGTGCACGAGAGAAGACGCAGCCACAGCCGCAAAGCCTGGTGATCACCTTTCTGTGCGCGTGTCTCCAGATCAAGGACCAGATCCTTGCGATGCCCCGAGCCGTTGCTGCTTTTGCGCAGAGTTGAAATGCTTGCCATGATTCCCCTCACATCACTTCGCCGCCGGCAACTGCAATGGATTGGCCGGTGATCGCTTCACTACCCGGAAGACACAACCATGTGACTGCATTGGCTACTTCTTCCGGTTGTATCATTCGTTTTTGCGGGTTCTTCGAGCTCAATTCCGCCCGCGCCTCCGCAGGCGTGCGGCCGGTTTTGGCAACAATGCCTTCGATCGTCCGTTGAAGCATCTCCGTTTCCGTGTAACCGGGACAAACGGCATTCACGGTCACGCCCTTGTTGGCGACTTCAAGGGCCAGAGAGCGCGTAAGGCCTATCATGCCGTGCTTTGCGGCACAATATGCGGACACGTAGGCATAACCGATAAGCCCGGCAGTGCTGGCGATGTTTACAATGCGTCCCCATTTTCCCGACAACATATCCGGCAACGCTGCCTGGGTGCAATGAAATGTTCCATCAAGATTAATCTGCATCATGCTGCGCCACAGCGCGAAATCTGTCTTGACGAACGGTGCGGAAACTCCCTGGCCTGCATTGTTCACCAGAATATGAATAGGACCGAAGCGGTCATGCGCTGCGTCAAAGGCCCGATGGAGTTCTTCCGGTTCGCAGACATTCGCCTGGGCATAATGAAGATGCGGATTGCCAGCAAGTTCTGTGGAAGGATTCGGGCTGCGGCCAAGCATAGTAACGTTCGCGCCATGAGCAACCAGAGCACGCGTGACCGTGAATGCCGTTTGTCCCGGTTACACGGAAACGGAGATGCTTCAACGGACGATCGAAGGCATTGTTGC
>Ga0207127_10105_pt2 | contig 20246 bp, 17 predicted proteins | sample Alteio_BWMinHeat_17_FD_153574 | JGI IMG/M metagenome (GOLD analysis project Ga0207127, IMG submission 153574) | Enriched cells from forest soil in Barre Woods Harvard Forest LTER site, Petersham, Massachusetts, United States -... | ecosystem: Environmental > Terrestrial > Soil > Temperate forest >...
GCAGCTATTTTTCAGTTGAACCTGAATGTCATTTATTCAATATTTCAAAGGAAATCCATTTTCGTAAAACTTATCAAAGGATTATTCATCAATCTACATTTAACCGCTCTAGTGAATTACATTGCCCTTAAGCTTGATAAAAGATTTTATAGCGACTTATTGACATTAAATTATGTCGTTGTTGCCAGTAAGCCGTAAATCAATGTGAATGATAGTCTCGATTTGCATACCAGCCTTCAAGAGACCTGATTTTCTAAAAAGGTTACTAGACTCTATTTGTATTCAGCGGTTTCAAGACTTTGAGGTCATTGTTACCGACGATAGTCCTGATCAGTCAGTTAAAAAAATATGTCAATATTATGAAGACAAGATTTCTATTTTTTATTACCAAAATCAACCATCACTGGGTACTCCTGAAAACTGGAACGAAGCTGTCCGAAGAGCTAAGGGGAAATGGATAAAAATAATGCATGATGATGATTGGTTTAAAGATGAGAATGCCCTTTATTCATTTGTGAAATCCGTAAAATTACATCCGGAATCATCTTTTGTTTTCTCAGCTTACAAAAATATCAGTTCAAGCAATTATGGGAAAGAAGTATTCATTTCAACGACCTCTTTTCGATATAAAATGCTTCTCAAAAACCCAGCTACACTTTTTTCGAGAAACATTATTGGACCTCCCAGCTGCGTCATGTATAAAAAAGAACCTGGTATTGATTTTGACAATCGGCTCAAATGGTTAGTAGATATAGATTTCTATATTAACTATTTGTCAATCAACAAGCCGGTTTACATAAATGCAAATTTGATTAATATAGGGATTAGCGATTCCCAAGTTACCAACACAACTTTCAGGAATAAACAAATTGAAATACCGGAGAGTTTTCTTTTGCTTGAAAAATACGGCACAGAAATACTCAATAATTTATTGGTTTTTGATGCTTGGTGGCGGCTAATACGAAACCTACGAATACGGAATGTTGAAGATATAAGGGAAGCTGGATATGCTGGGAATATCCCAAAAAAAATTCTGATGATCATTCGTATTCAAAGCAAAATTTCTGTTAAATATTTGTCTTCCCCATTTATTTCTAAGTCTGCGATGTTCATCGCATTTCTAACAAATGGATAAGATTAGAAGATATTTTAAGTAGTTGGACGTTTATTGCCAATTACGGGAATTAATAATGATGCTAAATCCCATCAATGAACGAAAAAGACATCTTTGAGAAAGGTTTCACATATTTGGTCTAATTTGCGTCCATTATTTCTTTCCTTTTAAATTCCAAATTATTGCTGATGCGAATTCCCATCTTATTTAAAACAGTTCTTAGTTTTTTATTAGTCCTCGGTTTTTTTGCCTGCAAAAAGAATAGTCAACAATCAAAAACCGATTTACTTACTTCCAAAACGTGGGTTTATGATGAATATATCGTCAATTTTAATACGGGTAATTCAACACTTGCCTACAAGAAAGGTAAAATGAATAATTCCATTGATCTCTCATTGAGCCAGGTCGCTTTTAAATCCGATGGAACCTTTATTGAAATTGTTGCAGACGGGAGCCAGCATCCCGGCACCTGGAATTTTTTGAATAATGAAACCCAATATATTACTCATGGGTTCAACTATGTCGCGACTGCCAATGTTATTATCCTTACTTCAACAAGATTTGTTTGGTATGAGCAAACTGCAGATATCTATGCTGAGCTGATACCGAAATGAGATTGTATTTTGACTGAAATATACTTATTTAAGTAATCCTTGAGAAACCTAAAAGGCTGGATTTAGTGATGGTGATTATTCCCTTTTTCCCTGCTATTTCTTCCTTGTCCCATTAATTTTGTAAAACTGGATGATTGACTGGATTGCGAATGGCTTCCATTGTAAGTTCATGATGTACATAAGTGGAAGTCTCAAGGGATAAAGTATGTATGCTGCTGACACTGGAATAAACAGATAATTTGTCTGAATGCTGATGATAGTGCAATAACTTCTAAGGAAATAACGTTCAATTCCAAATCAGTTCCAAAATTCAGAGTTGTAGAAATAATAGCCTATTCAAGGTATAATCAAAGTGAAACTGAGAAGCCTCCGAAGAAATGCCTTCTTGCACGGAACGGACAGAATTCTATCTTAATAAACGTGGTAAAAGTTATGGCTTTTTGTATTTATTGAATTTCAGAATTTGTTCAGCGTGATTTTGATACAATTCTGGTCCGACAAGAACCCCTGATTATTTAAATCAATGGAAGTAAATTTCAGGTAGATTTTTTACGCTTGTATGAAGAGCAAAAGAATTAAAAGATATTAACATCCGAGAGGTTTTGTTAATAATTAAATTTGCCTTTCCATGAAGGCAAGTAGTTATTTGTACCTATGTTAATTTGAATTATTTTCCAATGAATCCTATTTATTCTGCCTCCCGGAAATATACCAGGGAAATCAAAAAGTACTTTCGATTCAATAAAATATATTCCAGATATAGACAATTTACCATGGTCACCCAAAAGGATTTTATTGATTGCATGGACCTGGTTTCGAGGTATAAATTGATAAATGGGGCTGTTATCGAATGTGGCGTCTGGAAAGGCGGTATGATTGCGGGAATGGCAGATGTATTGTTGGACCCTGAAAGAACTTACTACCTATTTGATAGTTTCGAGGGTTTGCCTCTTGCCAAAGAAATTGATGGAACCCGTGCAATAAAATGGCAGGAGGACAAAAAATCACCTTTCTATTACAACAATTGTTCGTCCGATGAAACCTGGGCGGAAAAGGCCATGGACATTTCTTCCAAAAAAAAATATCACATAAAAAAAGGTTGGTTTGAAAATACCATCCCTTGCTTTGAAATAAACGAGCCAATTGCCATATTACGATTGGATGCAGACTGGTACGATTCTACCATGACCTGTTTGGTTCATCTTTTTCCAAAGGTGCAGACAGGCGGTTTAATTATACTGGATGATTATTATGCATGGGATGGATGTTCCAAAGCGGTTCATGAGTACCTGTCCAGGAACAAAAGACCCGAGCGAATCAGGAGTGCGTATTCGTCGGGTTGTTACATAATTAAGGAGGAAGGATAGATCAGTGAATGAATAACTATACGTCCCTGAAATGTCCGAGAGATGAAATTAGGATCGCTGGCAAAGAAAATTCTTCAAACTGAAACGCCTTATGTTTTTGCTTTGATTTTTTACTCTCTAGGATCTTTGCCTATTCGAATTTCCAAAATAACTTATTCGGCAGAAAAATTCTTCCCACAGGTATTCCGATCTTATAACTCAGTTATTGGCTCCTTTATCGGGAAATAATATTTCCCGGTATTTACTGCAGAAGACCTCACCGCTGAACTTTTCTATGGCGGTTTGCCTGTTATTCTTACCCAGCCTCGCTTTCAATTCAGGATCCTTGATCAATAGTCGCAGCAGGTCAGCTCCCTGTTCAACGATTTTGTTTTCATCGGTCTCTGAAATAAGGAGCCCGTTTTTCAAATGCGTGATATAATCCGGAATCCCGTTCACAGCTGTTGATAAGACAATCTTGCCATAAGCCATCATCGTCATTACTACTATAGGGAGACCTTCAGATGCCGAGGTGAGAATTAATACGTCCGATTCTCTGTAGATTTTTTCCATAAGGACAGCATCACTTACATTCCCGTAAAAGCGGCAATATGGATACTTTCCTGTGTCAATGATATTCTCAACGTCCCCCACGAAGGAAAAATGAATATTATCATTTGCCTCTTGCATTTTTCTGGCTATCGCAGCCACCAGATGTATTCTTTTTTGACGCGCCCCACGCCCGATAAAAACTACTTCGAGTCGGGGATTATTGGTTTCTTTATATTCGGGAATGGTCACAGCATTATCAATAAAATAAAGCCTCTGATATAATAAAGGATCCATATGATTCTTGTCATAAAGGCTGATTACATCTCCCTTCAGTTTGTTGGTGCTGAAGATTCTTTTGTTAATTCTGCCAATAAAACCGATGGTATAGGGAAACCAGGTTGGTAAATGGCATAGCTCAATACAGGGGATGCTTTTGTTTATATGAGGTATTATTTTATAAAAGAAAAGGCTTTCTCCACCAAATACCACAGGGTCTTTTGCATGGTTGATCCAGGAGGCAATAACACCCCTGAAAAAAAAATTTACAAAATGAAGGGGCTTCCGGTCCAAATAGGGATGGAGATCAATGATGTCGACCCCTTCAATTTGAAACATTTCCAGGAACTGGTTATTGTTGGGTTTTTTTGAAAAAATGATAAGAGGTTTTTTATCTTTTACACAGGTTGCAATATCGGCATTCACCTTTGGTGATCCGCCAATATCAGCACTCGGAAAAAAAAGGAATATACCGTGGCTGGATTTTAAGGGAAACATCCTTCCCCAGCACTTACCCAATAGGACAAAAGGGGACATCAGGATTTGTTCAAACCTCAATTTCCATATCGCCTGTAGGTAGGTCAAGCTAAAGCGTAATATTTGGTAAGCGTCCTCATCAGGTATTCCTCATCGAAAGGAATCTTCAATTCAGTTAAAAATGGTTGGATGGGCGATGTATCAATTTCCAGGTTATAGCCTTTTTCGATCAATTCATAATTTCCTTTTTTCCCAAGCATTTCTTCCATTACCCCGATAATTTGCAAAACCGGATAGTTGACGGGATTGGCAACATTTACGACTTCATTTCTAAATATTTTGTTTTTTATTAGGTAATCGCACAGGGTGACGGCATCCCCCAGGTCAATGATATTCCTTGATGCATTTTTCCAGAGGGAGAAGAAATCTCCGGATAAAATATGATTGGCAAAAAAATTCAATACCGTGTGAGGGTTATTCGTTTTTCCGGCCAGATTTGAAATCCGGAAAATGAGAAAGTCGGTATGACTCTCCTTCAGGATGGCTTCCATGGCCAGTTTATGGTTTACATAAGGGGAAGCCCGCAGGGATGGATCATAAACGCTGCAGGTACCGAAATAGACAATTAATTTTTCAGGGTTCTGCAGAATGGATTTTCTTAATAAATTGGCTTCTCTTGCAAATGCTCCGGCATCCGTGTTAGCGGAATTGGATATGCCTGATGCAAAAATGAGGCAACTTTCATCGTCCTGATATTCTCTGAATCCATTTGCAACCAATCCGCTTCCCAAAACCATTCCTATGATTTTTTTTGGCAAATGTAATAATTGAATGCTATATGCCACCATAGCCTTGCTTTTTAGGTCTTTGGCACAAACCCACTATTTTTGAAGCAGAATTGCTTGTTATGTCTACTCATTTTAATTACGGATCGGACCATTTATCAACCGGAAAAGTAATTGCATTGGCCAATGGCTCCCTGAAAGGGATCCTTTCGACCAAAGTAATTGAAAGAATCAGGACCAGCGAACAATATGTCAGGAATATTGTAGACCGAAATACGAGTGTTTATGGAATTAATACCGGATTTGGAATCCTTGCCAACACAAAAATATCGGAGAAGGATACCCTGACTTTGCAGGATAAAATACTTCAGAGCCATAGCGTGGGAGTAGGTGATCCGATCCCTGTGGAAATAGCGAAGATCATGCTAATTACAAAGATTCATGCGCTGGCCCAGGGGTATTCCGGCGTGCAGCTTGGAACATTGGAGAGAATCTTATGGCATATTGAAAATGAGTTGATTCCTGTGGTTCCGGAAAAGGGTTCAGTAGGAGCTTCGGGGGACCTGGCTCCGCTGGCACATTTATTCCTGCCTTTAATTGGTTTGGGTGAAATTTATTATAAGGGTCAAAAATATAAGGCCAGGGAGATATTGACAAAATTTGGAGCAGCGCCCATTCAATTGGGACCTAAGGAAGGACTGGCCCTGATAAATGGCACTCAGTTTATTCTATCCTTTGCAGTAAAGGCCGTGCAGCGGATGCACAATTGCCTGGAGGCAGCGGATATTATAGGAGCTATGAGCCTTGAAGCGCTTACAGGTACTAAAGCGCCATTCGATCACCGTTTGCATGAATTAAGACCCTACCAGGGGAATAAATTGGTAGCGCAGAGATTGCGCTTCTTTCTGAAAGATTCTGCCATCATGCAAAGCCATGTTGATTGCGGAAGAGTACAAGACCCTTATTCCTTACGCTGTATGCCGCAGGTGCATGGTGCTTCCCGAAATGCATGGCTTCATCTCAAGGACCTTACCGAAACCGAACTAAATTCTGTTACGGACAATCCCGTTATCCTGGGGGAAGGCGATACCATCAGTGGTGGTAATTTTCACGGCCAGCCATTGGCATTGCCTTTGGATTATGCGTGTTTTGCCGCTTCTGAAATCGGAAATATCTCCGACAGGCGTTGCTATTTGTTATTGGAAGGCAAATGGGGCCTGCCTATGCTGCTGATGAGGGATGTCGGACTGAACAGCGGATTTATGATCCCGCAATATACTACGGCTGCCCTGGTGACAGAAAATAAGACCTTGTGTTTTCCTGCCAGTGCCGACAGCATTCCTACTTCCCTCGGTCAGGAAGATCATGTGAGCATGGGTAGTATCAGCGGTAGAAAATTAAGCTCAGTCCTGGACAACCTCGAATATATATTGGCCATTGAATTAATGAGCGCCTGCCAGGCTATTGAATTCCGCCGGCCCCTGAAAAGTAGTTCAATATTGGAATTTGCGCATGATTATGTTCGGGAATTTGTCGGATTTGCGGAAGAGGACAGGATTTTTGCGGACGATATTGGTAAGATTAAAAATATCATCAGCGATTTTTCTTTTGTGCATCGAGTAAATGATTTTTCATTGTCAGGGAAGGTTCATCTGAATGAAAACTTTGAAATGTTTTCCCTGTAATTATTTGTAAAGAGTTACCGTTAAATTTTTTTCCATGGAAATTGAAAAAACAAGGAAGTACGATGCAGAGAAATACAGAACCCCCACCGGAACAAAACTTACTTGCAAGGGCTGGGTACAGGAAGCAGCTTTGAGAATGTTACTGAACAACCTGAATCCGGAAGTAGCCGAAAGGCCCGATGATTTGATTGTTTACGGCGGGCGTGGCAAAGCCGCAAGAAATTTTGAATCACTGGACTTAATTATTAAGGCATTGAAGGTTTTGAATGAAGACGAAACTCTTTTGATTCAAAGCGGCAAGCCCGTGGGCATCTTACAGACCCATAAGGATTCCCCGAGAGTGTTGATTTCCAATTCCCAGCTTGTTCCCAAATGGGCCAACTGGGACCATTTTGATGAACTTGAGAAAAAAGGCCTTATGATGTATGGCCAGATGACAGCCGGAAGCTGGATATATATCGGTTCACAGGGAATTGTACAGGGAACTTTCGAAACCTATGCTGCGGTGGCCAAAAAACATTTTGGGGGATCCCTGAAAGGAACATTGAACGTAAGTGCCGGGTTGGGGGGGATGGGGGGCGCCCAGCCTTTGGCGATTACCATGAATGAGGGAGTAGCGCTTGTCGCCGAGGTAGAACAATGGAGAATCGAGAAAAGAATAGAGACAAAATATTGCGATCAGCTGGTATTAAATATAGATGAGGCAATAGACAGGGCATTGGATGCAAAGAGAAAGGGGATAGCCTTATCCATTGGAGTATTGTGCAATGCCGTGTTATTATTGAAAAGGCTGGTTGAAAGAAAAATCATTCCTGACACGCTGACTGACCAGACCTCGGCACATGATCCTTTAATTGGCTACTGGCCGCATGAAATCTCCCAGCAACAGGCAAAAATATTAAGGGAACAAAACCCCAAACAATATATTGAGTATGCCTATAATTCGATGGTCACTCATGTGGAACTGATGCTCGAGCTGCAAAAACTCGGTGCCATTACTTTTGATTACGGAAATAATCTGAGGGCAAGGGCGCAGGAAAAAGGTCTGAAAAATGCCTTTGGGTTTCCTGGGTTCGTTCCTGCCTATATCCGGCCGCTTTTCTGTGAAGGCAAGGGTCCCTTTCGCTGGGCTGCCCTTAGCGGCGATCCTTCGGATATTGCCGTGACGGATGAATTGATCGCCGGAATGTTTCCTCAAAATGAATCCCTGCAGCGCTGGCTGAAATTGGCCAGGGAAAAAATTTCATTCCAGGGTTTGCCCGCCCGTATTTGCTGGCTGGGGCAGGGAGAACGGGAAAAAGCAGGATTGGCATTTAATGAATTGGTAAAGGCCGGAAAAGTAAAAGCGCCGATCGTTATTGGCCGGGATCACCTGGATACGGGTTCGGTGGCCAGTCCAAACCGCGAAACCGAAGCCATGCTTGATGGCAGCGACGCCGTTGCAGACTGGCCGATATTAAATGCATTGGTAAATACTGCGGGAGGGGCTTCCTGGGTCAGCCTGCATCATGGGGGCGGGGTAGGAATGGGATATAGCATACACGCAGGCATGGTGATCGTTGCCGATGGAACAGAGCAGGCCTCAGCAAGATTGAGTCGGGTGCTTCGTAATGACCCGGGTATCGGAGTTATCAGGCATGCGGATGCCGCATATGAACTTGCAAAAGATACGGCGGCAAGGAGTGGATTGGATTTGGCAGGCAGGCTGAAAATGGGGTAACCATTACAATTTCAATTTTACCAGCTGCTTATAATAGCAAACTACCTTTCTGCCATTTTGCGTTGCCGGTATCCATCGGGGGCTTTTTTTGACAGCCTCCACAGCAAGTTGAGCAAGTTTTGATTGAACCCCACCGATGGTTTCTACTTCGATGAGATCACCCTGTTTGTCGACAATAAACTGAACAAGGATGCTCCCACTCCCAGATTTTTGTATTGCTTCTTTATGTACCTTACAAAATTCAAGCATGTATTGATTCCAGCTTGTATCGCCCCCTGGAAATAAAGGTGGATACTGTGCTTTTGTAAAAACCATTGTCATATCTAAAAGTGCATTCCTGATTTTTACAGCCATTTTCAAATTTTCCTCATAATTCCTTTCAGGTTTGATGTAGGTATATTCCATGCCATTTTTAAGTCTTATTGTAATGCTCTTATCCCGGAAGGAGGCCCAGGCAGAATCAATATCCTGTTCCTTGAAAGAAGCCAGCGGAGGGAGGCTATCCTGTTTGTTTTTTGATTTTGGATAAACTCATAGTGCTGAACTTTTGGTTTTAAAGGCTCAAAAATCAACTGGCTAATAAAATAGCAGGTCGGTATAATTAATGACAATATCATAAAGAAAGAATATTACTTGGCTACATCAATTTTCACTTTTTTATTTTTAATTTTTTCATTTTTTATGAGTTGCAGGGTTTGGCCAACCTTTGACTTTCGCACAGCAACAAATGAAAAAAAGTCTTTTACCTCAATCAAACCGATATCCTCTTTTTTTAAGGCCCCCCTGTTCGACAAAAAACCTACGATGTCAATCTTATTGACCTTGTTCTTTTTGCCTGCAGCAACAAATAAAGTGGTCCATTTGGGTTTTTGCGGCAACTCCCATGTCTCAGGGACCTTTAATTGCTCTGTATCCGGATTGAGGTAAGCGGGTAATTTTTCTTCGGGGGACAGGATAAGCAGAGCAGTTCCCGTTGCCTCCACCCGGGCCGTTCTGCCATTGCGGTGAACAAAAGCTTCTTCATTCGAGGGCAAATGATAATGTATGATGTACCGGATATTTGGAATATCCAGACCCCTGGACGCCAGGTCAGTGGTAACCAGAATATTGGAACTTCCATTTCTGAACTTACATAGCGCAACATCCCTTTCCGGCTGCTCCAATGCTCCATGGTAAAATACATTCACGATTCCCTTTTCTTTTAAGAGGTTGCTCGTCCTTTCGACTGATTCCCGGTGGTTACAAAATACGATGGCTGACCGGTTGCCCAAAAAACAGATCAACTGGAAAAGGGTGTTGAATTTGTCCTTATCAGGACTTCTTACCGTCTGAATGGTGAGAGCAGGGGAGGTTATACCGCTAAGAAAATTCAGGCGGGTAGGATTCACCAACCCCACAAAATCAGGAATCTCCACAGTTTCCGTTGCCGAAGTGAGGATTCTTTTTTCTAAAGATCGTAAGGAACCTACTATAAAGGCCATTTCTTCCAAAAACCCTAATTCCAGGGACTTGTCAAATTCATCGAGTACTAGCGTTTGTATTGAACCGGTGATAATATTTCCCCTGCGGATATGATCGGCCAGCCTTCCAGGAGTCCCGATGAGCAGGGCAGGAGCTTGCTTCAAATTATTTTCTTCTGTTTCTCTCAAATGTCCCCCATAACAAGAGGTCACTTTATAACCCGTCCCCATGTTTTTAAATACCTGTTCGATCTGAATGGCTAATTCCCTGGAAGGAACAATAATCAAAGACTGGGTGCCGGGCTTTTTAGGATCCATTCTTTGCAATATTTGTAATAAAAAAGCCAGGGTTTTTCCCGAACCTGTATCAGCAAGCAGCACAAGGTCTGAATGGAGGAGGTCAGGGTCCAGAGTAGCCTGCTGGACCTCATTGAGGGCCTCAATTTTTAAATTTGATAAAATCGCTTCAATGGATCCCGTAGAATTTTGCATCCCTGCAAAAGTAGGGGTTAGCAGATTATAATATCTTCGCTTCTATGAGAACCGCTACCATTAGTGAGTTAAAACAGGAATTGGACGGATTTCCTTCGACACAGCTCGCCGGACTCTGCCTGCGGCTGGCAAAATTCAAAAAAGAAAATAAGGAATTGCTTACCTATCTGCTTTTTGAAGCCCACGACGAGCAGGGATACTTAAACAGTGTGAAGAAGGAAATCGATGATCTTTTTACAAGTGTTCATCCAACCAACCTCTATTTCGCAAAAAAAACAATACGTAAAATTCTTCGCAATACCAATAAATATATAAGGTACACTGGTTCGAAGCTGGTGGAAGTTGATTTATTGATCTACTTCTGCAAGAGCCTCAATAATTCAGGTATTGCCTTCCAAAAGAGTGCGGCCCTTGCCAATCTGTATGAAAACCAGCTGAAGAAGATCCGGCTATCCATCAAAATCCTTCACGAAGACCTTCAGTATGACTATGTTAAAGAATTGGAACAAATGACCTGATCCAATAATAATTCCTTACTCTCTCGTTAATTTGCCTATCTTCGCTAGGTGATGAGGATTTGTGCAGGTACATGCTGAATGAACGATGCAAATTTTTACTTCCTCTTAGTATTTATTTCTCTTCTTCTTCTACTTTACTGCTTTTTATTTCCATCACAGGTATTTTATTTATTATTTTTTTAATTTATGATTTATGAACATTTACGTTTCTAATTTGAGTTTTCACACAACAGATGAAGATTTACAGAACATGTTTTCAAAATTTGGCCAGGTGACTTCAGCAAAAGTAATTATGGACAGGGAAAGCGGCAGATCCCGGGGATTTGGTTTTGTAGAAATGTCTTCTGAACAGGAAGGCAAGGATGCTATGCTCGGTCTTAACAACAAAGAAATTGAAGGTAGAGCTATCTCTGTTTCTGTTGCAAGAGAAAAAGAAGAAAGAAGAAGCAGCAATTCCTTCTCCCGCGGTGGCGGTGGAGGCAACAAAAGATGGTAGTTTTAATAAATTGACTATTTTACAAAGAGCCCGAATTTTGGGCTCTTTTTTTTTGGATATACGGATCGGCAACCTAACTTTCCATCATGGCAGTTACCCTGATTACAAACATCCACCAGCTTGTTAACACCAGGGAAAAAAATAAACTTCTCCGGGGAAAGGACTTATCCGAACTGCCTCTCATTGAAAATGCCTGGATCAAGTTGGAAAATAAGCGTATTGCGGCCTATGGCCGGATGGAGGAATTGGCAGGCACCGCAGGTCCTTCATCCTTCGAAATGATAGATGCAAGACGGGCCAGTGTTCTTCCCTGCTGGTGCGATAGCCATACCCATCTTGTTTTTGCGGGTGACAGGCAGGAAGAATTTGTAGATAAGATAAAGGGATTGACCTACGCCGAAATCAGCGCAAAAGGGGGCGGCATCCTTAACACCGCAAAAAAACTCCAGGATACTTCCGAAGTGGAACTCTTTAACCTGGCCTGGAAAAGGCTGGAAGAAGTGGGCCGCCTGGGTACGGGTGCCATAGAAATTAAAAGCGGGTATGGATTGACGCTGGAAAGCGAATTGAAAATACTCAGAGTAATAAAGAAATTGAAGGAAAAATCTGCGCTATCCATTAGATCCACCTTTTTGGGTGCTCACAGTTATCCTGAGGCCTACCGGGAAAACCACCAGGCCTACATAGAATTGATCATTGAAAAAATGTTACCGGCTATTAGCGAAGAAAAATTAGCGGATTATATCGATGTGTTTTGTGAAAAAGGCTTTTTTAGCCCTGAGGAAACAGAAACCATTTGCCGGGCCGGTATGGAATATGGCCTGAAACCAAAGTTACACGTCAACCAATTAAACAGCCTAGGAGGCATTCAGACAGGAATTAAGCTCAATGCCATTTCACTGGATCACCTGGAAACGCTGTCAGAAAAAGATATACAATTCCTGAGTGGACAAGTTCCGGGTAATCCCTGGAATGGGGTATGCACCCTTTTGCCCACCGCCGCTTTCTTTATGCGGGTGCCATTTCAACCCGCCAGGCGGCTGATCGATGCCGGTTGTGCAGTGGCGCTGGCATCAGATTTTAATCCGGGTACCTCCCCCAGCGGGAATATGAGTCTGGTGATTTCACTCAGCTGCATACAAATGAGAATGCTGCCGGAAGAAGCCCTGAATGCTGCTACAATAAACGGGGCTTACGCGATGGGTCTGGAAAGCGAGGTAGGCAGTATAACAGTAGGCAAAAAAGCAAACCTGATATTTACCAAGCCCGTTCCATCCATGGCTTATCTTCCCTATTCTTTTGGAACAAATCTGGTTGCTAAAGTGATGCTCGAGGGCGAATTTATTTCCTAAGCCAATAAAAATGGGGAACGAATAATATTGCAATTGGGTGTTTCTGATGGCATGTTCACCGGTGAGGTTGCTTCCTGAATTTTATAATTTTTGCTGCAGGATAAATCAGGATAATTGGAATATTATTTTAAGAAAAAGGAGGGTATAGTTGTCCGGCAAATTTTCAAACCGGAATCCCCAATCAAAAATGCTGGTTTCAAATTAATTCCGGGTTAATATTCGGTTACTATATTATTACTTTTGTTCAAGAAAAAAACTGATAATGAACAGCCGGTTTTTTTTATGAAATCGCCTATATTCGGCATAATACTTGAACCAATGACAGTCCGATGTTCCTAAGAAAAAAAAAGACTAAGACCGATTTTATCGATACCGTCATCCGCCGCGTTTCCGTACTGTCTTTAACCGAAAAAAAGCAGGGGCTCGACTTTCTTGTATCTTTTTTCTCCATCATCCGGCCTTCTTTCAAAAAAGGCAAAAGAAATGCAGCTCAGAATATGGAGTCTGTCATGGAGGAGCTCCGCCTGCACCCCGTATTGCTGACAAACCTCCAGCACGCTTTATTTTCCCAATTGATCCATACTGATCTTGCAGCCTCTCTCACCGAAAGCGGAATTCCGCTGGCCCAGGGGTTTTGGCAGGAATTCTTTGGGAGATTCAGACACAAATTGTTGCCAACCCTTCAAAGCGAAAATGATTTTTTGTTTGTCATCAATCATGTTTTTTTCCGCAGGAATGATTGCCTCTGGGTGGAAAGTATTCCCCGCGAAACATGGGTTCGATTTTTTGAGATGATAGGTCTTTCTTTTCAGGCAGATGACAGAAGAATTCTGTACCAAATTCTGCAATCCTTAAAGATCCTGGCATTCAAGGTGGCTCAGCTGGGCCTGGAGAAAGAAGTAGTAGATTATATTCCGGCAGAAGAACGGGAACACAACCCCTTTTTGGAACAGAATTATCTTATTCATGAACTGGAAGATTTTTTCGCAAAACCGGCCGCTGAGCGTCCCCTGGGGGATCTGTCTTCCCGGATTGATAAGATATTATCAGAGTGTTTTCAGTCGATCGATCATATCCGGCAAAACCAGTCCAGCCGGGGTGCCAGCCTGCACCAGACTTATACCCTGATCCTGCTAGCCAATAAACTGGACAGAATGACCATCCTGATTGATGTGCTGGACCGGGATCACCATTTTGACACCGCTAAATTTGTCGATTTTTTTAAAATCCTGGTCCGGAATTCCTGAAATCAAAAACATCTCGGCCGAAATACCCGCTACCGTACAAACGATCCTTCTCGGAAAATTGATAATTCACTTTCGTATTCAGGTCATAGAAATAATAACCGGATCCATAAAACTGACTGGAATGGGGAACAAATGGTTTGACCAGCAAATCGATATAGGTTCTTCGCCCGGACACAATAAAAGAGGCTTTCTTTTTTTTGATCGGACCCTGAATGGATATCCTGGATGCAATCAATCCGATCCCACCGTCTGCCTGGAATTTGTTCATGTTCCCCTCCTGCATGGCAACATCCAATACCGAAGAAAGTCTTCCACCATACTGGGCCGGAAATCCACCTTTGATAAGCGTCGTGTTTTTAATTGCGTCCGAATTGAAGATGGAAAAAAAACCAAACAGGTGACCGGTATTGTATACAATGGCATCATCCAGAAGGATGAGATTCTGATCGGGACCCCCTCCCCTTACATACAGCCCGGTATTGCCCTCGCCGGCGTTGCTGACTCCAGGAAGGAGCTGGAGGGTTTTCATGATATCCACTTCTCCAAATAATACCGGGAGTGATTTAACCTGGTTCATGGTCAGATCCATTTTCCCCATTTGCGCATTCTTTACGTTGGCATCCCGCCGTTTGGAATACACGATCACTTCCTCATTTGTTGATTTTTTCGGAGAGAGAAAAAAATTTAACCGCATATTTCCAAAAAGCGCGATCTTTTGCTGAAGGGATTGATAACCCACATAGGAGCAGGAAAAAGCATAACTACCCTCGGGCAGGGTAATGGAATAAAAACCATACTGGTTACTGTTCGCGCCATTGCCATTTACAGTTACACTGGCACCGATCAGGGATTCTGCTGAAAGCGAATCTCTCACATACCCCGATATCGTGAACTTGTTTTGCGAAAAAGTTGTCTGAATGACCAAACCCAATAATCCGCCAAATATCAATTTTTTCATAAAAAGGGATAAGATCAACAGCGGGGAAAAATTATTTTTTAGAAAAATCCAGCGAATCAATTATTTCGCCGCACCCGAGCATTTTCGTTTTGTAAACAGGATGTTTGTTACCCAGATAAGGGTTAACAATCTTAGGGGTATTACTTAACCAAAAGGCCTCTGAGGAATCATTAAAAGCCATCGGGCATTTAATATGATAAATAATCTCCCGGTCATACCTTACGGTACGGATAAGATTGTACAATTCATCCGTCAGCATATTAAAAGCTCTTCTTTTCTGTTCAATATTGTTTTCCCCTATCAGTCCCTTTGCTTCACTGCTGATACTCAATACAAGGCTGCGGGCTGTTCCGACAATATTGGAATCCGCCTTCAGCTCGCTCAATTGCAAACGATCCGCACTCACCAGAAGATTTGAGGCGGAATGATTGGCGCCCAGGCTGTCCCAATCTACTAAAGCGGCTTTGAGAGCATAATAATTATCCAATATATTAGAGAGGGACATGTTAAAAGCGTCCGATTTTTTGCTGATTAGCAGGGGGGATTCTTTTTTCTCTTCTGGTTTGATTTCTTTTTTGGACAATAATTCATAAGCGACCAGTCCTGCGATTCCAAGAATCACAGCCAATAAAAAAACTTTCTTCATGTACAAAATTTTGATCAAAGGTAGGGCATTAAACAATCCGCAGACTTTACGTTAGTTTTGCATGCTTACTGAACAAAAACTTTCGTGAATTATGCTCGCAGGTCTTCAGAATGTTACTTTCGAATTTGGCGCCAGAACGATCATGAAAGACGTTACCTGGCATATCCAGCCCAATGAACGGATCGGCTTGATCGGCTATAACGGGACGGGTAAATCCACCATCCTTAAATTGTTTGTTGGAGACTACCTGCCTTCTGAAGGAACAGTTGAACGCTCTCGTGCTACCAGCATAGGATACCTGCACCAGGATTTATTAAGCTTTGACAGTAATGATTCTATCCTGGCTGTTGCGATGAGCGCCTTTGGCAGAGTGCTGGAGGTCGAAAAAGAGATTGATGAGCTGGGCCGGGAACTGGAAAAAAATCATACAGATGAACTATTGCACCGGTACACCGATAAGCTTCACGAAATGGAACTCCTGGATGGATATAACATTCATCACAAGACCGAAGAAGTATTGCAGGGCCTGGGTTTTGCCAATGAGGATCTGCTGAGACCTTTCCGGGAGTTTAGCGGAGGCTGGAGAATGAGGGTGCTGCTTGCAAAGATGATCCTACAGCAACCCGATCTGCTTTTACTCGATGAGCCCACCAACCATCTTGATCTCCCTTCCATAGAATGGTTGGAAAAATACCTGCAACATTACCAGGGTTCGGTTGTCATCGTGAGTCACGACAAATATTTCCTGAACCGCATGGTGACCAGGATCGTAGAACTTTACCAGCAATCCCTTCATTTCTACAATGGCAATTTTTCCTTTTACGAATCCGAAAAGCAGCAAAGAGTGGAACTGCAACAGCGCGCTTATGAAAATCAGAGAGATTATATCCGGCAGCAGGAACGATTCATAGAGCGGTTCAGAGCCAAAGCCTCCAAGGCCGCCGCGGCGCAAAGTGCCATGAAACGGTTGGATAAACTGGATCGTATTGAAGATGTGGAAATAGAAAGGCCCAATATCAAAATTAATTTCCGGGTGGACAAAACTCCCGGAAAGGTGTTGGTAACCCTTAAACATATCAGCAAGAATTTTGGAAATATCAGGATACTGGAAGACGCTGAAGCTGAAATTGAAAGAGGCGACAAGATCGCCTTGATCGGGGCAAATGGGAAAGGAAAATCCACCCTGTTGCGGATCATTGCGGGAACAGAAACCTTCAGCGGTGAGAGGACTGGCGGCCATAATGTGGAGGAAAGTTTTTATGCGCAGCACCAGCTGGAAGCTTTGAATATAAACAATACCGTTTTAGAAGAAATCCAATTATGCGGAAGTCAGAAAACCGAACTGGAGCTGAGATCCCTGCTTGGTTGCTTTCTTTTCAGCGGGGACGACGTGGAAAAGAAAATCCGCATACTGAGCGGAGGTGAAAAAGCCAGGATCGCGCTTGCAAAAACAATCGTGAGCAGGGCTAATTTCCTGCTGCTGGATGAACCAACCAATCACCTGGATATGCACTCCTGTGACCTGCTGGTCGAAGCTTTGAATAAATATGAAGGCAGTATCATATTAGTTAGCCATGACCGTTACTTTATTTCAAAAACCGCCAACAAAATCTGGGAAATAGACAACTTTAAAATAAAAGAATTCAAAGGAGGCTATGAAGAATGGGTTGCCTGGAAACAGCGCATGGCTGATAACCGGGTGGCTGCAGCCGAAAAACAACTGAAACCGGAAACGAAAGCGGCAACGCCCGTACTGCAGAAATCCACCCTGCCTCCAGCCCCTAATCCCAGAGCCGGAGTCAACAAAGAGCTCAAAAAAGAACTGCAAAAGCAACAACGCCTGTTTAAGGAATTGGAAGACAAGATCAACCAGCTTGAAGATAAAAAAAAGCAACTGGAGGCTGCCCTGACGGATCCCGATATATATGCCGATAGGAATAAATTTGTCCAGGCGGAGGCGGCCTATCAAAAATCGGGAGAAGATTTGTCCCGGCTGAATGCACAATATGAACAGATATTTGAAAAAATTGTACAGTTGGAAGCCAATTCGATACTTTAAGAAAACCAGTCATTGTTTCGGTTAGCATCCTCATTTCATGAAAAAAATATTTGCTTATTTCTTTTTCTTTTCCCTCTCCGCCCAGGCAATGGCACAAATTAGACCCGATTCCGTGCGTCCCAAAATTGGCCTGGCCCTAAGCGGTGGAGGGGCAAAAGGTCTGGCACATATAGGCATCCTGAAAGCCATTGATTCGGCCGGGCTTGGGATTGACTATATTACCGGAACGAGCATGGGAAGCATTATCGGCGGTCTCTATGCGGTTGGTTATTCAGGGGATACCATTGAAAAAATTGCGAGGAAAATTGAGTGGGATCAGTTGCTATCCAATCAGTCTTCCCTGCGCAATATTATAATGGAAGAAAAAGACGAGTATGATAAATATGATCTGGAATTGCCCTGGGTCAATCACTGGTTCCGATTGCCCACCGGGGTCCTCGAGGCCCAGGAATTGTGGCTCAAATTCGGCGAACTTTTTTATCCTTTTTATAAGATCAAAGACTTTAGCAGGTTTTCGATACCGTTTAAATGTATCGCAACCGACGTATCCAGCGGCGGGGCCGTCGTCCTGGATTCAGGAGAAATCGCTTCTGCCATCCGCTCCAGCATGGCCATTCCTTCTTTGTTTACCGCAGTTGAATACAATGGAAAAAAACTGGTAGACGGCGGCGTGGTCAGAAATTTCCCTGTCAAGGATGTTAAAGAAATGGGTGCAGATATTATTATCGGAAGCAATGTTTCAAGAGAACTCCTTTCTGCCAGCAAGGTTACCAATGCCTTCCAGGTTTTGCTGCAGGTAGCTTTCTTCAGAGAGGCGGAGGATACGCGTATTGAGGTTCCTCTTTGCACAATTTATATTCCAGTACCCCTGGAAAAATATTCAATGGGCAGTTTTGGTGAAGCCGATGCGATAATAGAAGCAGGACTTGAAGAAGGAAGAAAGCTTTATCCACGATTCAAAAAGTTAGCGGACTCACTCAATACCCTATACGGAGAGCAGTCTATCATGCGCAACCGGATTCCCGATACCCATACCATTAAAATATCCTCCTTTGAAGTAAAAGGGCTTAAGAAAACAACAACAGATTACCTTGTTCACTCAATGAACCTGCTCACGAATCATTATTATACCGCTGAAAACCTGACACGCATGGTCAGGAAGGCCGCCGGTACCCGCTATTACAGCCGGATAAGCTATTCCTTTGAACCCCTGCCCGACTCATCCTGCAAAATTATATTCGATGTTACGGAAAACCCCCTGACATTTGCCAAAATAGGCCTTCATTATAACCAATTCAGTGGTATCAGCGCCATTGTCAACCTTACCACCAGGGATTTCTTTACTCCCAATTCCCGCAGCCTGGTGACGCTCAACATAGGAGAAAACTTCCGGATCAGGGCGGAACACCTGCAATATTTCAGCCGCACGAGCAATTTCACCTTTATATTAGGGACTCAGTTTGACCAGTTTCACATCAGCACCTATCAGAATTACAAGCAAGCCGGTATTTTCGATCAGGCCTATTTTAAATTCGACGGAAACCTGGGTTATTTCACGAACCGAAACCTTAGCACCGGCCTGGGTACAAGATTTGAATGGATCATGAACAATCCGACCATTAGCTCATCGAATATTGGATTCCAGGGAAAAAATGATTTTACAACCAGTTATTTTTTTGTCAGGCACAATTCCCTGGACCGGGCGATTTATCCGAGGCAGGGTTTAAAAATCGAAGCAGAAGGGGGGCTGGTATACGAGGTGCATCCCCATATTGATGGCCAGGGCAATATCATCCCGCCTGATTCTGTTGTTTCCTCCAATCCATATCAGAGGATATTTCTGCATGCAGAAAGTTATTTCCCGCTGAGCAGGCATAGTACTTTTCTTGCAAATATTCAAACGGGTATGAATTTAAGTTACCATAAAAATGTGTTGAATGAATTTGCAATTGGTGGCCTAACCAATATTTTTCATAACCAGATAACCTTCGCAGGTTTGCGGGAAGGGACATTCTATTCCTCCAGCGTGGCCGCGTTTCAAATAGGCCTCCGCTACCAACTATTTAGTAATACCTATTTAACCGGGAAAATAAATACGCTTTTTAGCAACTTTACCAGCAGGGGTTCGTTCCTGAACAGCCCGGATTTTCTATCGGGGTATTCGATGACCTTTTCCTACAACTTTGCCCTGGGTCCGATAGAAATAAGTGCCATGTACAGTGACCAATCCCGAAGGGTGCTCGGCTATGTAAATATTGGGATACCTTTCTAATTACCCGCCTTCACAAAATCACTCACCAGGTAACTGATAAGCTTACCCGTGGTTTCACTTTGGCGGCCATCATTCAATCTGGTCGCACCCCCGCAGATATGAAAATAGGCGATACGGCAGGACCTTGCTGCATAGTTTACATATTGTCTTGCGTGAAGGCTGGTCAATCCACATGGG
>Ga0207127_10114_pt1 | contig 19929 bp, 16 predicted proteins | sample Alteio_BWMinHeat_17_FD_153574 | JGI IMG/M metagenome (GOLD analysis project Ga0207127, IMG submission 153574) | Enriched cells from forest soil in Barre Woods Harvard Forest LTER site, Petersham, Massachusetts, United States -... | ecosystem: Environmental > Terrestrial > Soil > Temperate forest >...
GTCAACGGATCAATTGGCCTGATGTACAACTCGCCGAATACCGCACTGTCATGTGTCAACGCTACTGCGTGGTCATCGTATAGCAAGTTGTTTGGCCAAAGACCGGAAGCGGCTAGCCCGGGCAAGTACGCCGGAAGCTCGCTGGCGGCGTTATCATTGTTTTGAAAAAACACCCCGAGAATGCCACGTACGTGATGGATCTCGTCGAATGAAAGTCGTGTTTCATTCACGAATTGTGTCGTCTCGGAGCTACCGGGCCAAGGGATAGGGACATTGGATGGCGCCGTATAACCGTAATTTTGCGACAAAAAATAATCTGTTCCCGAGGTTCCGTCTTCAAGGTCGTAGGTGTCCCGCTCGAAATAGCTCGTCGACGACGTGAGGGACCATCCGGTTCCTTGATAGTTGATACTCAGCGATGGCAGCACCCAATGATCGCTTGCCACCTCCTGGACGTTGGCGGTTCGACTTAGCGTGTTGGACACAACCCGGAAATCGGGCAATGGCGCGAACGCAGCCGGCCACCCCTCGTAGTATTGATGCTGATACAGCAGCCGCAGAGTGAGGTCTAGTCCACTCGCCGGCTTAACGAGCAAGGAAATCGACGCGCCGACTGCATTCTTCTCACCGACTGGCGCCGAGTCGAGCACTGCGGGGTCCAACGCCGACGGATATGTTCGCGTCAGAAATGGCGATTCATGGCTCTCGTAGACTACGACACGTACCGCCGCCGTTTGCGGCACAAGCACAAAGTTAGCGGAAGCGTCGGCTCCGTAATCGAGGTCGCCATGCTCCGTGTAACCGCTAAGCAACTTATAGCGAAAATCATCCTCGGTGACTGACGGCTTGCGTGTGACAATGGTAACGTTTCCTCCTAGCGAGCCAGAGCCATAAAGAGTGCCCTGCGGTCCCTTCAACACCTCGATGCGTTCTATATCTACAATTCGCGGGTCCATAGAGTCGGTAATAGGCGTGTCATCGACGTAGAATCCAGTCGCGTTCGGTCCTGTGATTCCTCGAATCGCCGTCCCTCTCGACGTTGAAAAGCCGAGTCCCGCAGTCCCTTGGCTTGAGCCTCCATACGAGAAGGAGAGATTAGGTACTTTCGTCGCGTAGTCCGTGAACGATGTAATGTTATAGTCATCCAGCATCTTGCCGGAAAACGCCGTAATGCTAACAGGCACGTCAAGTATGGACTCGGCACGCTTTTGAGCCGTAACTACGATCTCTTCCAGCGACGCACCTCCTTCGGCGCTCGTCAGACGCCTTTCAGGAACGGCGGAATTCCCGCTTGGGGCCGTCTGCTCAACCGATTGAGTCGCTTGACTTTCACTAGCCGCGGTCCGACTCAGAGGCATGACAAACACGGCGACGGCAAATATAGTCGATAGAAGTGCATTAGTTACTTTCTGATACATATCCCCCCCCTAAAACCTGTGGCAAATGGATTTAGTAACTTGCCGCTACTTCATTAGCGCGCTGTAAGTTAGCGTCCGGATCTGGAGCAATAGATCGGCGTCGCCAGGATTTTCCATGTCTTGGACGAGAGCCACTACAACCATATCCTCCTTCGGGTCAACCCAAAAGTGGGTGTCCCCCAGGCCGTACCAAAAAAACGAGCCCTCCGAACTCATGAGCCCGGAGGCGACGGGATCCTTTACGATTGCGAGCCCGAGACCCCAGTCAAGGCCCTTGCCAAAGTCTGCACCCTTCTTTAACCCTTCTCTTTGAATCGGATCGAGGTGACTGCGAACCATATAGTCAACAACAAGCGGGCTCAGTATGCGATCCCCATTGAAGTCTCCCCGATCAAGGAGCATTTGCCCGAAGTGCCAATAGTCCTGCGCTGTGGTGAGCAATCCAAAGCTGCCGCCCTTCCGCGGGTGCTCGCCGGTATAGCTATTGACTGATCGTGGATCAGCCACGGGCCCTAACTGCTTCGGAAATCCATGAGATTCATCAAGCGGTGTAAGCACGCCATTCTTGCTCCAATAAAGCGTCGCCACGCGGTCCGACCGGTCAGCGCCGATCCAATAGGCGGTGTCCTTCATGTCGAGCCTCTTAAAAATCCGCGTATTCAGGAATTCATTAAATGCCATGCCTGAGAATATTTCGACAAGTCGCGCTTCGATGTCGGGGGCAATACTGTAGTTAAAGGTTGCGCCAGGCTGATAAAGCAATGGGATATTGGCGAGCTTTGTCATCATTACTGCTAGCGACGTGTCGATGCTTAAAATGTCTTGATCAACGTATTCCCTATCAACAGCATTGGAAAGTAATCCATGGCTGAAGCCCGCTGTGTGGCGAAGCAGGTCATGAATAGTTGGCTCACGCTCGGCCGGCACGGTGTCCGTGATTGGGGACATCGGCGTCCGCAGGACTTTGAGATTCGCAAGCTCTGGAATATATTTTGAAATCGGATCATCGAGCTGAAAGTATCCTTGCTCGTATTGCGTCATAAGGGCCACAGCCGCAATAGGCTTTGTCATCGAATACGCACGGAAAATTATATCCGGCGTCATCTTCCGCGACTTTTCAATGTCTGCGTAACCAATGGCGCTTAGGTGAGCTATTTTTCCATGCCGGGCAATTAATATGACAATGCCCGCCATTTCACCGTTTTTGACCTTGGCGTTGTAGAACTGGTCAATGTAGTTCAAGCGCGCGGGCGAGAAGCCTAGGCCTGTCAGTTGTTCAGGGCTGGGCGGAGCCGCAACCGCGCTGGCGGACAGGGCAACAATTGTTAGAGCCGTTGAGGCAACCGCCAGTTTGCGAATGGAAATCATGGTTGCGGGTCCTGCATGAAGGGATAGTAATAGCTTCGCGCCGGCTCGAAGGTCTCCTTAATCGTACGCGGGGAGACCCACCGCATGAGATTCCACATCGATCCCGCTTTGTCGTTGGTGCCCGAGCCACGGGCACCTCCGAAAGGTTGCTGACCCACCACTGCTCCGGTTGGTTTATCGTTGATGTAGAAGTTTCCGGCGGCGTAGCGCAGGCCGACGGAGGCCTGCGCGATTGCGTCGCGATCGGTCGAGAACACCGAGCCTGTGAGACCGTAGGTGCTCGACTCGTCGATGTGCGCAATGATCTTTACGTAGTCGGCATCCGCATAGAGTTGAGCACAGACGATCGGCCCGAAGAGTTCTTCGGTCATATGGCGCACCTGCGGGTCCGTGGTGCTGAGTAGCGTCGGATGCACGAAGTATCCTTCCCTCATGTCGGTGCTTCCGCCTGCTTCGAGTTTCATGCTGACATGCGACCGTGCTTCTGCAATTGCGCTGTCGTGCTTACGCCACGCGCGCTCGTCTATCACCGCACCCATAAAATTTCGAAGATCACGGACATCCCCCACCTTAATCTTGGCGATTTCGTCACCAAGCCTCTCTCGCAGCCGCGGCCAGAGGGACTGCGGAATAAAAAGGCGCGACGCCGCGGAACACTTCTGGCCTTGGTATTCGTATCCCCCGCGTATCACCGCCGTCGCAAGCGCCTCTAGGTCGGCGCTGGAGTGCGCCAGGATGAAGTTCTTGCCACCGGTCTCGCCAACGATGCGCGGATAAGAGCGATAGGCTCGCCCCCCAACAGTACGCAGTAGGTTATTGAATACGGCAGTAGAACCGGTGAAATGCACTCCCGCCAGATGCTCACTCCCCAAACAAACGTCACTTACGACCTTTGGATCGCCATAAACGAGATTGATAACACCGGGCGGCAACCCGGCCGCCATCAGCAACCTCATCAGGTAGTGCGCGCTGAATCGTGCATTCGCGGACGGCTTCCACACGATAGTGTTGCCAAGCAATGCAGGCGCGCAGGAGAGATTACCGGCAATCGCAGTGAAATTGAACGGCGTAACGGAGTACACGAACCCCTCGAGCGGCCGGTAATCTACGCGATTCCACGTTCCAGATGCTGAATGCGGCTGTTCAGCGTAAACATGCAGCATAAATTGCACATTGAAGCGCAAGAAGTCTATGAGCTCGGCCGCCGAGTCAATTTCCGCCTGGTGTGCGGTCTTCGATTGACCCAGCATCGTCGCAGCGTTGAGAATCTGGCGCCATTCACCCGCAAGGAGATCAGCGGCCGTCAAGAAAATCCCAGCGCGCTCAATCCATGATCGCCGGGACCAATCTCGCCACGCCGCTCGCGCCGCGGTTATGGCCGCGACGACCTCATTCTCCCCCGCAGTATGGGCGCTGCCGAGCACGTGACTATGATCGTGTGGCATTCGCACCTCGTCTAACTTCCCAGTGCGTACCTCGCGCCCATCGACAAACATCGGCATGTCGAGCATCTCGCCCGCCATTCTCTTCAGGGTCGCCTCAAGCCGCGCGCGCTCCGGCGAATCGGGCACATAGCTAAAAACCGGCTCGTTACGTGGAGAGTAGTTGAGGATGCTATTTTCGACAGTTGCAATATTCATGCGTTGCAGACTCACCAAGTTGAAAATGCAATAAATCGAGCACAATCGGAGTCAATGACGATAAAAACATCACGCAATGCACCAGAACCAAAGCCGGAAAACGATCCATTCCGCTCCATCTAGTGGGAACCTCTGGAGTTCTCCTTCAAAGTCTTTGAAATTGCATCGAGACCCCCCTCCAGTTCTCCCTGAGTTGGCCATCCATAGCCGAGGCGGAAAAACGTGTCCGGCATCTCGAACCAATGGCCGGGGCCAACATAGGTACCGTGCTCCTTAATCAGTCGCTCGTAGAAATCAGCCACGGCCAGCGTGGGAATATTCATGCGGGGAAAGCAAACGACGCCCCCTGCCGGACGCACCCATTCCAACGATGGCTCCCGATCGATCCACGCACCTATTAGATCCAACCGACTACGCAACTCATTCAGTGTGTGGTTGAGGATCCGCTGGCGTTTGGCCAAAATCTGTTCGGCTACCCATTCATCGATCACGCTTCCGCAGATGCTAATTTGCTCCTTCGCGGCTAGAAATACTTCTTGAAGAGCCTTGCTTCGAGAAATTAGCCAGCCAACACGAAGTCCTGGAACTCCATAAGCCTTGGAGAGCGACGAAACACTAATCACGTGGTCCCCCAGTGCGGCCGCGACGGGGAGCCTGTCGCCGAACGAGAGATCCCGATAGGTCTCGTCCACCAACAGGTGGCAGTTGCGCTCCTTCGCTAGCGCAACCAGACGGCGTAATTCGCCAGCATCGAGCATTGTTCCTGTCGGATTATGCGGGTTGGTGACGCTTATCAGCCTCGTGTTGGCGCGAATACTCGAGGCGAGCCCATCGAAGTCGAGGCGAAAACCACGTTCAAAGCTCAGATCTACATAGCTAATTTCGCAGCCGATCGCCCGGGGCGTTTCGATGTTCGTCGCATAGTTTGGCCTCACGACGACGAGGTGATCATCCCTACCAAGCAGCCCGGTAGCTATAATGAATAGCGCGCTTGCCGCACCTCCGGTGATCAGCACGTCATCGGGGCCGATCCCAACATTGTCTTCAGCGATCAGTGATCGTAAGCGTGCACTGCCACGATGCTCAGCGTATAGAAGGAGAAGATTCGACGGAATAGAAATATCAAGATCGGACAATCTCTGGTCGGCAATTGAGCTTTCGGACAGATTGTATTGGATGCGCGAGTAGCCGAATTCCTCCGGTGATTCGATTTCGATCGGCATACGCTTGTACTTCATTGATTAATTCCATACGCCAGCAAGTCAATTATTGGATTGCACAGCCCCTTTTGAGCCCCTCGTCGTCGTCCACTGCCGATCTTCAGAATAGGAAACAGCCACGTCCACCATTTTCATTCGCTCTCAGTTCTCCCGGCGCGTTCGCTGCAAACGGAAGATAGACGAAGCATTCCGCTTCGCCGTTTACCAGTGAAAATTCATACGGCAATTATTGTCATTCTTCCTTCTGTAAAGCAATGTTTTTATTTCTCTGAAGGATATATTACATCCCGAAAGATGTTTTGTAACACAAACATATCGAACAGGATCGATGAGCGCCGCGCGCTCCAGTAGATTGCGTACATAGGGCAACCGACTCAACATTAAGCACGGCAGTTTTGACTGTGCGCGGGATTTGCTGCGGCGGTCCCGCGTCTCGCGACATCGAAGATTCTCGAGACGAGCCTCAGTATATCTGGCCGTAGCGCCGTATTACTTCCTCGCTGGGTAGACCTTCGAGCAAAGCGATTTCGCAATCCTTTATTGTGGTGTAAGCATCGAATAGCGAATCTGACATCCAGGCGCGCGCCTTGGTATTGGCCCGCAAATGAGAGATAGCCGATTTGAGCGATATGGGAAGGCGAGCCACCCCTTGAGCAGCACGGGAGGACGCGCTTAGGGCGGACGGATCCTCATTCACGAGCGGGGGCGCTGGTACGCCGTCAAGAATCCCATCGAGCCCGGCCCATACTAGGGCACCCAATGCGAGGTAAGGATTTGCCGTGGCATCCGATGCTCGCCACTCCAGATTGAACTGCTCGTTCGCAGGAGTCTTGCTAGATGTCACAATGGGGCATATGCGAAGGGTTGCCTCTCGATTGCGATCACCCATACATGTATAAGCGGAACTCCAGCGATGAGGCTGTAGGCGTTCGTACGATATGATTGAAGGGGCGGTCAGGGCGCAAAGAGATTGCATATGTCGCACGAGTCCGCCGGCAAACGAAGCTGCAATCGGACTCAGGCCGGCGGGCGCCGCCTCATCGTAGGTGACAGGATCGCCCTTAAGTGTCCATAAGCTAAAATGGATATGGACTCCGCTACCCATACCCCCGGCAACCCGAACCGGGGAAAAGGATGCCGAGCGCTGTGCCGCCGATGCAGCCAGGCGGACCAACTCTCGCGACGTAACGGCTCTATCCGCCGCGGTCAGCCCCAAAGCCGGTTTTAAAGTCAATTCGAATTGCTCGGGTGCAAACTCGGGCAATAGCATTTCCGGTTCCAAACCGGCGCCCTCCAATACTGTCATCACGTCAGTACCAAATGGTTCATGAGCCATGAAGCGTGCCAGTGAGAATCCTGGTGACGGTAGGCCGTCGGATCCTCGCATGGTTAACCAAAATTCCTGCTCAAAAGCGGCTCGTATTAGTAGTCCCTGAGCCTCAAGTGCCTGAAGTCCTCGCTTCAGAAACGTCCGTGCACACACATCCCACGGGCGGCCGTCCAACTCGCCGACGTCACAAAGGTAGAATCGAGCGCGACGACCATCACTAAGGGAAACATCGACCTTCGTTGATGGATCTGTATATAAGCGCCGATCTCCTTGCGAGCCCCATGGATTCGGACTGGCAATCGTATCGAAAGGCGTGATCATTTGATTCGCGGGGACCCAGCCAACGCTGTGCTTGGGAGCCTCCTCTGCACGCGCCCAAACGCCGCGCCCCCGGGTAATTCCGCCAAGGTCTGTAACCAAATACTGCGTCAGAATTTTTCCCGTAGCGTCAGAAATCATCGACATACCAGTCACCAATTCCCATAGTTGCGTTTGCGGCGAAGAAGATCCGATCGAAGCGATATACGAGCTTGAGAAAATTATGATATTCTTTCTACACTATTTGGCGTATTTTGCCATTATGTAGGATCTCCTACAATCATAACGTTGTCAAAAACAGATTCTGAATGCGGATTGGGGAATTTAGAGCGAATAAGAAAATGAATCACGATAGTAAATACCAAGTATTGCTCGAATCCCACGAACCTGCCCCGGTGGTCATTCACGCGGGTGAGGATCGGGAGTGGCTCATCGTATGCGATCACGCCAGTAATCGCGTGCCCAAACGACTCGGCAAATTGGGCCTGTCGCCCGAGGATCTTCATTTACATATCGCCTATGACAGTGGAGCGGCGTGGGTGGCCGCGCGGCTATCACAGCACCTCCGGGCGCCACTAATTCTGAGTAATTATTCGCGTCTTGTGATCGATTGCAACCGCTACCCCAATGACCCAGAGTCAATAGCAAAGGTTAGCGATAATAGGACTGTTCAAGGGAACATGGTAGTGACTGCCGACGAGGCGTCCCAACGACGGTCCTCGATATTTGCCCCCTATCACCTAGCAATCGACAACGCGCTGCGTGAAGCGGAGGGACTCGGCAGGATCCCCGCGTTTATCTCCATTCATAGCTGCGCGCCTTCCCTCGGCGGAAAAGGCCGGCCGTGGCAAATTGGCATCGGCTGGTCGCGTGACACCCGTATGTCCGCCCCGGTACTGCAAAACTTGGCCCAAAATGCAAATTTCACCGTTGGCGACAATGAACCGTACAGCCTGGACCTAGGAAGTGACTTCACGACACCGGAGCATGCAATGACCCGGGGGTTAGCTCATCTGCAGATCGAATTCCGCCAGGATCTCCTGGATACACCGGAAGCCGCGGCAAGCTGGGCCGACGTGCTATTTGACGCCATACGCAGTGTGAAGGCCCAAGACAGCTGGCACCGCCGAGAGTGTTATCTTGTCGCGTCTGATAAGGTTTTTGGCATTCATTCATGGTTGTGAGAAATGCGAATCATCGCAAGGAAGTCATAGAGGTGACGCAGTTGACCACAAAACGTGATGAACCGTTTCAGTTGGGCACGGTGGCACTTTTACTTGTCGATATGCAACGAGTCTGGCTTGAGCCAGGCCTTGATCCGGGCCACCCGGAATGGACGTCCGATCATTATTTCTATCGTGAAGTATCGAGCAGAGTGATACCCAACCAACGCGGATTACTCGAGAGCGCGCGGCGCGCCGGCGTTGAGGTAATACACACTATTATCCAAAGCCTTACACAGAATGGTCGAGACCGCTCGCTTGATCATAAGCTGACACCAACTCATGTGCCGCCAGACGCCCCGGAGGCACACCCTATCGCCTTGCTTGCACCCGTCGGCGACGAGATCCTGCTGAAGAAGACCTCGTCAGGCGTGTTCAATTCGACCAACGTTGACTATATTTTGCGCAACCTGGGCGTTCGACACTTGGTTATCGCCGGGATCGTAACCGACCAGTGTGTCGATATGGCCGTACGAGATGCCGCTGATCGTGGCTACCTCGTCACTTGCGCCGGGGATGCGTGTGCGGCCCCAACACCCGAACGACATCTGCACGGATTGCGTGTCATGTCCGGATATTGCTGGATGACCGACACGGCGACGGTTATTAGACGTTTCGATGCGTTACGACCGGAAGTCGATTTGCCTCGAATCGAGCAGAACGATCGTTGATTGGTCTTCAGGGACAGTCGGAGACGAATTTAGTGTAAATTTACCTGTTTGGAGAGAGAAATACATGGGGCAATTTGGACACAATGCGGATTAAAGACATTCTTACCGGAGGCGAGATTCAACTGACGCCCGCGGAGGCGAAGATTGCTCAGGTGATCCTTGCTGAGTATCCAACCTCGGCATTGGGGACGGCCACTGCTCTCGCGAAACGTGCGGGCGTCAGTGACCCTACAGTCATTCGATTAGTTACGAAGATGGGATTTGCCGGCTTTGCCGCTTTTCATTCAAGCCTGCTGGGGGAAGTCGAGGCAGGCTTACGCTCACCTCTCATGATGATGGAGGCAAAACGCCCGGCCGCGAAAGGGCGGAGGGGCGTTGCAGAGGCATACATGCACTCGGCGGCTCGGGCAGTTGCCGGAAACGCGAACGCCACACTGCCGCAACTCTATGACCGAGCGGCCCACACCGTCATGGGAGCAAAGGGCCGTGTCATTGTGCTGGGCGGCCGCTTTAGCCGGTTCGTCTCCGGGATGTTTGCATCCTATCTCAAGCAAATTCGTCCCAATGTCGTGTCGATCGACATCCTAGCGGCTGAATCCTTCGATATTCTGATCGACCTTAGCAAACGTGACGTGCTTATAGTATTTGATTTTCGCCGTTACCAGAGGGATGTGATCCGCTTTGCGGAGCAAGCGGCGAAACGTGGTGTACAAATTGTCCTATTCACCGATCCGTATCGCTCCCCGATCGCCAACAAGGCAAAACTGATCATTGTGAGCCGCAATGATGTGGTATCACCTTATGATTCACTATGCCCTCCTACCGCGCAGATTGAAGCTCTTATTGCACACATCGTTGCTGAAGGCACGCAATTCAAACGCCGTCGCGTGCAGGAATTGGACAAGATCCGCGCGGAAAATGCAGTTACGGTAGATAGTTCGGGAAATGAATCGCGATTGAACTTCGGAAAGCGGCGAAAAGAAAAATTCCCAAGTTACACGGCGAGCTAGCGATCTGCCAGCAAGATTGGACCGATTCGGCGGTTTGACGTATGAAGGAATTCCTGTCGCCACGCTCACCTGCGCGAGGCGATCATTGCTAACCGCGCACGCGCGAAGTCGCGAGAATCACGCTCGCTCTATTTGACGCGAGCGAGCCATATCAGCTGAGCAAGCCCATTTGGTACTCCTGCAGAGTCTGGCCGCCGTCCACGATGAGCGTCTGGCCAGTAATAAAGGCACTGCTACGCAATGAGAGGAAGTAGACTGCCTCTGCCACTTCGTCGGGCCTGCCGAGTCGTCGAACCGGAATGCCCTTGCTCATCAGAGCGATGTCGCGCTCGCTACAAAGGGAAAGAACGCCTTCCGTGAGAATGCTTCCAGGTCTGACCGCATTCACGGTAACGCCGTTGGCCGCTACCTCTAGCGCGAGGCCACGCATAGCGCCTTCCAAACCGCTTTTACTAGCTGCGTAATGAACAAACCCTGGCCCTACAACTATTGGCCCCGTAATGGACGAGATAAGGACGACGCGACCGTAGTTGCTTTCTGCCATTATTGGCAGGATTGCTCTTAGTACCCGAACCGGACCCGTTAGATTGGTATTGATGACATTCTGCCACTGCTCGTCAGTCATCGTAGCGTATGGATGATTGGGGTAAATTCCGGCGCAGATACAAAGGATTTGGGGAACCTCTCCGCCCAAAGCGTCCGCAATCACGTGACCGACGTTCACATCGCGAAGATCCGCAACAAGCGTACGTGTGTGAGAGTTCTTTTGAAGCGGGAGCAACGCCGCCGCGTCGAAATCGACAGCCAAGACATTTGCGCCCCGCCCGGCGTACATATCCGCAACTGCGCGCCCGATACCCTTCGCCGCGCCAATAACAATGACGGTATGATCGGTGATGCTCGACATTAATTTACCCCTTAGTATTAGAGCCCATCGGCGTTTGACCAAGCTTTCGCCCGCGTCATGGATTTTAGTATTGCATCTTACAAATTGCATCAGGTAGACATTTTTGAAGCACCGTTGACATTCAGGTTTTTTTGCTGTTACATGATTCTCATCTGCGAATGGGAACTGCTTTGATCGATCGAAAAAACCGAAGTATCGCGCGGGCACCGCACGTTCGCCGCAATCTCTCGTGCCAATCTTACTTACAACTTTGCCAAACAGGCGATCAACAACGCGGTCGTCGAATGGCAGACTTATGCCATCATCCGCATGTCGACCAATCGGCCGTGCGCGCTCGGCATCGATTTGCGATACGGGTTCTGAACGTCCATAACGCTGGATTCGAGGAATTTCGCGCGCACCATCCCTGTCCGATCGCAAGTTGGCCGATCATTGAGGAGCCCAGATGAGTAGGATTAGGGAATTTCAGAGCGCGGACGGGGTTGCTGTTGGCAACTGGTGCGCTGGCAGCCGACTGAAGTCCAGGGCCCAGCGACTCCTTCGTCCAACGTGCATCGCATGGTTGGCGACGTTCATCTCGCTGGTTTGCTGCTCGCCAGCCTTTGCCAGTATTGCGGGTTGTACCGTTCCCGCACTCAAGGCGCTCGCTCCGGCGGGGATGACCATTGCGCAAGTTCCGAACCTCGTGCCATTGGACGATCAACCTAAGATCAATACGGTCAACGGCGTGCAGAATGTGCCAGCTAACGCCTTTGGAGATGGCGCGGCGGAATTTTGCTACGTAACGGGTCAAATTGTCACAAATGCGAAGATACATGGAACGGCAAACTTTGCAGTTGCACTGCCGGATAAGCCCAATTGGAACGGAAAATTCATGTTTCAAGGGTGTGGAGCAAATTGTGGCGTGCTATTCCCCCCCAACCAAAATGCTTTACACAAGGGTTATCCGGTTTGGGGGACCGACGATGGGCACGTGGCGAAGTTGAGTCCTGTTCCAGGTCGATTGTGGCGCGAAGCGGATGCTACTTGGATGATCAATGCAACAGGGCACCGTGATGAGGAGGCAATTACCGATTATTATAGTCGCGCTGTGCACTTGGTGACGGAGGCCGGCAAGGAATTCACGCGCAGGTACTATGGTGCCGACAAGCTCACCTATTCATATTTCCAGGGCTGCTCTGACGGTGGACGTGAGGCAATGGTCGCGCTCACTCAATATCCAGCTGACTACGACGGCATTATTGCAGGCGCTCCCTACTTCGATATCGAGAATCAACTCGCAATATCACTAGTCAATTTGACGGCTCAGCTCCGTTCACCCAACGCCGCGGTCCCCCTGAGTCTCTTCGAGGCGGCTGATGACGTTATCATGGCCCAATGCGACGCAGCGGACGGCGTAAAAGATAAGCTGATTCAAAATCCCGCCCTTTGCAATTTTGACGCCACCAAGAATCTACCGCGGTGCAAATCTAGTAGTCCGGGTAAACAGTGCTTCGCGAAGGAGCAACTCGAATCCCTCAATATTATGTTTTCGAGCACTCGGAGTCCGACCGGGCAAGTGCTATACCCTGGTTATTCGGTAAGCAACCTTTTTGCTCACTGGGACCTCGGGGAAAGCGGTGACCTGCTGTCAGACTGGCTAGGTTTTCCCACTCCCGCGACCGAGCTGGACGGACCTCAGCCATGGGGCCGTAATGCCCGTACCCAGCCGTTGGCCTGGTATGTCATAGCGCCGACAACGGCCAATCTTGTTTACGATGGCGTAAGCAGCTTCAATGCGTTGAAAACGCCCGGCATTACATTTATCCGAGACTCCACTAACGATGAGCTGCGCGCGGTGATGCCGGAGGACACCGCCGCACTGCTGATACAAAGAACTAGAGCCGGTAGTGCGGCCGTGGCCCTCGACGCGTCCTCCTACTTCAAGATGGGCCATAAGTTAATCATGTACCATGGCTTCAGTGACGGGGATATCACTCCGTATCGCACTATTCAATACTACCGGAAGCTTGCCGAACTCCATGGCGGCCTCGATGAATTGCGCAAACAAGCTCTGCTGTTCATGGTTCCCGGCATGGCTCATTGCGAAGGAGGGCCTGGACCCAATTCCTTTGCGCAAGGCACCTACTCGTCGGACAGGACAGATGCGGAGCACAATATACTCACCGCTCTCGAACGGTGGGTAGAAAACAAAGAGCAGCCGGTGCAGCTGATAGCAACAAAATTTGAAGGCGACGACGTCCGTGGAACCATCTCGCGCACAATGCCGTTGTGCCCTTTTCCCGCAATGGCAAAGTACAAAGGTTTTGGCGATGTCAACGATGCGGGAAACTGGAGCTGTAACTCTGGCGATCACCGCCTGGACGACAAAGGCCCGGCGGGTATCAGGGCGGGCGCCTATACGCCGTTGAGGTAGTTCGCGAGGAGATAGACGCCCATCTTGCCACGCCTTGTGCTAACTGACTTCCAACGTTGACCAGACCGGATCGACACTGTGATGTTGATTTCGAGGCATCTGAGGCTTTCGATCATTTGTTAAGCACAAGTAGCTGACTTTTAGCGTTGGTTGGCGCGATCCTGACGAGGATCGACGTTTCGCTGAATTCTCCGGGCGAAATGCCGTGTGACGCGCTTGCGCGTCTACCGGATACTTCCTACCCAGTGACGACTCGTCTCTAAACGACCGGAACCACAGGTTTAAGAAGGTCGTTGGTGAGCAATCAGGACTTGGTATCCACCGCCCTTACAGGAGGGGCGCTCGATCACTGTTCGCCGGTCGCGATCGTGCCGCCCTTCCTCCGGCTTCGCGACGCCCCCACGTATCTCGGCATGGACAAAAACCGCTTCAACCGTGAGGTTCGCCCGATTGTGCCAGCGATCCCAATCGGCACCCAGGGCATCGCGTTTGATCGGCTTGACCTCGATTCCTGGGCGGATGAGTATAAGAGTCGCAACGGGCATCCCGCGACTCAACCGAAAAGGGGAAAGTCATGGGAAACCAAAAGACGTCAGGTCTCACCAAACGAGGCGTGATTTGGCACATCGACAAAACGTTCCGAGGGGCACGCATTTGCGAAAGCACTGGAACTGGCGATCTCGGGCGCGCCGAGGAGTATCTGGCGAAGCGGCTGATCGAGCTTCGCGAGATCAGCATCTACGGCGCGCGCCAGAAACGCACGTTCCGGGTGGCGGCGACGAGGTACCTGCAGGAATACAGCCATAAGAAGCGCATCAAAGACAATGCGCTGCACCTGAGCCTGCTCGATGGGTTCATCGGAGATCTGGACCTTAATCAGGTGCATATGGGTAGCCAGCATGAGTTCATCGCGAAGCGTCGAGCGGATGGGGTGAAGACCAAGACTCTGAACGCGTCGCTCGACGTCGTGCGCAGGGTCTGCAATCTCGCCTCCTCCGAGTGGATGGACAGGAACGGGAAGACATGGCTGCAGGCAGCGCCCAAAATCAAGCTGTTTGCCGTCAAGGACGCCCGGTTACCCTATCCACTGGCGCGAGAAGAACAGACCCTCCTGTTTCAGGAGCTCCCTGATCATCTCGCCCGCATGGCGCACTTCAAGGTGAACACGGGTACGCGGGAACAGGAGGTCTGCACGCTGAAGTGGAGTTCAGAAGTGAAGGTGCCGGAGCTCGATACATCTGTATTTCTCATTCCGGGCGAGAACGTCAAGAACGGCGACGAGCGTCTTGTCGTGCTCAATCGGGTGGCAAAGTCCGTGATCGAGAGCCAAAGGGGCCGGCACCCTGAGTACGTGTTCGCTTACCCGCAAAAAAAAGGCGAGCTGCGGTCGGTGAAAGAGATGAACAACACGGCGTGGAAGTGCGCCCGGGAACGTGCGGCGGATGCGTGGGCGAAAGAGCATGGCGAGCCAGCACCGGAGGGGTTTCGGCATGTTCGGATGCATGATCTCAAGCACACATTCGGCCGGCGACTGCGGGCAGAGGGCGTTTCATTCGAGGACCGTCAGTATCTCCTGGGACATCGTGGTGGCCGCATCACTACGCATTACTCCCAGGCGGAATTAACGAGCCTGAATGACGCGGCAGAGAAGGTTTGTGCAGCTCAGTCACGCAAAAGTCCCGCAACCACCTGGCTTCGGCGCACGAGCGGCTGACCTGGCGAACGGTAACGTATTGATTTGTATCGATGTTTGATGCGCGCCCGGACGGATTCGAACCGCCGACCACCTGGTTCGAAGCCAGGTGCTCTATCCAGCTGAGCTACGGGCGCAGGCGGTCGATAGTAACTGAAACCGGGGTCCCAGAGCCGTCGGTACACCCCGGGGAAGGTCGCCAGAGGTGGCTAGAGGTCAATATGTGCCTTTGACGGTTGACTATGAGCCATTTTACCCACTAACTTTGCATTTTAGTGGGTAACAATTGGCGGCGATTGCTATCCATAAGACGACAAACCTCTGTGGGTGCCATGGCCAAAGCAGCTCCTTTATATCGCATGCACGAACTGAGCATTCGCACCCTCTACGCGGAGCTGAAGGAGCGCGCAAACGGGACCGGTGACCTGTTGCCCGGCACTCCCGGTACGCTCGTCAAACGACATGGAACCGGCCACGAATATTGGTATCGCTCTTACTATCCGGTGCCGAAGAAACGCTCAGAGGACATCGTCGGAGCAGCCAGTGATAAACCAGCCTATGGGGAGATGAAGGATCGGATTGCCTTTTCGGCCTGGATGTCCGATCAGGTATCGACGCTCTCAAAGCTGGGCTACCAGGTAGCAGACAAAGGGGTCGCCAGCGTGCTCGTTGCCCTTCACAACCGAAAGATGTTCAGAGCCGGTCTTCTGGTTGTCGGTACCCTGGCTTACATGAGTTGGCTCAACGAATACGGTGCCATGGCAACCGCGGCTCGCACGCAGGACATCGATCTTGCTCGTCGTCAAAAATTGAAGCTCGCAGCCACCATTCCATTCCTGGCCAGCATGAAAGCGACACACCTTCCATTTGCGAAGGTTCCGGGCATGCCAAGTCGCGAGCCCTCTACATCAGTAAAGCTGCCGGGTGCGGACGGCCTCCGCGTTGACATACTTGCGCCTGGCCCGGTATTGGGAAAAATCATTGCAGTACCTGAGCTAGATTGGCACGCCCAGGCCATCCCATACTACGATTATCTTCTTGAGGGTGGGCGGGCCGCAGTAATGCTTGCAGGCGGACATTGCATTCCGGTGATGCTGCCCGAGGTGACACGGATGATATGGCACAAGCTTTACTCAAGCGCTCGCCGCACTCAGGATCCGGCCAAGGCCGAGAAGGATCTCGTACAGGCTGTGACGCTCGCGGCTGTGCTCTGTGAGCAGGATAGCGCCACATTACGTGACTCGTTCAGACGCGCGCCTGACGCGTTGCGCAAGGCGTCACTTACCAGACTCCCCCGAATCACAAAGCTGCTCGCCGATCATCCGCAAACCCTCGATGCCTTTCAGGCATTAGGAGGAAAGCGCCCGGGCTGAGGCTGCAGATTCTCCTGCGGCGCGGCTATTTCGCAGCGCCAGCATCGTACCTATCCGCCGGTGAGTACCGCCTTTAAAAGCGCGTTGACCTTTGCCCAGGTCGCGAACAGCGTTAATCTCAATTTCCCTGTTTCGTTACATTCAGCACCGATAATCACACGGACTTTCCTGCGCACGCTGCGGATAATTTGTACCCGGCGGGGCCAACAGAACAGGGAAAGCGATGGGAATCAAAAGAACCGCAGGGCTCACCAGACGCGGCGGAATCCGGCGCATCGATAAAATGTTCGAGAAAACGCGCCTGTGCGAGAGCACCGGAACCGGCGATTTCCGGCAGGCCCAGGAAACCCTCGCGAAACGGCTGATCGAGCTTCGCGACATCAGGCTTTTTGGCGCGCGCGAATTTCGCTCGTTCCGGAGCGCGGCAAATAGGTTCCTGCAGGAGTATCAGCACAAGCGCCGCATCCAGGATGACGCGCTGCACCTGAAACTGCTCGATGGATTCATTGGCGAGCTGGATCTGAAGCAGGTGCATATGGCCAGCCTGCAGGATTTCATCGCCAGTCGGCGGCGCGATGGCGTCAAGACCAAGACGATCAACGCGGCGCTCGCGGTCGTGCGCAGGGTGCTAAACCTTGCCTCCTCCGAGTGGATGGACAGCCAGGGCCAGACGTGGCTCGAGGCCGCGCCCAGAATCAAGCTGTTTCCCGTCAGGGACGCCCGCTCTCCTTATCCGCTGACACGCGAGGAACAGCGGTTGCTGTTTCAGGAACTCCCCGGTCACCTCGCACCTATGGCGCTATTCAAGGTGAACACAGGGACGCGCGAACAGGAGGTCTGCGGGCTCAAGTGGGACTATGAAGTGAAAGTGCCCGAACTTGATACCTCGGTCTTCCTCATTCCGGGGGACCACGTCAAGAACGGCGAGGAGCGCCTCGTTGTGCTCAACTGGGTGGCGAAGTCGGTCATTGACGCGCAGCGAGCGCGCGATCCGGTCCATGTTTTTGTTTACGCGCCCAAAAAAGGCCCTCTGCGGCCGGTGACCAGGATCAATAACACGGCGTGGAAGGCAGCGCGCAAGCGCGCCGCGGATGCCTGGGAAAAGCAGCATGGCGAGCCAGCCAATCTGGGATTTCGGAAGGTTCGAGTGCACGATCTGAAACACACATTCGGCCGCCGGCTACGGGCCGCGGGTGTCTCGTTCGAGGATCGTCAGGATCTGCTTGGGCACCGCAGCGGCAGGATCACCACACACTACTCCCAGGCGGAACTCTCGAGCCTGATCGAGGCGGCAGAAAAGGCTTGCGATGCGGGGTCCGGCAAGAGTCCGGAAACGACGTGGTTGCGGCGCAGGGGCGCCTGACCGAAATTCGTAATACATTGATTTTATTTAATAATTATTCGCGTTGAGAGGGATACAGAGGCGCCCTCACGGGTCGCGAACTTACCGTCGGGCTCCGCGCTGCTTCTACCAGCCCAATGTGAAGCTTAGTTAATCAAGAGCCTACATTTTGCGCACCCGGGTGCTGGCCGTTGCGGCCGGTTCGCCGTAAGATCGGAAATCCTCTCCTACTATAAACCCGAGGACTCACGATGAAGGCTTGGATACCGCTCTCGTTAGGCTTAGTGCTCAGCAGTGCTGCGCTTGCCGCTGACCCAAATTGCACGTACCCGTCCCCGGCCGCTCCGGTCCCGGATGGCGCCACGGCGACCAAGGATCAGATGGTCGCTGCCAAGAATGAAACGGCGCGCTATAACACCGATATGAACGTCTACCTGGACTGCCTGAAGACGGCCCAGGACAAGCTGATGCCCGCGGATCCATCGAAGCTGACCCAGGATCAGAAGAAAAAGATCGACGCGGAGGTCAAAGCCATTGTGGCGAAGAACAACGCTGCAGTCGATGAACTGCAGTCCGTCGTGGGTCACTTCAACGATCAGCTGAAGGCCTACAAGACTGCGCACGCCGCGCCATCGACAGCGGCGCCCGCGAAATAAGCTCGGCGGCGGCGGTCTTGATGCCCGCCGCCCTTCCCTCCATGCCGCCTGCAGAGCTGATCACGCCGCGCCAGGCCGACGATGCGATCAGCGCCCGGCTGACGTGCCTGCCGATCGAATCGCTGCCGCTGACGCAATGCGTTGGCGCGACGCTGCGCGAGAATATATACGCAGAGCGTGACCAGCCGCCGTTCGATCGTGTCGCGATGGACGGCATTGCGTTCGACAGCGCCGGATTACGTGCGGATCGGCGCCTGCGCGTGCAGGGTACGCAGGGCGCAGGCGCGCCGCCGATGAAACTCTCGAGCACCGCTCATGCGATCGAAGTCATGACCGGCGCAATACTTCCGTTGGGATGCGACTGCGTCGTTCCGGTCGAACAGCTGACCGTCGCGGACGGCATTGCCGAAGTTAATCCGACAGTCCAGGTTGCGCCATTCCTCAATGTGCACCGGCGCGCCTCCGACGGGCGCCAGGGCGCGCTGCTGCTCGAGTCCGGCACCTTGCTGCGAGCGCCGGAGATCGCGGTCGCCGCTTCCGCCGGCATGGCAAGAATCCGCGTCAGCCACCAGCCGGCAATCATGGTGATCTCAACCGGCGATGAGCTGATCGAGCCCGGAGAGCCGATCGCGGACTACCAGGTGCGCCGCTCGAACGCGTATGCCGTGGCGGCGACCTTGCGCCAGCGCGGCTACGGGCGCATTGGCGATGATCATGTGCTCGACGATGAACTCAGCCTGCGTGAACGGCTAGCGCTGCATCTGACCACGCACGAAGTCGTGATCTTGAGCGGTGGTGTGTCGATGGGCCGCTATGACCTCGTGCCGAAGGTGTTGACGCATTTGGGCGTTACCGAAGTATTCCACAAGGTTGCGCAGCGCCCCGGCAAGCCGATGTGGTTTGGCATCGGCCCACAGGGCCAGGCCGTGTTCGGGCTGCCCGGCAATCCGGTGTCCACGTTGGTGTGCCTGATTCGTTATGTCCTGCCGGGCATTGCGGCCGCGATGGGAGCCAATCGCGGAGGTCCCGAGCGTCTCGCACTTGCAGCCCCGGTCACTGTGCAGACCGCGCTGACCTACTTTTTACCGGTCGCGATGCAAATCGACGATTGGGGCCGTGCCTGGGCGACCCCTAAGCCCACGAACGGTTCCGGGGACTTTTTGAGCCTTTCCGGGACCGACGGGTTCGCAGAAATTCCACCCGGTCCCAATACCCACCCGAAAGGGTTCGTGACGGCGGTTTATCGCTGGTAACCTTGTGGGTATGACGACGGTTCACGACATCCGCGGTGCACAAAATCCGCTCGACCGGCTTGGCCGCCCGCTCCATGACCTGCGCATCTCG
>Ga0207127_10115_pt1 | contig 19914 bp, 12 predicted proteins | sample Alteio_BWMinHeat_17_FD_153574 | JGI IMG/M metagenome (GOLD analysis project Ga0207127, IMG submission 153574) | Enriched cells from forest soil in Barre Woods Harvard Forest LTER site, Petersham, Massachusetts, United States -... | ecosystem: Environmental > Terrestrial > Soil > Temperate forest >...
TCATGACTGAAATGATAGGTCAATTCAATTCCGGTTTTTTCGGCATTGGAAGAAAAGTAATCCAATACTTCTTCAACGCAATTTCTGATGTTAAAATCGGTTTGTTCAAGGATCGTTTGGCCGGTTTCTCCAACGGAAAAATTCAGCATATCTTTTAATAATATATCATTGATCGTTGTAATCATGTTTTTCCCGCAATTGCGGATCGTTTCCAGGTATTCCTCCTGTTCTGAATTCAAAGAGGTTTGACCCATCAGGGAGGCCATGCCCATCATACCATTCATGGGCGTCCTTATCTCGTGGCTAATCTTATTTAGAACCGCAGTTTTCGATTTTTGAATTTCCTCTATTTTACGCCGCATGTTTTTTTCCAGGCGAACCGCGGTTTCAAGTTGTTCGGACTTTTCCACCAGTTCCAGTTCCAGTTCCGTTTTACGCGCATCAATTCCGTTGATTCGGTTAAGATGGACCCTATAGGCAAACCATATCAGACCGGCTGCAATCGCAAGCACAATCCACCAGATGGAGAAATAAGTAAGGGTCAGAAAAAACAAGCACCCTGGAATCAAAAAAAGATAATTTTTTTTCATAAACTACTTGGTTTAACATCGGCGATTTTTTGCCCATGTGAAGCAATCGGCGCAGCAGCTATTCTGTTAAAAGAATAGTTCTGGTCTTATTCCCGGAAAAACTGAATTCTCTGGCTATTCCCAAAATCACATACCTGTTTTCGTTGCTTGCATTAAAACAATACAGGGGAAAACTCCATTTTTTTACGGTATACCTGACAAAAAAACCGGTTTCGAGTTTCCCATTTCCCGGGCTGGTCAGGGTATGCTGCACGGAAAGCCCGGCAAGCAGTGGCGCGATCACCTGGTATCCCAGTTCCATCCAGCTAAACAGGAAATCTGCATTTTTACCTTCAATGGAGATTACGTATTGAGACTGCGAATTGAAAAAAAACTTTTTATAATTCATGCCTGAATTCAATCCCGCCACCCCCCCCTTTAGGGTGCCTGCCACTCCTCCGATCATCGGAGTGAAAGAATAGGAAAATTCCTTATTTTCTGAAAACGTTTTTCCAATATATATGGATAAAGCGTGCAGCCGCTCATAATTAAAATGGGATTCGAAATACCAGTTTTGTTTATTCTGATAATAAATAACGGGGATCACCTCCCTGAGGCCCGCTCGGTCGGCATAAAAATATTGCTCAAATCCTGCACTGGATTGGGCTTTACTTATATTGGATCCTATCATCATCATGGCAATCAAAAACCTATTTTTCATTTTGAATTTTGGTTACTTCCGCGTTCTGCAACTTATCAAGCAGGCAAATTTCCTTCAGGTAAGGGTTCCAGTTAAAAATAAGGGTATCAATCGGCCGCCATAAAATCACCCAGCTGAAAATATCCATCCCGTTATTAATGCTGCTTTGAACCTGGATCCCGTTGGATTTCAAAACCGTCTCTATACCCTTGAAAAGCATCATTACCCCCATACTTATAATGAGTAAGAACCAACCCCGTCTTTTAAATTTTTCGAATTCAATCCCCTTCAGGGCCTTTTTTTCTGAAAAATGACTCCGGATGGCTAATATCAAAGGCTCGGCGTACTGCTCATCCATGGCAGTTTTATAAATAAGTTTGTATTTAATGGGAGTATATCTTTTCGCTGAAATAACCGAGGCCATGATATACTGTTCAAATTTGTGACTGAGGTGCCTTTTGTATAAAGGGGCAGGATCGTGCGCATTAAAATAATCCTCTATGGTTTGTGAGTCCACAGTAAGGAAAACGGAAATTCCCTTGGATATCAATTTACTGTTCATGGGGCCCGGAATATTCGAATGAATGCATCAATAGAAAATGCAAAGGATTCCCTTTGCGATTTTGATAACGGGAGCCGCAGAAATAAATTATTAATTTGGGGATTAGTATGCCGTGGTATATGCATTTTGTCCAATTGAGTAAGTAAGTATACCTATTCTTGAGAATCAGCATTTAGTAAGTCCAGGGCGGGCCTACAATTTCTTTTCTCCCTTTCCGCCAGCCTTCTTCAAACTCTTCTGAATACATTGATTTTAACCGGCTGGAGTAAATTTTACCTAAGGTGGGGGCCATTAAAATCTATGGCAAAAGAATATTTTTCGATTAAGAATGGAAACAAACACGAAACAGACGCCAGGGTTGAGAGATTTCAGGAGAACCGGAATCTTGCACTCAAAAAATTCATTCCGGATCTTAATTAAAGCGCGCAATTGGTAAGGATAGGCTGGGGCCAAGCGGTTAAAAAAGTTAATTGCTAAAAATCAAAAGCGAATGAATTAAGATAACTGATCACCGAAACCGTATTTTTCAGTTTCAATTTTTTCAGGATATGATGGCGGTGAACTTCTACCGTTTTACTGCTGATATTCAGTTCGCCCGCTATTTGTTTAGATGATTGCCCATTTTTTAGAAATCCAATTATTTCCAATTCCCTTTCTGAAAGCAGATTAATATCAACTTTATTCTCCCCCCCGCTAAATATTTGTTCGGAAAGAATATTTTTAACTTCACTGCAAATGAAAATATTCCCTGCATATACCTGCCTGATTGCTTCCGCCATTTCAGCTCCTGTTGAGTTTTTGGTCAGATATCCTTTTGCTCCCAAACGCAGCATTTTCTTAACGTAGGTTGGCTGGGAATGGACGGATAAGGCAATGACTTTGGTAAGAGGAGAATTTTTACGCAGCAGTTTAATAATGTCAAATCCAGTGAGTGGAGACATGTTAATATCCAGAAATAAAATGTCCGGACGTTTTTCCTGTGCTAATTTTACGACATTTTCCCCATCACCCGTTATGGCTGTCACCTCAAAATTTTCTTCCTGGCTAAGTAAATTACCAAATGCTTCCCGCAGTAAGTTGTGGTCATCCACTATCATGATAGAAATCTTATTCATAAGGTCAAGTTTATTTTGATGGCTCTTAATTGAAAGGGGATGCCTGACAAGTCAGTATCTCCAAAAGGGATTAATTTTCTTTGTTTCAAAGATTTTTTATGCCAGTCATCCAGTCCAGCCTGACCAGCGGACAGTTAACGGGTAATGCAACAATTTATTGGATGCAAGGTCCTAAATGGTAAAGTTTAATAAGCTATACGATTATACTTAAAACAAAATGATCCCATAAATTCTTGAATTTAGGAATAAATCAGGGCAGCCTGTCCTTTCAAAAAATCAGGGATGGGGGATCAGATAGGAATTTTTCAGCAGGATGCTGCTTTACCGGAGGGGTAGAATTGTGACTGGTTACCAGGATTGACCTTCATCTCAGCTTTCTTTGCCAGTCTTCATCCGGATCATTCCCTTCCTTATACAGCCGCCCGCATAAGTATAATCCACTACTCATCAAAAAGAAATGCTGAGACTAAGAATAGACGTTTGAATAAACCGTTATTCCCAGGTAAACAATTACCCTGAGAAAAAACTATCCATTCACCATGTTTTATCGTTAGCTGACCTCCAATGACAAAGATTAAAAGAACGGCCGCTCTTTTTCCGTCCATATTGTTGATTCTGCAGGCCCTGGCTTTTCCCGGATTTTCTCAAAAACCAACTTTAAAGTTTGAACACCTAAACACCAATGCCGGTCTTTCGCAGAATAATGTATTGTGCATATTACAGGACCGAAAAGGATTTATGTGGTTGGGTACAAGGGACGGGCTTAACAAGTACGACGGGTATTCTTTCACTTTGTACATCAATGATCCGAAAGATCAAAATAGTATAAGCAACAATTATATCGCAGACATGCTGGAGGATTCCTCGGGCATTATTTGGATCGCCACCTGGGGCGGTGGCCTGAATAAATTCGATAAAGGAAAAAACAGGTTTACCAGCTTTAAACATGATGAAAAAAATAGTAATAGCATTTCAAGCAACCTGGTGACCCGCCTCACAAAAGACAGTGAGGGATTTTTATGGATTGGAACGGAGGACGGTGGGTTGAACAGGTTTGACCCGCAAACCGATCAATTCAAACATTACACTCACACGGAAAATAACAGTAGCAGCCTGAGCGACATGGCCATAACCCGGATTCTCGAAGACAGCAGACATAATTTGTGGATAGGTACATATAAGGGCGGATTAAATCTTTTGGATAGAAAAAAACAAAGCTTCACTTCCTTTCAACATGATGAAAAAAACGCCCAATCGTTAGGCATTGGCGCGGTAATGGACATTTTTGAGGATAGTCGCCATAATTTCTGGATTGGCTCAGACGGCGGCGGCTTAAACCTGCTGGATAGGGAAACCATGAAGTTTGTTCATTTTAAACATGATTTTCATAAGGGAAACAGCCTGGCAAAAGACGCTGTATTTTCATTGAGTGAAGATAATAAAGGAAATTTATTGATTGGTACTGAAAACGGAGGTCTTGATATTTTTAACTCTGTTACGGGGATCTTTTACAATTATTCTCACGATGATATTGACGGCACCAGTCTGAGCAACAATTCTGTCTACTGCACCTATAATGATAGAAAGGGGAATATGTGGATTGGAACATATACGGGCGGAGTGGATATTCTGAGCCAGGATGCCAATAATTTTACGCACTACAAACATAGTTCCGATACAAACAGCCTGAGCCACAATACTGTCCTATGCTTTTCTGAGGACTCGAAGGGAAAAATATGGATCGGTACGGACGGAGGCGGCTTGAACCGGTTTGATCCCCGGACAAAAATTTTTACCCATTACAAGCACGAACCCGGAAATAAAAACAGCATTTGCGGGGACTATGTCCTGAACGTACTTCAGGATGCGAGGGGTGATATATGGGTAGGCACCTGGGCGGACGGGGTAACCGTATTCAATCCGCAAAAAAATACTTATAGACATTTCAAAAATAATCCGGCCGACCCGGGTAGCCTGAGCAGTAATAATGCCTGGGTCATTTTTGAAGACAGGGATAAAAATATTTGGATCGGCACCAATGGAGGCGGGTTAAATTTATATAATTCGAAAAAGGGGTCCTTTACCTCCTATCAATATGACCCAGAAAATTCAGCCAGTGTCAGCAACAACAGAATCGAATCAATTTTTGAAGATGACATTAACCGGCTTTGGATTGGAACTTCCGGCGGCGGATTGAATGTCCTTAATAAAAAGACCAGAACATTCTCCCATTTTACACACAGTGAGCAGGCCAACAGCCTGAGTGATAACAGGATCGGTTCCGTTTACCAGGACAAGAAAGGAAATTTTTGGATAGGCACCATGTCAGGGCTGGATCATTACGATACAAGGAAAAATGTATTTACAACCTATTCGACTTCAGATGGGCTGCCCAATGAGGTAGTTTATGGAATACTCGAAGACCAAAAAAATAATTTATGGATAAGTACCGGCAGGGGCTTATCCCGATTTAATCCGGATTCCAAGACCTTTAAAAATTTCGGAGTCGCAGATGGCCTGCAAGACTATGCATTTAAAGAACTTGCTTTTTGTAAAAGCAGTTCGGGGGTCATGTATTTCGGTGGCACCAACGGCTTTAATGAATTTTTGCCTGGAAATATATTTGAAGATTCCTACCAACCTCCCCTTGTTTTCACCGATTTTCAAATATTCAATAAAGAAGTTCCCATTGCCGGGGATGAAAATCACCCCTCCCCCCTAAAAAAAGACATTTCAGAAACAAGGGAAATATCGCTGCCTTATAAAAATTCAGTAATATCATTTGAATTTGCCACCCTGAATTTTACAGAGCCTCTTGAAAACGAATACTCGTATAAACTTGAAGGCTTTGACAAAACCTGGAATAATATCGGGAGTAAACGCCGGGCAACTTATACCAATCTCAATCCGGGCAAATACACGCTTTACGTCAAAGGGTCTAACAATAACAGGCAATGGTCTTCCAATATCATTCAACTCGGCCTCAGTATTACTCCCCCCATCTGGATGACCTGGTGGTTCAGAAGTCTGTTGATCCTCGGAATATGCGGGTCAGGGGTTTTTTTGTACCGCTTCCGCATGAGTGCCATCAAAGCCCAGAAAAAAGTGCTGGAGCACCAGGTACAGGAACGGACCGTGAGCCTGGCCAGATTGACGGAGGAGGAAAGGAAAGCGCGAAAAGAAGCCGAACAGGCCAACAGGTCTAAGAGTGTGTTTCTTGCCACCATGAGCCACGAAATCCGTACGCCCATGAATGGTGTCATAGGTATGGCCTCGCTGCTGACTAAAACGAATTTGGATAACGAGCAACGCAATTACACCGAAATCATACAGACCTGCGGCGAAAATTTGTTGACGGTAATTAATGATATTTTGGATTTTTCCAAAATTGAATCAGGCAAAATGGAGCTGGAAGAAAAGGATTTTGACCTGAGAAACTGCATTGAAGAAGTGCTGGATGTGTTTGCAACCAAGGCGACGCAGGCAGGATTGGACCTGATCTACCAGGTCGACCAGACCATCCCGCAAAAAATAAGCGGAGACGCTACGCGCCTGAGACAGATACTCATCAACCTTGTCGGGAATGCCATTAAATTTACAGAACAAGGAGAAATCTTTATAGGTGTGCAACTGAAGAGAATAGAACGAAAAGGCAAGATCGAACTGAATTTTGAAGTAAGAGACACGGGTATCGGTATCGCTCCCGATAAGTTAGATCGCCTCTTTATTGCTTTTTCCCAGGGAGATTCCTCCACTACACGTAAATACGGGGGTACCGGGTTAGGTTTGGTTATCTGTGAAAAATTAATAGGGTTGATGGGTGGAAATATTGAAGTCAGGAGCGAACTGGGCAAGGGTTCCGTTTTCCAGTTCACCATCCTTTCTAAAGCCGGTTCGCAGCCCTTACAGAATAACCATCATCTGAACCTTCCGGAGCTCGGAAGAAAGCGCATCCTGGTAGTTGACGATAATCTGACAAACAGGAATATCCTCAAAATCCAGCTGGAACAATGGAAGCTGGAACCCACACTTGCCAGTTCCGGAAACCAGGCGCTGCATATTTTATCCGAGCAAATTGCGTTTGACCTGGTACTAACTGACATGCACATGCCTGAAATGAATGGCATTGAGCTCGGGATGCTGATCCGCCAGCAATTCCCTCATCTTCCAATAATGCTGTTAAGCTCAATGGGAGATGACCTCGGAAAAAATAACAATGACATTTTCAGTTCGGTATTGACCAAACCGATCAAACAGAATATATTATATAAGCACATCTTCGAGAATTTTGGCAAAAAACCCAATCCGCTGCACGAACAAAATGGCATTACGAGGTTCCCCCATGACTTTTCCGGAAAATATCCGATGCGGATACTGGTCGCAGAAGACAATGAAATCAACCAGCAACTGGTTCTTTTAATACTTGATAAGCTGGGCTACCGGCCGGATATGGCCGAAAACGGGCAGATCGTACTGGACAAATTGCAAACCGAATCATACGATATTATTCTAATGGATGTGCAAATGCCTGAAATGGATGGCCTGGAAACAACTAGGATTATCCGCCAGCAAATTGGCATCCAGCCTGTGATCATCGCAATGACTGCCAACGCCATGCAGGGGGACAGGGAAGAATGTATTGAGGCTGGAATGAACGACTATTTAAGCAAACCCATCCGGGTGGAAGAACTGGTAAGGATCCTAGAAAAATGGGCTTTATCGGTTAAAGAGAATGTCTAGATACGCTTCAAGATCTCAAAATGACCTCAGAGAATACCATTGTTTTACCTGGGTAAACCTCTCCCCTCTCAACCATTTCATAGTTCTTTTCCAATCGGAGCCAGTAAAACTAACTGCCTAGTACAGATGCTGATCGACGGCGACCCCGAATTCATACCATAAAAAAGGAAGAAATCCAGTGGATAGAACCCGCCCTGATTTCACCCCTTGCCGGATTGGAAAATAGGAAAGGGTAATATTATTTCAGTTTGACCATACCTGATAAAAGCCAATCCAGATAAGCTTCCAGAGTGAACGCCTGCCGTCATGTCCGGTTTATTCGTAAGTGCTTCCACATATTGGATTAGCGTTTATTTACGTAAATGGACAGTAGTTTCCTGTATATATGAAAGTAAATTTTTTGCATCAAATTTTAACAATAATAATACGTTAGATACCGCACCACATTGCCAGAACTCAGTTCTGTTAACTCCCTAAATGAATAAAGAGACGACCTTCAATTTACCTTTCTTTGGATTGAAATCAGGATGCAGTTATTCCCGATTTCAAAAATGGCTTTGCCTGCCAGCTCTATTTTTCTTTCTGGGCTTGCCAAATATTCATGCTCAGCAAGTCATGGATTATGCCATACAGGCCAATATCATTTACCGGTTCACAAAATATATTGACTGGCCGGAAAGTAAAAAAACGGGAGATTTTATCATCGGGATTGTAGGGGACACACCCCTGAGCGATGAGTTAAAAAATTTCATCGCCAATAAAATGGCAGGGACCCAGAAAATAGTGATCAAAAAAATCTCTTCTTCGGCAGAATCCTATTCCTGCAATATTCTTTTTATAAGTGAAGACGAAAGCAATAACCTGAGGAAGATTGCAGCAAAAACCGCCGGGAGTGCCATCCTGCTGGTTACGGAATCAGATGGGCTGGCGAGAAGGGGTTCCTGTATCAATTTTGTTCTGGCCGGTGACCACCTGAAACTTGAAATCAATAAAAAAAATATAGAGCAAAGGGACCTGAGCATTGCCTCAGAGTTGCTAAACCTGGGAATAATTGTAAAATAGAAAATAATAAAAATGAAAAATATTCAATTGTTGATCTGCCTTTGCATAGTGATGTCGAAATGCCTGAGCGTTCGCAGCCAGTCGGATAACAGTAAACTCGAGGTATTGAGTCTAAAAGACCTGTTGAACACAAAAATAACCACCGCCAGTAAGAACAGCGAAGAACTGGATAAAGCAGCTGCAACAGTCATAGTAATTACGGAGGACCAAATCAGAACTAGGGGTTACCAATCATTATTGGACGTGCTGCAAGATCTGCCCGATGTAAAAGTGGATGACAAGTTGTACATGTTTTCTTTAAATAATATCACGATGCGGGGAGTACCAGGCCAGGATAAGTTCATCATACTTCTCGACGGGGTCCGGATTTCTTCGCCTACCAATGAGGCAATGCCCATTTTTGAAAATTACCCGGTAAACCTGGCCCGCCAAATAGAAGTAGTTTATGGTCCTGCGTCTGCACTTTATGGAGCGGATGCTGTCTCAGGCGTAATTAACATCATCACTAAAAAGAATCCATCGAGAAAAAATATTCAGGTGGAAGGCTCTTCGGGCTTCGGAACAAATAACCAGACCAATAGTTCCCTCTTTATCGCAAAGAAAATCGGAGATCATGCGAACCTCGTTCTTTCGGGTCAATTTTTTTATGATCAGCAGCCTGATTATACCAAACTCTATGGGAAAGAAGATTCGCTCATGAGTTCCTCCTCGCTTAAAACGGGCACCTTCCAAACCATTTATGGTCCCATGACCCCCGCGACGCCGGTACACCCGCAATATGAGGCGCCCATGAGTGCTTATAATATTTATGCGGCCCTACATCTGGATGAATTTTCGATAGCCGTCTTCAGCAATTACTCCAGAACTCCGAGCACTTTCGGAAACAATACCAGCAACAATGTCTATAATAAGGAGGTTTTCCTGGGTCAGCACGTCAGCATGGCGAATATTTCTTATAAAAAGTCCATTGGAAAGATTACTTCCACCAGTACGATAATGGCCAGCGAGTATTTATTGGATCCGGGATCAAATTCCCGCACCGATTTAACCAGTATGGAACCGGCTTATTTCCATTCCCGCGGCGATATGGTTAAGGTGGAAGAACAGGCTGACCTGAAAATGACTGATAAATTAAATTTCACGGGAGGCGTAAGCTACACGAATTATTTTTCCATTCCCTCCCCCGGTGGATTGCAAGCGCCTGTTGATAAAAACAGTTTTATACACGGTATTTACAGGGGGACTCAAAGCTTTTACAGACCCGGGGGCCTGTGTGCACAATTCAATCCGGCTGTTTACAATAATACAGGTACCTACATTCAGGTACAATATGCGCCACGGCCCAATCTTAACTTTACGGTCGGTACCCGTTTCGATATCAATTCCCGATATGGAAATTCCCTGAATCCACGCCTGGGTGTGGTATATAAACCATTTGATAGGACAACCATAAAATTACTATACGGGAGTGCTTTCCTGGCACCGAGCCCTTCAGACGCTTTTCTAAGCTACGGATCCTTTGAAACGGCCGATTCAGGCAAAACCTTCCATTCCCTCTTCATGCATTTGCCCAATCCGGGGCTCATGCCAATTAGATCTTACAATTTAGAATTAAGTATCCGCCAATATGTTTCAGATAATTTAAGTGTGGACATCGACGGATATTATAGTTTGCTTACTAATCTGCGTTCGAATGCAGATGATAACCAAACAACACATTTATACAATAATACATTTGCCGGCGCTTCCATCGACTACGTAGAAGTAACAATCAATGAAGGGAAAGAAGTTATCTACGGCGGAAGCCTCCAGGTAAACTATAAAAATACCATCGGCCGGGCAAAAATAAATGCTTATGCTTCCTTTAGTTATACGGGTGGTCACGAGTTCGCCAGCCCGGGTGAGCATGCGGAGGGACTGGAGTTAATTGCTCCCCAAATGGTTCATCTGGGAATCGACCTTAGGGCGGGAAAATTTTCCTTTTCGCCCCGGCTGACCATTTTGGGCAGACAAAACCTGAGTGGATTGGCGGACAGCAGCTCTGCAATTTCCAAACGCCAGACTATTGCCGGCTACGCGTTGCTTACGGTTTCCCTTAAGTATAATCTGTCAAAGAAATTTTCTGTTTTCATGAATATCCATAATGCCCTCAACCAGAATTACCGCAGTGTGGGCGCGGATATGGACCTGAACAAGAAGCCAACTGAGTCATTTTACGGACAACACGAAGACCCCATCAGGATAATGGGTGGTTTTAATTTTAGCTTATGATCAAATTATATTTCTAAACCCTACCAAAATGAGCCTTAGCATTAAGAGGAGGATTTACCTGAGTTTTACTGTACTTGTATCACTCTTCGTGATTAACGGTGCGGCATCGATTATTACTCTAAATAGGAACAAGGAGTTAGCTCAGCATATCAGCACAGAGCTGGATCCTTACCTGCAGGAGTTGGATGATTTCAGGGATATGCTGGTAGCATCAAAAATGTATACAACCAACTGGGTATTTCTGAGGTCGAATCAAAACGATAAGGAGGCCTTACAAAAGCTTCACAATGAGGACTATCCGAAATTGAAGGCAAAACTGAATTTCTCGCTTGCCGTCCTGGGTGATAAAACCATGGCAACAGATTTAAAAAATATCTATTCTGGTTTTGAACAACTCCTTCTTATTGAGAAAAAAACAATGGCGTCTTTGGGGAAGTTTGAAGATTATGATGACCCCGTCGCAAAATTGGAAGCGGAAAGGGTTGTAGAGGATGAACTTCTTCCACGCACAGCCATCCTGATCGGTGAGCTTGATAAGATGGATTCGCGTGCAAGTGAGTCCAGAATTCTAAAGAACAAGGATCTTGAACATTTTTCCATGCTCCTTAGAATATTGATTTCAATTCTAGCCCTCGCAATTATTTGTATGGGGGTTCTTCTTTCCTTATATATGACTAAAATAATCATCAGGCCGCTCAATAAGATAAAGGATATCGTGAACGGACTGGGTAAAGGAATCATCGGTAAAATAGATCAAAGGGCCAGCAAGGATGAAATCGGAGAAATGATCAATGCGGTTAATAATCTATCGGAAAAATTGCTGGCGACAACCCAATTTGCCCATGAGGTGGGTAAAAAGAATTTTGATTCACCCTTCCAGCCACTAAGTGAAGAGGACATATTGGGCAAGGGTCTGCTTTCGATGCGGGATGATCTGAGGACCAGTGAATTGGAATTGCGCGAAACAACTGCTAACCTTAACAAAAAAGATTTGCTTCTTCAGGGAGTAGCCTCTGCAACACACGAACTTATCAGCAACAATGATCCTGAAATAGCCATTGGCGAATCTATCAGGTTTTTAGGGATGCAAATGCAGCTGGACGGAGTAAATGTGTACGTAAATAATTCAGAAAGGATAAACGGAGAATCCTCTGTCAGTCAAATGCTGAGGTGGACAAGTTTGACACAGGAAATTGAATACAAGCTGCCTCAATACCAGCAAATTCCCGGCATGCTCCCGGTAATGGAGGTACTTCGAAAAAATGAAATTTTTTGTAGCCTTACAAAGGATATCAAAGACCCGCACCTGAAAAAAATGTTTGAAAGTTTAAAGGTGAAGTCTGAGGTGAGCATACCGATATTTGTAATGGACCTGTTCTGGGGATTTGTCAGTTTTAATGATTGTCATATAGAACGGGCATGGACATCCACAGAAATTTCCATACTTAAATCCTTTGCCGTCACCCTGGGTTCGGCCATCGGGCGTACAAAGATGGAAGAACAGTTAATTAAAGCGAAAGAAAACGCGGAAGCCGCCAGTTTGGCCAAAAGTGAGTTTATGGCCAACATGAGCCATGAATTGCGGACCCCCATGAACGGAATTATCGGGTTTACCGATCTTGTATTAACTACCGACCTGCAAAGAACCCAAAGGGAATACCTGCAAAATGTTGGAAAATCGGCTCACAACCTTCTCAATATCATCAATGACATCCTTGATTTCTCCAAGATGGAAGCAGGCAAGCTCACGATAGATAATACCGTTTTCAAGCTGAATGAAGTAATCGAGGAAACGGTCGATCTGTTATCAATAAAAGGCCTGGAAAAGGGCATAGAAATTATCTGCAATATTGACCCAAGGCTTCCTTCCCAATTCTCTGGAGACCAGGTTCGAATAAGGCAAATACTGGTAAACCTCGTCGGAAACGCAGTAAAATTCACAAAGAAAGGAGAAATTTTTGTGACGGTTCAAAATAGGGGCCCTGCCTATGAAAAAAATGGAAGGAAATTTCTTGATTTAGCCATATCAGTAAAGGACACCGGAATTGGTATTCCTCCGGAAAAACTGGAAACCATATTTGAAAGCTTTACGCAAGCCGATTCCTCCACAACCCGAAAATTTGGAGGCACGGGGTTGGGCCTTACCATTTCCAAGCGCCTTGCTGAATTAATGGATGGAAATCTCCAGGTGGAAAGCGAGCCGCGCAAAGGCAGCCTGTTCACCTTGCAAATTACCCTGGAAATTATAGTTGAACAACCCATCCTTACGCCCACTTCCAGGGGATTGCTTTGCGAGGTATTGGTCATTGATGATAATATTACCAACTGCCAGCTGATGAAGGGCATTTTCGAATATTTGCATATTCCCTGCAAAATTTGTTTCAGCGGAGCCGAAGCATTAGAGATAATAAGAGATGCCGTGGAAAAAAACCGGCACTTCGATCTTATCATTACCGATCATAAGATGCCTGAAATGGACGGCATTACCCTGGTCAGTGAAATCAAGAAAATTGTCAGGGGGCCGGTCGAACCTTTTATCCTCATGCTGTCTTCTTTAGAGAAAACCATGATTCAGCTGGAGGCAGAAAAGGTCGGCATAGACAAATTCCTGTCCAAGCCAGTGAAATTAAATGAACTTGTCAGCCTTTTGTCCTTTCTTTTTGAAAAATCATATTTGCAAAAAGATCCTCTGACCACTATACCAAAAATTGGAAAATTCGCTCCGGGTATAAGGATCCTGGTAGCAGAAGATAATAGCCTGAATATGCTGCTTATTTCAGAAATATTGAGCAATATGGGTCTTGAGGTTATTAAAGCTGAAAACGGGGAAGAGGCAATTGCCTTGATGATACTGCATGATCCGGCAATGATACTCATGGATATTAACATGCCTAAAATGGATGGCTATGCCGCCACTAAGAGAATTCGCGAAATGTCCGCACCTCAATGCGATATTCCCATCATTGCTTTAACCGCCGATGCGATGAAAGAAGACAGGGAACTTTGTTTGAAAATAGGCATGAATGATTTTGTGTCCAAGCCTTTCCGCCTCAAGGAAATAGAATTCATACTGAAAACCTATCTGAGAAATAATTTGCACTCACAATATTGGAACTACCAGCAGCCTGTCAGCCTCTGAGGTATTCCCTTCTTTCATTTTCAGCGGCTGGCTTAATCGTATTTACCGGCCTGCCTGACCAATTTCAGAAATATTTCGTAACACCCGGCACAGGTATGGGATAATTGCCATTTTGATCTGGCACTACGGGAGGGGCCGCATTAAAATCATAACTGACCGGCATGATATCAAGGCCTGAATTGATTGCCTTGTCCCATTCCACGGACTGACCGGTATAAGAGGCAAGCCTTCCTAAAATAGAAGTCATGGTGCTTTTGGCTCCCCGTTCCGCATCCCAGAATTTATATTCGCCTTTTGCTACAGCGTCAAACAATTCATCATGCTCGTTCTGGTAAGGCTTATTTTCCTTTGATTTGTCAAATTGATAAATGGTTTTACCGTTTGTGTCCGTGATGCGAGCCTCATCGCAGTATACTTTTCCTTTGGTCCCGGTCAAAAGTTCATCAACCTTGCTCATCGTACCTGGCTGGTGCCTGCACTGGCTGTTTAAAATGGCCCCGTTGCCATAATGGAATTCAATATAATGATGGTCAAATATCTGTCCGTTGTCTTTCCCTTTCCTCACTTCACGCCCTCCCATGCCCTGGGCAGCGACCGGGTAGGAGTCAATCGCCCAGTTAATGACATCCAGGTTATGGATATGCTGCTCGGTAATATGATCGCCGCACAACCAGACAAAATAATACCAGTTACGCATCTGGTATTCCATTTCCGTCCATTCGCTCTGACGGGGATGTACCCATACACCGTCGTTGTTCCACCAGGCCTGGGCCGAAATGATATCTCCTATGGCGCCATCATGCACCCGCTTCATCAGCTCCCTGTAAGAGCTTTGATAGCGGCGCTGCAACCCCACCACCACGTTTAGTTTTTTTGCTTTGGCTTTTTCTGCAGCAGCCAGGACACGCTGAATACCGGCAGGATCTGTGGCGACCGGTTTTTCCATAAAGATCTGCTTGTCCTGATTGACAGCCTCTTCAAAATGGATGGGACGGAAGCCGGGAGGAGTGGTGAGAATGACAACATCCGCCAACGGAATTGCTTTTTTGTAGGCATCGAATCCGGTAAACTTATTTTCCTCTTTTACCTGCACCCTGCCCTTTTTATCCCCCAGCGCATCCAGGATGTCCTTTAAGCTACCATCCAGGCGGTCCTTAAAAGCGTCTGCCATAGCCACCAGCTGCACATTTTGTCTGGTACTCAGGGCCTGAACAGCAGCCCCGGTACCCCTTCCGCCGCAACCGATCAGGGCTATTTTAATTGTATTATCGGAACCCGAAAAATAATTGGCCCTCGAGAGGACGGGAGCGGCCAGTACGCCTCCGGCGAGAATGGAAGATTTTTTTACAAAGTTTCTTCTGCTTTGACTGTTGAAAAAATTTTTCTGATTCATGGTGGCTCTAATTTAGAAAGTATACAGGTCAAAATTCATTTTAGCATTAAGAATTGCATGAAAAAATGGTCAGCTGCGGAAGCATTTGGTTGTTACAAAGGAAAACAAAGCATTGCTCTTGTCGTGATCTTCAATCTTTCCTCTATTTTGTATGTATAATGGACCAATGCGCATTTTGAAACTGCCAACCTTGAGAAGTTTGATGGGCAATTCCTGTAAAATATCCATCAGAAGCTGTTTTTTTCCCTTCAAAATCAGTGATGTCCTCATGAAAATTTGCAGCAACACCTGCTTTCCTGCTGGTGAATGGGTCAATTCGTACATGATTCCAACTCAATTCAATGTTCCTTACACTTTTCGAATAGCTATTCTTTAGGAAGTTTGATAATGAATCATTATTTGTAAAAGCCAGCTGACCATCCGATGCCATGTAGAAGTCGGGCGAATTTTCAAAGTAGCGTAGCCATGCAACCGGTCCTTCACGAGAAATTGTTTTGGCAATTGAATCAACCATTAGTTGAACACTATCCATAACTATAGACCTCTGCACGGGTGTTAGGGAATCTGTATTATTAATGCAGGAGCAAATAGGAAGAATTAAACCAACCAGTGCAAATAATTTCAAGCCTGCTAATCTTGATTTCATTTTTTTATTTTTTGAAATATCTGATGGTCAATACAAGCGGGTCTGCAAAATATGAACCTTGTTAGCTATAACTTCCGCTGGCAAAATAAGGCCCACACTATTGCTATTCTTTGGGGATTTTCCCTTTAGTTAAAGTTAAGGCTTTTTGCAACCAGATATTAGATAGATATTGTTATGGCCTGATTGGTGCTAACGACTCGTCTTTGGCTTGTTTTTGCTCTTTACAAATCAGCTCTTCAAGTATTTATTAGGAATATTAGGTGAGCTGTAATCGATTCCATAAGCAGCTTTAAGAAGCAAAGTAACAATTTTTGAAATTTCAATTTCGTCCCTGTGCATTTGGGGAAGAAGCCCCATCATACTATAGCTGATTGGGTTCACTGAAGGAATGAATGTCTCCCACTGATATCCTTTGCCCCAAATGAGCCCCACGACGGTATGTTTTAAATCTGCAGACTTTGCCAAGAGGAAATGGAGCATCTCTATTGAATGATTCAGGATTTGATTTACTGCATGGAAAATCGGCGTTTGCCCTCCAAATCCATTCTCATCAACACCTGCTTTTGCATTGATGTCGGCGCCCAGTTTAACGAGGACTTCGGCGCAGGAAACGTGATTAAATTCAGCACAAATATGCAGCAAAGTGGCTTCATACAAAGGCGTGAAAGCGCACCGAAGGGTATATCGCTTATCAACTGTTTCAGGTTTCATTTTTAATTGTTTTTCGAGAGATGTAGCATCGTCAAGTAATACCGATAGTAAGGCTTTGTCCTCGAAAATCAAACCATAATCCACAAATTCTTGAACGCATGCTTTAAATCTCGAACTTCTCAGGTATTCACTTGTTAATTCATAAATAAGCGGTTCATTGTTATAATAATCATTCGGGCCGACCCCGTTCTCAAAACATTCCCTGATGCCTCCGACTGAATGGGTTTCAATATCGCCAATAATTTTTCTTAAATTATCCATAAATTAAAATTTTAGGGGCCGAAATAAAGTGATCTCCCAATTGTTTTTAGTGCCTGTCAAAAGAATCAATTAGTCTTGTTTATCCAGTTAACAAGCGGGTAAATCCATTCTTTGTACGGTTTATAAAGAAATGCATGGCTATTATTCATATTCAGTTTTATTTCCCGAATACCCGTCAGGCAATGTTTATCCTCAAATAATTGTAAGCAAGAGCCGTGAGGGTCAGAAGACTCGTAGATTGAAAGAAAATTTCCACAAAGATCCTTGCCTTGGTAACTTTTGTATGTGTCTGGCCAGCACATTCCTAAAATTGCATATTTTATGTTTTTGTTCTTAACTCGCAGCGCAACATCAATTGTGATATATGCGCCGGCAGACGCGCCAACAACGCTAATTTTTGCCGGGTTTACCCCAGCCTTCAACAAAGTGTCTATTTGCCTCGAGACCTTACCCGCATACTCACTCTCGTCTACGCTCTCGGATCTTGGTTCACTGATTACTTTGTATCCATAGCTGGAAAAAGTATCTAATATGGCCTGATACTCATAAATACCAAAATACTGGCTTTTGCCTTTCCCATTTTCTATGGTTATTTGCCCGTGGAGGTAAAACAAATAAATTTTTGAAGTATCAACATCGCTTAAAACGTTGGCACTAACGGTTTGTCCGATAGCTGGATAAATGGAAAATAATGAAACCTGTATCAGGAGATAGATGATTTTCATGTATATCACATTTTGTATTTGCACCGATGGACATTCTCCTTACCAGTTTTTTCCAACCAATAAAGGTCACAGGCATAACTGCCAATGAGCCGGGCTGGCTGTTGTTGACCAGGGCCAGAAAAACCTAAGATCAATCTTTTTCAATCAGATTTTCGTTTATCATAAACGCATCCAGTTCGCCGATCAGCGGGGTAGCTTTTGCATCCATAATATATATCCTCAATGATTTTGCCAGCTGCTTTGGAAAACTGACTATCCGCTTATGCCCGATGGTCGATTGATTTATTTCGAAAACCATTCCCTCATCATTAAAGGTTTGAATTTTAAATTCTTTTATTCTTTGGCCCATTTGGATGGGCTCCTGCAAAACCACGCAATCCAGGGGAGTTGCTTCCTTAAATTTTATTTCAATATAATTATTCTTATAATCTTCACCCAGTGAAATAAAGCTTTGATCGTTTCCGTCTGTCAGGTTTTGAAGAAGGCCCTTTCCTGAACCGGTTGAAACGGTTGCGCCCCCATGTTTTATCAGGGAGTTTTTGAAATTTTCGTCTCTTAGACCTTTAAACCCGATCAGGGATGCTGAATCGAATGCACTAAATAATCCCCTCCTGTCGGGAGGGACGTTCAGCAGCATATTTGCACCCCTTCCGACAGATTTCAAATACAGACCGAACAGTTTCTCCGGGGTTTTAACAGCAGAGTCTTCCTTTTGGTGATAGAACCAGCCGGGCCGGATACTCAGGTCACATTCGGCGGGCAACCAGTTCTTGCCATCCATGTTTCCGCTGTTCAGGGAGTCAGTTGGAGGTGCACCCTGCCCCCTGGTAAAACCTGCCGTGTCCAATAAATTCCAGTTAGATTTTCCCGCAATGCCCTGCTCATTTCCAACCCAGCGGATATCAGGTCCTATATCACTGAATATAACAGTGTTCGGGGCCATGCTCCTCATTGTCTTTTCATATTTTCTGAAATCATACAGCTGCCTTTTACCATTTGGTCCTTCCCCATTGGCCCCGTCCCACCAAAATTCAAACAGAGGGCCATATCTTGAAACGACCTCCCTCATCATGTTTATAAACACCTCGTTATATTCCGCCGTTCCGTATTTTGGATGGTTGCGGTCCCAGGGCGATAAGTAAATTCCCATCTTCAACCCAAAATCCCTGCAGGCTGCCGCCAGTTCTTTTAATACGTCGCCTTTGCCCTTACGCCATTTGCTTTGGGCAACCGTATGATTCGAATATTTACTTGGCCACAGACAAAATCCATCATGATGTTTGGCGGTGATGATAATTCCCCTGGCGCCCGCAGCTTTTGCCACCCGGCACCACTGCCGGCAATCCAATTCTGACGGATTAAAAACTTCTTCATTTTCTGTCCCCTTGCCCCATTCAAGGTCCGTAAACGTATTGGGACCAAAATGGGTGAAAAGATAAAATTCCATTTCCTGGGATTGCAATTGCCTGGCTGTAGGCAAAGGCCCATAGGGCTTTATTGCCTGAGCGCAGAGTTCGCAAACTGCCAATCCTGATAAACCCAGCAGCACCAGAAGATTTTTCACCATATTTTTTTATTCAGGTTAAGATTATCAAAGTTATAACTTCATTTTTAACTGGTTTAATGCCAGCCGTCCGGTAAAGGGTAATTCTGATTTACAAAAAAGAAATAAAAATATTAGCAGGTCTTAACCGGAGTCATTCCAGGACAGAACCGGGATAATACTTTACCCCTATTTTAAATACCGTTTATGGTTGTTATCTTTATCTGATCCTTCCTTTGATTTTATCCCTACGACAACATCAATCCGAAAGTCGGCAAACACGCATTATTTAAATTCTTAATAATGGCTGGTACTGTTGGTATACGGATCAGGGAATTTGCAGGCGTCTACATAATTTTTAGCCTGCTCCTGCTTATTTTTTTTCTGTATTTTCTAAAATATATCCCCGCGCAAAGAAGCAATTTTCACCGCAATGCATTTTTGGAATTAAGCCAAATGGAAAATGCCCTCCAGGAA
>Ga0207127_10116_pt1 | contig 19808 bp, 22 predicted proteins | sample Alteio_BWMinHeat_17_FD_153574 | JGI IMG/M metagenome (GOLD analysis project Ga0207127, IMG submission 153574) | Enriched cells from forest soil in Barre Woods Harvard Forest LTER site, Petersham, Massachusetts, United States -... | ecosystem: Environmental > Terrestrial > Soil > Temperate forest >...
AAGCAGTCCTCGTTTTGGCCGAGGAGCTGAATTTCACTCGGGCCGCCGACAGGTTGCACATCACCCAATCGGGATTCAGCAAACAAATCAATGAGGTCGAAGCACAGCATGGATTTCGGTTATTCATTCGACAGAACAAAAAAAATGTGGAACTCACCGAAGTGGGCCGCATCTTCGTCGAAGAAGCTCGTCAGGCGCTCTTGCACATAGACCGTGCCGTTCATGCTGCCCGCGAGGGCTGCGATAGCATTTTGACTGTTGGGCATTCGCCCGATGCCGACCAAGCATGGATTTCGGCCATTCTTGCAATCCGTCTTCCGATGTACCCCAAACTCCGCATCCAGCTCATCAGCGAATTCTCACGCGAGTTGGTCCGGAGCGTGATGGCAGGCGACCTGAATCTGGCATTGGTGACGGCACCGCCGGAAAGCCCTCGGATCACCGCTGCGGCATTCGCTCAGACACGTTTCTACGCAGCACTCCCACTGACCCACGCAGCTGCCCAAAAGGAAGACATCAGGCTCCAAGATTTGGCACGAGACGAATGGATTCTGTTTGCTCGGCGAGCTCATCCAATCATCTATGAAGCAATCATGGACGCGGCCCAACGTGAGGGAATTGCTCCGAAGCGAGCGCACGATATTCACACAGTCGAACAGGCAGTTCTCTTGGTATCTGAACACGTTGGCGTGGCCATTCTCACGAAACCCATCGTTGGCGTTAGCGCCCAGGGTGTAGTGGTGAAGCCACTTTCCGATACGTCATTGTGCCTGAAAACGTGTGTGATCATGAGCAGTAACAACGATTCACGATTAGCAAACGAATTCGCTCGGTCCTTTCTCCGCAGATATGAGCCCCAGATCATGTCACCAAAGCAAATGGACTTGTTGTTGTCCGCCTGAGTCGTCAGCGTGAATATCTGCGGGAGCTGATGACTGAGACGGACATCGAGAATGCTCGACGTAACCCCTCCACCGGACGTCGGCGTTCGAGGACCAATACATTTACAGGATTTGACTCCGCCCTGAAATTTCATGGCATTGCGCATCACTTCCTCGTCGGCAAAGTGCTGGACATCTGTTTGTGCGATACTGCTGGCATCGCGACTGACCGGCCGCTGGTATATGGCGAACGCCAAGGGATTACCCAACCTGCAAACGCTTCCAACATCCCCATCCCCCGCGCAAACCCTGCCCAGCGGTGCGGTGTTCGATGCGTTGAAGATGATCCTTCTCGGCGCACCCCTGAACGAAGTTCTGACGACTATCATCCGCCTGATCGAAGCTCACAGTACGGGAATGCGGTGTTCGATTTCCCTGCTCGACGAAGACGGGTTGCACTTGCATTATGGCGCCGCCCCGAACCTGCCGGAAGCGTACCGGGGAGCAACTGAGGGAGTGCGCATTGGCCCGAATGTCGGATCGTGCGGCACAGCCGCTTACCTTCGTCAACCTGTCTTCGTCTCTGACATCGCTTCTGACCCGAGATGGGTGAACTTTAGAGACCTTGCTCTGCAGAATGGACTACGTGCGGCTTGGTCAACTCCCATGATGTCGCACGACGGCACGGTGCTGGGGACGTTCGGCATGTACTACCGCGAAGTTCGGCAACCGGGGCCGAGCGAGATTCAGTTGATCGATAACGCCGGCCGCATTGCCGGAATCGCCATTGAGCGCGAGCGATCGCGGGAAGCATTGAGAAGCGCCTCCGAGGAGATCCGCAACTCGGAAGCGAGACTCCGGAAGATCATCGACACGATCCCGACACACGCATGGTGTACTTTGCCGGATGGTGCGGGAATATTTTGGAACCGGCGATGGCTCGAATATACGGGCTTATCTCTTGAAGTGCTTCGCGGCTGGGGCTGGCAGGATGCCATTCACCCGGAAGACTTGAAGAAAATCACAGATAAATGGCGCAGAGATCTGGCCGCTGGCCAGCCTGGCGAAGTCGAGGGCAGGCTGCGTCGATTTGACGGAGTGTATCGATGGTTCTTGTTTCGGGCTGAGCCGCTGCGCGACGAATCGGGCAACATTGTCAACTGGTATGGAACGGATACTGACATCGATGACCTCAAGCGCGCCGAAGCCAAGCTCCGTAAGGATGAAGAAGAACTTCGGCGCATGACCGATGCGATTCCGCAAAGCATCATTGTCTTGAATCCGGATGGAAAAGCCATTTACGCAAATCGCGTGGCGCTTGAGTACACCGGACTGTCTCTGCACGATGTGCAAACCGACGATTTTCGGGAGCGCGTTTTCCATCCCGACGACGTTCAGAGGGTTCGCGAAGAGCGTTACAAAGGTCTCTCCGACACCGCTCCGTTCGAAAACGAGCAACGGGCTCTGGGAAAGGATGGTAAGTATCGGTGGTTCCTGATCCGGTACAACCCGTTACTGGACGAGAGCGGAAATGTCATTCGTTGGTATGCAACAGGGACGGACATCGACGACCGTAAACGCGCCGAAGACCGCCTACGAAACGAGACCGTCGCGTTGCGAGAGCAAATCGATCGTGACTCGATGTTTGACAACATAGTCGGCTCCTCCGAAGCGCTGCGCAGAGTGCTCCGCCAAGTCGACAAGGTGGCACATTCGGGTTCCACCGTCCTGATTCTGGGCGAAACCGGCACGGGAAAGGAGTTGATTGCGCGCGCCATCCACAAGCGATCTAACCGCGGGGATCGGGCATTTATTGGTGTGAATTGTGCCGCAATCCCTGCATCGTTGATTGCTTCCGAACTCTTTGGTCACGAAAAGGGCGCCTTCACTGGTGCGACGCAACGGCGCCTGGGGCGTTTCGAATCGGCGAATGGCGGAACGATCTTCCTGGACGAAGTAGGCGATTTGCCGCCGGAAGTCCAAATCGCACTGTTACGAGTGCTGCAAGAACGTGAGATCGAACGTGTTGGCAGTAACGGGCCAATTCCCGTTGACGTAAGAGTGCTGGCGGCCACCCATCGTGATTTGAACGCCCTCGTGGCCGAAGGTAAGTTTCGCCAAGATCTCTTATACAGACTGAATGTCGTGCCTATTGAGATGCCTTCGTTGCGTGATCGCGCGGCTGACATTCCCTTGCTGGTCGATTACTTCATTGATCGCTTTGGAAAAAAGGCTGGAAAGAAGTTCAGAAGAATCGATAAGAGAACTCTGAAACTGTTTCAAGCGTACAGCTGGCCGGGGAACATTCGTGAGCTACAAAATGTAATTGAGCGGGCTGTCATCCTGAGCGACGGTGATACCTTTTCTGTCGACGAGACCTGGCTCAAACAGGAACCGCGCCAAGTCCCCAGTCCAACGGTCGCTCTTAACAGCGCCCTGCAACGGCAGGAAAAGGAAATGATTGAGGCCGCACTGGCAGAAAGCGCCGGCCGTGTCTCCGGGCCAGGCGGTGCGGCAACCAAATTGGGACTTCCAAGGCCAACGCTTGACGCGAAAATCAGGCGATTGGGAATCAATAAATATCGGTTCAAAGTTCAACGGTCAAATTGATCCCGTCTACCCGGCAATACCACCGCGTTTGTTCACTAAACAGCATTTGCTCAAAACCGAGCATCGTCGGCACTCCTAAGTCGCCTCTTCTCAACGAATTTCATGTGGCACGATTGTTGCGTACTTAAAGAACGCGCTTCGGCAGACTCTGGATACAGCGTGGGCTGAACCGCCGGAGCAAAGGGCTAACCGCAAGGGGAGCAATAAGGAGGATTCTCATGCCATTGGTTCGTGTGACGATGATTAAGGGGAAGTCGCCCGACTATATCAAGAAGATATCAGACAGCATATACGAGGCGCTCCTCGATGGTTACATGCAGAAGGACGATCTGTTCCAGATCATAGAGCAACTTGAGCCGGGCGATCTGATCTACGATCGTCGCTTCGGGATCAAAGGGTCTCGCTCGGGAGATTTCGTGATCATTAACATCGAGTCAGACGCGCGGCGACGGAGCGAAAAGGAGGCCTTGCTGGCGCGTCTTTCGGACAAACTTGCTGCCTCGCCGGGAATTGCGCGTGACGATGTCTTCGTCCTTCTCTCCACGACCGCAGGTTGGGAAGATTTTTCTCTCGGTAGTGGTGTTGCCGTATCGTGGTCGTAGGCTCCCCCGGCACGGATGAAGTCGAGGTTTACGAGTCACAGATCGTTGCGATCTTGAAGGAAGGCGAAGCCGGAGTCGCACTCAGCAAGTTGACCAGGAAGGATGGGATCAGCCGTGCGGCCTACTTCAACGGGCAAGCGAAGTACGGCGTGGTGAGCGTCTCGGAGCTGAAGCGGATGAAGGGCGTCGAGGTTGAGAACGCGAAGAACTCTGGTGCCGATATAAAGCTGGCGAGACGGTTCTCGGCATTGCCAACGCGCTAGGCCAGCGGACCACGAACCTGTACCGCGTCCTGCAAGCCTCAGAGGGTATTGCATTGGTAAAAGTGTGCCTCGGACCAGCGACGCATGACTCTCAAGATTGAACCGATTTGTGGTAAGCGCAGTACGCGGATTCGGTTGAGCGGTGAGCTGCGATCCGAGCACCTTGATGAGGTGACAGCCGAGATCGAGCGCGGCGGACCAAGAATAACTTTGGATTTGGAGGAGGTGGATCTCGTGGATGTTGAAGGTGTTCGCTTTCTCAACGCGTGCGAGGCCCAGGGTATATCAGTGCTGCGCAGCTCACCTTATATCAGGGAATGGATGCTCCGGGAACGAGGGTCGGCCAAAAACAGCCTCCCATAAGCGCACCAGGGGAAGGCTGGCTGGAGGAAGAAGATGGAGAGTAGGTATTGAGAGGTGCCGTCGTCTTCACACGCTGTACACGCGTAACGCAGTTTTTGAATCGCCGAGGGCGGAAGCTGTTGACCCTTTACTCGCAAGACTGAGATCGCGCGTGATTATGAGTCTGGCGACTCTCAAAAAGCTATTCAGCACATCTCTCACCCGGGAACGACCGGAATTGTCTTATTCAGCAGCCGAGGTTCGGAAGGATGGTGTATGGAAATCGGAACCATTGGAGCGGGAGCTTTCGCACAAGCTTTCGCAAAACAGGCATTGAAGGCAGGCCACAAGATTAAGCTCAGCAACAGCCGCGGTCGCGACAGCCTCCGCGAAATTGTCAATCAACTTGGACCAGGAGCGACGGCTGCCTCTAAGGAGGAAGCAGCAGCTTGCGAAATGGTACTTCTTGCTGTTCCCTGGGACAACGTGCCCGAAACACTTGCGAGTCTTCCCGAGTGGAATAACCAGGTTCTGATTGATGGGGTAAATACTCTTCACGGTAAGGCCGGAGAATTCACACTCGCCGATGTCGGAAACCTGTCCGCTAGCCAGTTCATTGCGGCACTTGCCCCTGGTGCCAGAGTGGTTAAGGCGCTAAATACCATAAGCGTTCCCAAGCTAGAAGCGGACCCAATCGTCAATGGGGCGAGAAGAGTCGTGTTTATTTCGGGAGACGACGACGGTGCGAAGAAGCAAGTTGGGGCCTTACTGGCAGGTTTCGGCTATTCAGTCATTGATCTTGGAAACCTTCGCGATGGTGGGTTGATCCAGCAAGTAGGCGGCCCTTTCGTGATGCGAAATTTGCTGGAGGAGGAGAGCGTCAAAAATGAAGGCCATTGATCACTCGGAGAAAACGCGGCCAGAGATCTCTTACTTCTGATAGAGCCGGACAAGAACGGGAAAATCTCCAAGCAAGCATGGATGAGATTCATGGGAGAGGAGTTTTACAAATTGGACAAAGACAAGAAGCGAGAACTGGATGCTCAGGAACTCCGGTCGGACCAGCTGATCAAACACGCTCGCCCTCAAAAGTTGGGAAAGTAAGGGCATTCTCGTGCGTTCGATGAGCGCCATCCGCGACGCGTCCAGTGAGCGGCTAGCAATAAGACATCAGCGTCGCCCTTGAGTTTGGCCCAGCAGGATGGGTTTTAGTATCTGATATGATGCATACACATCAATGATGAGAGGAAACATTCCCAAGCCGTGCGCGTGCGCCAGCGTTCGCAGAACGGCACGCCTCTTGGCTAGAACGTATGACAGCGCTCTCGCTGGATCAGGAATGAATGTCAAGCAATTCGCAGTTATGCGTGCCGTCGAGAGACATGAAAATGAACCGCTTTCTCGTGTTGCTGACGACCTTGTGATGGAACGAACCTCTCTGTATCGGGCCTTGGCGCTGCTGGAAAGAAATAACTGGATAAAACTGAAGTCAGGTCGGGATAACCGCTCCCGTTGCGCATCTATCTCCGGCATCGGGCGCAAAGCCCTCGATAGGGCTCAGCCCGACTGGGCGCGCACTCAGTCGGCAATTGTTGAGAAGTTTGGGCGTGATCGGTGGGCGCACCTCGTCACGGAAATGCAGCAGCTTTCCCAATGCGCCGCAGACCTCGAACCGGGTACGGCGAAGAGAGAAGCGAAGTGAACTCCGCGGAATCGCAGCTCGACATCGGCCACAAAATGCAACGCAGTGACGCCGCAGTCGTGAAGCATCCGCCCAGCGCTGAATCGAAAGAAGGTCCGTGTACAAGAACCAGATCGCAGGCAGAATCCCTATTAGCTGCGGAGAAGCGAACGCTAGAGATGATCGCCGATGGCGCGAGCCTAAAGGAAATACTGGACGATCTGTGCCATTCCATCGACGTTGTTGCTTCGCCGGTGATATCAACAATTTTGTTGATGGATGCCGACGGGGAACGCCTCTGGCATATCGCCGGCACCCTTGTCCCCCGCGAGTGGCTCCCAGTAGTCAGCCCACTGCGCATCTCTCCACACGCCGGTTGCTGCGGCGCCGCCGCGTTCTTGAAAGAGCGAGTCATCGTCGCTGACGTTGCAACCGACATAAATTGGCTTGATGAGTATCGAGACCTCGCCATCAAGAACGGGATTCGCGCAGCGTGGTCCGAGCCGATCTTGACGAAGGATGGCGAAGTGCTTGGCACCTTTGCCCTGTACTCTTCCGAGCCGCGGATACCCACGAACCCCGAAATCGAACTCATCGAGGGCGCACGGCACATTGCACTGATTGCGATTGAGCGCCAACGATCACAGGCGGCCCTGGCGCTGGCGCTAGAAAAGATCAAGACGAACGAGGAGAGCCTGCGTCTGATCGTCGACAGTATTCCCGGCCAAATTGCCGTCATGACTTCGGGAGGTGAGGTCGAACTGGTCAACCGCCAAATCCTAGAATATTTCGGCAAGACGACCGAGGAAATGCAGAATTGGGCGACAAACAACTCTTTTCATCCGGATGACATTCTTCGCACCATCAACGCCTGGAAGCGTGCGCTTGAAAGTGGGCAACCGTTTGAGTTTGAGAATCGTGGCCGTCGGGCCGATGGCGTCTACCGCTGGTTCCACGTGCGAGCTCGTCCGCTGCGTGACGCCGAGGGTCGCATTCTCCGTTGGTATGTCTTGGCGACCGACATTGACGACCGCAAGCGCTCTGAGGGTGAATTAGGGAAGGCTTTCGAAGAAATCAAGCGGCTGAAAGACCGCCTTCACGACGAGAATGTAGCCCTCAGGGAGCAAATCGATCAGGTCTTCATGTTTGAAGAGATCGTGGGATCCTCTCCCGCCTTGAAAACTGTCCTTTCCAGTATTGTGAAAGTCGCGCCCACCGACTCTACCGTGCTGATTACGGGCGAAACCGGTACCGGCAAGGAACTCATTGCGCGTGCCATCCACAAGGGTTCGCGCCGCGCCGGCCACGCTTTTATCAGCGTGAATTGCGCGGCGATTCCTTCCTCGCTTATCGCCTCAGAATTGTTTGGCCACGAGAAGGGTGCCTTTACTGGTGCCCTGCAGCGGCGACAAGGTCGTTTTGAGTTAGCGCACTCCGGGACGATTTTTCTGGATGAAATCGGCGAGCTGCCCGCGGAAACTCAACTGGCGTTGCTCCGAGTTCTCCAGGAGCGCCAATTTGAACGAGTTGGAGGGAGCCGCGTCATTCCCGTTGATGTTCGAGTAATTGCCGCGACAAACCGCGATTTAGAAGCTGCCATCGCTGCCGGAGTCTTCCGGAGCGACCTCTTTTACCGGCTGAATGTTTTCCCGATTGATGTGCCGCCTCTCCGGCAACGAACAAAAGACATTCCGATGCTGATCGAGTACTTCGTGAAGCGCTATGCGGAGAAGGCGCGAAAGAAAATCAGCAAGATTGATAAGGCTACGCTGACGCTTTGCCAGTCCTATTATTGGCCCGGCAATATTCGGGAGTTGCAAAATATCGTCGAGAGATCCGTTATTCTTTGCACTGGGGATACCTTTTGGATCGATGAGGCTTGGCTTTCAAGCCACAATGCACCTCGCCGGGCGTCGTCACATCCTCTCACCGAGAACCTCCACAACTATGAAAAGGAACTTATCGAGGCGGCTCTTGCGGAAAGCAACGGAATAGTTGCTGGACCAAATGGCGCGGCTGTCAAACTCGGAATTCCGCGGTCGACGCTGGATCTTAAGATCAAACAACTCAACATCAGGAAGCACACCATCCGGTAAGGCCCCTCGTCGAACTCCCAGAATCCTGGCGCACTCCCAACATTCCGTCATCCCAGATTTCCCTTCAAGCCCTGTTTTCAGTGAGATCCAATGGGCACTCGGTTGCACCACTCGTCGTCGGTGCTCGGATGGAAAGGCATAGAGTGCACGACAGCCGAGACCGCAAGTCGGTCCAATGGGCTGATCGATGACTTTTAGGATCGAGACCACGCCGCGAGGGAAGTTCACCGTGTTCATCTTAAGTGGACGAATCGAAAGCCATGCGATAGACGAACTGAGGCGGCTTCTTGAACTCCATGCGGACCGTCGCGACATCGTCCTTGATCTGAAAGACGTGAGTCTGATCGGTCGCGATGTAATGGCCTTTCTCGCACGTTGTGAAGCGGATGGCGTGAAGCTTGAGAACTGTACTCCGTACATTCGCGAATGGATGGAAAGAGAAAAGGATTGACTGGTCGCGACGTGTGAGTGACGCGCTTATCGCGCACCCGGACTGAGAACAAATGAGGCGTACATACAAATGAAGTTAACAGTCGCGTATTGAAGGTAGGAACTGGATATGGAGAACGTTCAAGACAAGGCGGCCAATGCCAAGGAAATGCCGAAGAGTATTTTCCCGGTAGTCCCGACAACAAAGATTCTGGCGATCGGACAATTCACGAAGCCTCCGACGCCGGAGCAGATAAAGGAGATCTTTCCGAAGGAAGTACCGGCTACGCTTCGACTGTATCTGGCAGGCAAGATCGACCAATGGTGGATTCGCCAGACGCAGACAGGCCCCGTTTTCCTCTTGAACGTGACCTCGCTCGAAGAGGCGCGCGCCCTGATGGAAGAGTTGCCGTTGGGCCAAGCGGGCCTTATGAAGCATGAGTTCATCGAGCTTGGTCCGCTGACCCCACTTCATCTACTTCTCAGCGATGGTTGGTCGACAGCCAGAAAATAGCGTGTCATGGCAGCCGCGATGAGCCCGAAGGACGCGAGGTTCGTCGTCGCACGCCGAAATGCAATACGTAAGGCAAATTGAAACTCAAAGGAGAAGTACGCACAAATGAAAACTACAGATAAAGCAGTGGCAGTCTCCTCACAGACGACGAGAACCAAATACGATGCGGTCCTCCTCACCATACGGTCGCGCAAGTCTTTCTTCGAGGTTACTCAAGCGATCGAGAGTAGCATGCAGCGCTTCCACACCCCCAAACTGATGGAATATGTGACGCACGGCAACCGGGCAGGTGTCGAAGCTTACGTCGACTCGACTTCGAAGCCAATGGCGATCTTCTGGGACTTCGAGCAGGGCTCCACGATGCGCCTCGCGGGGATTCCTATCGAGTCAAAATTCTACCTGGTCGGGAATGCTGTCATTGCGCGTGGTTTGTTCCAATACACCGGTGCCGCCGGCTTGGGCGCTCCCGTGCGTATCTGCGTGTCCCAGCGGGACGGCGAGGAGACACGAATCGACATGGACCTACCGTCGGCATTCTTCAGCAAATTCCCAGAGACACAGCCATCGACCGTGCCAGCTCTGCTCGACGAGACGTTGATAAAGCTCTTCGAGGATGCCGTTGCATAGGACAGCACGACGAGATTAAAGCGGTACGGCAAGAACATTCTTTTTGAGGTGTGAAATGAGGCTGATTGTACTTTGTCTTTTCGCCGCGCTGACAGCGGGCGCCCAGACTACCGCTGAACGCTTGCCCGTAACGGACGCTGAGAAAATTGCGGACGCTCTGAGGGCCGCACCAAAGTTCATAACCGACGGCGCAACTATAGTGGATTATCCGGCCAGCAAGGGCGGCGAATATCGAGTTCTCCGTAAGGGCACGAGTGAATGGACCTGCCTGCCGGGTCCGCCACCCGGCTCCAAGCATGACGACCCAGGATGTTTCGATACTGTTTTCTTTCAGTGGGTGACGGACGGTGTTGCCGGACGACCGCAGCACATCGACAGACTTGGCATCGCCTACATGTATATGGGTCAATGGGTTCCGGGCGCGTCCGGCGGGGAGTTTCACGTGGGACCCCACATTATGGTGGTAACTCCTCATCCAGAAGATCTCCAGGGTTTCACCCGCGGCGGTTGGAACGGCACCTACATCATTCATTTGCCTCTCCCCAGTCAGGCCGATAAATGGTTCTTGGTTATACCGATTCAGCCAGCAGATAAGCAGTGAGGGCGGGATGCACTTGTCATTCGGCCAGTATGAGATACAACGAGTTTTTGCCATGACAGCAATGGCTCGGGCAGTGCGAATGCCCGAATAACTTCGACGAACAACAGCAATCCAATCATCAGCAAGATGGAGACAGATGTGTCATCGAAACTAAAGAGCAATAGCGGTGGAAAATCCCAAGCAACCTGGACCCCGCCGGAGACGGAAGAGGTTCCGGTGCGGAATTCGGCGCTTACAGAGGAGATCAGGCATCGCGCATATGAAATCTATCTCGAGCGCAGCAAACGATCAGGCCATGACGTGGACGATTGGCTCCAGGCGGAACAGGAACTCGAACGCGTTGTACTTGGCCGCGCGAAGGCGGGTTAAGAAAGAAACCCACCTTGTTCGAGTCGGCGCATTAGTCGAGATGCAAAGAGTGAAGGGAGCTTCAACTGATAAACACATATAGGGCGGTCGAAGTGTCGGCGCCGGGTAGTCTTCGCGTTGTTGAACGAACAATTCCTGAACCCGGACCGGGCCAGGTTCTGATTCGGGTGGATGCGTGTGGCATCTGTCACACCGATGCGGCTACGGTGATGGGAGCCTATCCCGGTTTGACTCTGCCCCGTGTTCCTGGACACGAAGTGGTTGGCCGCATTGAGGCTCTGGGTAGCGGAGTGTCCAGATGGAAGATCGGTCAAAGGGTTGGTGTCGGCCTAATCGCCGGAGAAGATGGGGTGTGCGAATCCTGCCGGCGCGGAGACATAGTGAATTGTCAGAATCCGGTGGTATCGGGAGTAACTATGGATGGAGGCTATGCAGAAGTGATGATTGCCGAAGCACGCGGCATCTCTTCTGTTCCAGACGAGCTCACGTCGGCAGAAGCCGCTCCCCTTCTCTGCGCGGGCATCACCACTTACAACGCTCTTCGCAATGCCGGCTTGCGCGGCGGAGATCTGGTCGCCGTTCAAGGCGTAGGTGGCCTTGGCCATCTCGGCATCCAGTTTGCGCGCCACATGGGATTCCGTACTATCGCGATCGGGCGGGGACGGGACAAGGAAAAACTCGCGAAAGACTTGGGCGCGCACGTCTACATTGATACGACTGCCGAGGATCTCACTGGGGTCCTGCAGCGCATGGGTGGGGCGAGAGCGATTCTGGCCACCGGAACCAGCGGTGCTGCCATAGGAACACTTATGTCCGGTCTTGGAGCCCGCGGCAAGCTGATCGTGGTCGGTGTACCGCAGGACCAGATCCAATTGAATGCGTTTCCGCTCGTGTTCGGAGGGCGCTCGATCTACGGGAGTCTGACGGGAACGCCGATTGATGGGGAGGATACGCTCGCCTTCAGTGTTCTGGAGAACATCCGACCGATGATCGAGACTGTTCCTCTCGAACGCGCAGCGGATGCTTACGCCCGCATGCTGCAAGGCAAGGCACGGTTCCGCATGGTGCTGGTTGCAAAGAACAGCGCGGCTCAGAATGCCGGTCAACCGCGGTAATCGCAGACTGGACGTTTTGGGGAGATACCTGATGAACGAACTGCTTAGCAGAATTCTTGATGCGCATGGCGGCCTGGAGCGCTGGAATGGGTACAAAAAGGTTGACGCAACGATTGTGAGCGGCGGCGGGTTCTTTCCGCTCAAGGGAGTGCCCCAGGACCCAAGCCCGCGCCACATGACCGCATGGTTGCACGAGGAACGCTCGTCAGTCTGGCCTTACGGGGCTCCCGATCAGCGGACGATGTTCACGCCAGATCGGATTGCCATCGAGAAGCTCGATGGCGAAGTAGTTACGGAGCGTCGTGCCCCTATGGACTCGTTCGCGGGCCACCAAATGAACACGCCTTGGGACGCGCTTCATCGTGCCTATTTCAATGGCGAAGCCGTATGGACCTATCTCACCACCCCCTTTCTTCTCGCGATGAATGGCGTGCAGGTCGAGGAAACAGAGGACTGGCGGGAAGGAACAGAGACGTGGCGCGTGTTGCGCGCCTACTTTCCTGGTTCGATCGAGACGCACAACCTCGTGCAGGATTTTTTCTTTGGCGAGGATTTGAGGCTGCGCCGCCATGACTATAGCGTGAATATCGCGGGCGGTTTTAAAGCGGCGCAACTGACTTCGGATTATGTGGTGGCGAACGGCATAAGTCTGCCAACCAAGCGGCGTGCCTACACGCGCGGACCCGATCGTCGGCCGATTATGGAAATGCTGATGGTCGCAATCGATTTCAGTGAGGTGCGGTTCGAATAAAGTGGCGAGAATGAGGGTGATGAGGATGACATCGAAACAAAAGGGAAATGGCGGGCGCGATCTCCAGCCAGACAGTCTTAGGCAAGGCAGGAAATGAACCCATGAAGTTTGCGAAGTTAAGTCTCACTTTTCTGACAGTCACCGCTTCGTTACTACTCATCTCGGGACTGCTTCTCCGCGGCGCGGCGCAGACAACGCCGTCGGATCACAATGCGTCAGCTGGCGACGATTCGACACAGGTCAAGATAGCCCGAGCGACGTCTGCCGGGCCCACAGAGGTCGCGAAGGCGGCAAGGATCGTCGACACCGACGCGCAAGGCAAGATGGTCGTACTCCGTGAGGGGAACAACGGCTTTACCTGCATGCCGGGGAATCTCAAAGTAGTAGGGGAGCCGCCTATGTGCGTTGATGCCCCTTCGATGCAGTGGTTTGCTGATGCCAGGGCTCACAAACCGAAACCGACCAACACGGTTCCCGGCATCACCTACATGCTGGCCGGCGCTACTCAGCGCAGCGATTCAGATCCAAATGACACGGCCAGTATGCCCATCGAGGTGGGTCCCCACTGGATGATCATGTGGCCGTTCGATCCGAAAACTACCGGACTACCAACCACGCACAAGCCCACCGGCGCGTACATCATGTGGGCCGGGTCGCCCTATGCGCATATGCACATTATGGGACGTCCATAACACGATTCACCAGGTCGGCGCCTTCAATGGTCATGAACTGTCGTTGAAACAAGATCGCCAGGGGTTGTATTCGGGAATCTTTGACAGTCGGGCGCAATCGCGAAGAAATTGTATTTTCCACTTGATGAAGAAGGGCACATGAACGATCACTGTAAGCAAAAATCCGCCAATTCGCGTCGTTCGTTCATTGTTGGGGTTGGCGGCGTGGTGGCAACCGCTGCTGCCCTCACAAGAACAATGTTTGGTGGGGGTCTTAAACGCGAAAGTCTGCAGGTTCCGGCAAGTCCATCGACGCCTCGGTATACGGAGCATCATATTGCGCGAGACGGCGTTTCCTTGCATGTAGAAGACCAGGGCAGCGGCAAGCCGGTGGTCTTGCTACATGGGTGGCCGGATTCTTCGTATCTTTGGCGCAACCAGATTCCATTTCTTGTCGCAAATGGCTTCCGCGCCATCACACCGGACCAACGTGGCTTCGGGCGCTCCGATCGGCCAGAAGGAGTGGCCGCATATTCCCTGCAGAACGCCGTCGCCGATTTGGTCGGTATTCTCGACGCGTTAGGTATCGACAAAGCGGACATTGTTGCTCACGACTGGGGAGCCGCTGTGGCCTGGCTCACGGCTGCTGCCCACCCGAATCGCGTTCGCAGGCTTGTTGTTCTTTCGGTACCACATCCGCTTGCCCCATTTACGTTGCGGCAGCGGGAGATGGCCTGGTACATGCTGTTTTTCCAGTTCGAAGGAATTGCGGAGGCGTGGCTGCAGCGCGACGACTGGGCGCTGTTCCGGGAAATGCTCCGAGGCAACGGTGATATCGATCGTTACATCTCGGATCTGTCCCGACCAGATGCTCTAAAGGCATCGCTCAACTGGTACCGCGCGAACGTCGCGCCGCATCTTCCGGAGTCGCCTCCCAAACTGCCGCCTGTGGAAGCTCCAACTCTCGGGATCTGGTCCTCAAACGATCACTACCTCGACGGCGAACGCATGAAGATGTCTGGGCAATTCGTGAAAGCACGGTGGCGCTACGAGCAGATTGATGACGCCAGCCACTGGATTCCGTTGGACGCGCCCGACCGGCTGAACCGTCTCCTCATCGAGTGGCTGGGCTGAAGCGAGAAAAAGGTCGACATCATGAAGACTGCATCAATAGACGGCAGCCAAACCACCTGCGCGTCCCTGACACAAGGAGAGCAACCATGAAAGCGACCCTGTGAAAGACGATCACGCGCAACGGATGTTAGAGTCTCTCGACAACCCGATCTGGTTTGCGCTGACAACGGAACATCGGCTCCTCGCACGCTCGTACGGCCTCGCGCGACGATATCCGCCGGATGTTTCACCGCTGGCAGCTTTGTTTCATCCCACGAATGACGCGTTCGCCGATTTACACCGGCTGGTGAGTCCCGGCGAGCAGGTCGCGCTCTTTACCGCCAGTCCCCTCGACGTGCCCGCCGACTGGCAAGTCGACCGCTCTCGGTGGATCGACCAGATGATCTGTGAGGCTTCACTAGCGCCACCGCCTGTGGTGCCGCTTCCACTCGGTACGACGGACGTTCCCGAAATGCTAGAACTCACCGCTGCCACCGGGCCAGGCCCCTTCTTGCCGCAAACCATCCAGATGGGAAGCTACTTCGGAATACGCGCGAGCGATGGGCGATTGGTCGCAATGGCTGGCGAGCGATTACGATCCACTGCGTTTACCGAAATCAGCGCGGTGTGCACTCATCCCGAATTTCGCGGCCACGGATACGCGCGGGAGCTGACGACGTTTCTCGCAGCTCAGATTCTGGCCGCGGGAAAGACTCCTTTTCTTCACGTCAAGTCTGAGAATGGCGCAAAACTGGTTTATCAGAAAATTGGATTCCGTTTACGCACCGCAATATATCTAACCGTGATTTCCGTCCACTGAAGGCGTGGTCAGGTGTGAAACATATGTCACCCGAAATTATGGTCTATTAACAGTCCACATTGCTTCCGAAGCTTTCTAAAAGGTTTCGGAAGCGCCATCTGTGCCGCGTGTTTTCTGTTAGTTACGAGTGAAATGGTCACTGTCACGCAGAGGTCAATTGCGCCGTCACAGTGAGATGTGTTAAGCCTTTCCCGATGCGGCCAGTCTTGTTCATCGCGTAAATGATGGCTGGATCTATTCCAGAATGCGCGACCTGGTGCGAGCGTTTCCGGCGATCTATTCGCTGTGCTAATCTCTTGGTCATGAGTTTCAACCTTCCTGCGAGCTGCCATGGCATGCACGGCAGGACATGCATTTTATCGGTAGTTTATGCGCAGTGTGACTGGCCAAGCATGTCTTATTCTTCATGTAACGATGATGTAACGATAAGGTGTTCCTACTGCTCCTACGGGTGTCTTAGGGGTATTTACAGCACCACCTGCGCCCTCTAAGTTCTTGTAAAGCCGTCAGGGGGTCGCCCTTTCACGGCGGTAACACGGGTTCAAATCCCGTCGGGGACGCCAATACCTTCTAATGTTTACAGGGTTGTCGCAATTATATGATTTGGTGCGACGGCGATGAGAACACGATGAAGAGGTTCGTGTTATTCAGCGCTTCGAAGGGCTGTCGTCTGCCGATATTTCTTATTCCCTCTGAGTTCCTGGACCGGAATCGAACCTGTACGGGGCTTCCGCCCCTCGGGGGTTTAAGCCTGAGGGGCGGATTTATTACTCTTTTATTTTCTGTTGTCTATAGCGAGTTAACCCCAATTGGTGAGGGCCGAGACCTAGCCCGACCTTCCCCGCTATGCCCCTTTAGCCCTGCTACGGCCCCGCTGTCCGGCGAACGGGTTTATATACCCGAGGGTCCCCCCGGGCAAGGTTTTGCGGCTCTTAAGGTCTGGTTTAGGGGCTGAACAACCATCTGTTTCTGGACGGCAGCGCTGAGAATTCTTCACACTTGCCGAATCAAGCATTTGGGAGCTTCCGCTGAGGAGGTTTTTTGGGCAAGCCCGCCGCAATGCGGTCCTCGGCGGTCCATGTGTGTTCGACCTGCAGCGCATCGGCTTCCGGGTCGTTTTTTCTTTTGGCTTTGCATCGCTAGACCTCGCGTCTTTTGCGGCCCATACCGCTAAGCGGTAGGGGTGGGGAGGCGGAACGGCCCGCTGCCGCATCAATGAATAGGTGAGACGCCCTATGGTCGGCCGCATCCCTTTCTCCAAAAGCGCGACATAGAAATAAGAAGCATCTCGAGCCGTAAACATGTCGAAAAGCGTTAGTGATCGGCTGGGCTCGGGGATACCTGAGCAAGCCACCTAAAAACGGTCTCAGGGCATTCGGCATAGTTGTTGAAGACTAATCCATCCGCACCGGCGTCGATAGCTGTCTGGATGGTCCGCTTGAGCTCCGCACAGCTTTTTACGGCATCGAACCCGAGCCGAATTGTTGCATAAATCTTCCGGCCAGCGCAGGCCGCCTGCTTGTCCAGTCGAAGATTACGCCGTGTTATTCGAGGCGCGTCGTCGTTCCCAGGCCGCAGCAATGCGGCGAACCCGTGGTGGCTCGGACTACACGTGATGTTGAATTCTTGTTGTCCCTGTCCGATCAGGTCCAAAGAGTTTGAACCGAGGTCGGTGACGACTTCGGACAGAAGTGAATCCATCGTGGATACCAGGCATTCGCGGTAGGCTTTGAGTTCCGGGAGCTGAAAATCAAATTCTTCTTGTCTACGCGGGAACTTTCGAGGCAATTTAGGATAAGAAAGAAAAAAGCGTTCTAGATGCGCCTTCACCTCTTTTCGCACGTGGTTGCTGTCGATACCAACATCGCCGGCTGCTTTCATGTCTGTTGGGCAGAAACTCAAGCCTAGCAAGGATCTTTCCAGAGGTGGAAGGGGAATAGACCAGCGCTCGTGGTGACAACCGTGCACAACATCCAGATAGCGGAATGCCTCCAATAGGATAGAAGTCAGGGAATAGCGTGTCAGGTCGCTGATGAGCGCCCGAATATAGCGTCGAACGTCTGGATGGCTTGGACACAGCGCATAGGGATGAAGATTAGAAAATGCATCCTCCACCGCCAGGTCGGGATGAGCCTCGCCAATCCGACTATTGTGCATACAGACTGTCCAAGCCGATAGCCTGAGCGAAAATCGCTCCAGCCTCTTTGACACTGCTTCAAACCAATCTGTCTCGGCGGCAATCTGAGCGACCGCGGGTTTCACCGACCCGTAGACTTCTGCACGCGGATGAAAATATACGCTCCCATCCTCGACGAGACAAAGTTTATGAACTGGGTTGTGCGACTGTAGAAAAAAACCAGCATGATAGGCGGAAGCCAGGTAGAGCGTGGTGATGCCGCTTTCTGCGGCACGACCCATCACTCTATCGATGCCCTCGTCTTTCAAATCCCATGGGAATAAGAGCAACCCTATTTCTTTTAAAGCACCCCACCGTTCAGGAAACCGCTTGAAATCTGCCCACTCAATTATGCGACCCGGTACCGTTCGAGCGCCGCCATGTCGAGCTCTACCCCAAGGCCAGGCTCGTCAGGCACCAACGCGCAGCCGTCAGTGATGCGAATGGGGTTCAAAATCAAGTCGTCCTCCCTAAATACGTTCCCGACGAAGTCGCTTGGCAGCGTGCAGGCTTGCGCTGCCGCTGCCGCGTGGATGTGTGCCATATCCAGAATGCCTAGTTCCATTCTCGAACCATGCCATACCGGACAGCCCGCCGCTTCACATATGCGCGCGCAAGCAACGAAATCCGTGGGGCTTCCAGAACTCAGATTGTAGCAATCGGCGGCATCCCGCTTGATGGCAGCAAGAATATCGCCGGCCCCTATCAAATGGAGCGCGATGGGGATCCCCAGCTCGCGGCGCAACGCAACATACCAATCGAGATTATCCTGGGGTACAGGGCTTTCAAAAACAATCCCTTCGCGGCCGGCAAGTTGTTGAGCGACACGCAAAGTTTGTTGGGGATCGTAGAAGCGCTCATTCGGATCCAGGACAATGCTTGCATCAGGCAAGTTGTCCTGGATAGCCTTCACCCTCTAGTAAACCGGATCATCGGCGGTGCATTTGATCTTGATCCCGTGGAATCCTGACTCGCGGGCACGACCAGCGCGTCGCGCCGTGTCCTCGGTGGTGCAGCGCCCCATCCAGTAGTCCACCGGTACCAAGTCGCGAACCTTCCCGCCTAGAAGCTGATGGACGGGGATCTGGAGGATCTTTCCCATGAGATCTAATAACGCTACTTCGAAGGCGTAAGTGGCATCATTACTGGGGAGGGGTAAACGGTTAAACGAGAGATTCTTGAGGGACAACCCTAGGACGGCCTTGGCGCAGGCCTGAACTGGCGCCTCATCTTCACTGCGCCCAGTCTCCCCGACGCCGGCGTGCCCGCTGTCGGCGTGCAATCGAATAATCCACTTGTGACCTTGGTCAAACGACTTTAGAGATGGATCATGACGTTGCAGGGAATCCTCAATACCGGGGCTGTTGATCGTGTCCGGCTTACAGGGTACGACCACCTTCCAGACCTCGACCTTACTGACGATCATCGGTCACCTCGCCTCAATTATCTTGCGGAATGTCACTGATTGGCACATGAAGATTCCTGTATCAGAATTGGGCCTTCAACGTTACAGGCCACCAATAGTCACACATTTCCCAAGTAATGCTGATTACCGCCAGCAGAAACAAAAAGAGCGGCCCCAGCCAAATCGCTCGGCTCAGCCCATAGTGCTCGCCCATCACGCCGACCAGCCACGGCGAGATGATGGAACCAATCGCGCTCATGGCCTGCACGAAGGCGAAAGCCGCACCTTCATAAGAGACTGATTCCCTGGCGGTGAGTGACTAAATGGAGGGCGCATCTCCTGACATCAGGAAACCCTCAACCCCCATCAGCACCACGGCCATGATGTAGCTATTACCCAAGAGAAGGAAGGTCGAAACCACGGTGGCGCCCGTCGCGCAAAGCGCGAGCAGGACCCGGTCTGGCAGGCGGTCGCCGAACCACGCTCCAAGTGCAAAGCGTCCCGCAAAAAATCCTCCTGCGTTGACGCTCAACAACAGGGCTGCGCGTTCCACTCCGATGCCGCAGCGCAATTCATAGAGCCGCCCAATCCAGGAAACCAGCACGCCACCACCCAGCGCGTGCAGGATGAACAAGAATCCGATTAACCACAGCCGCTTCCGTTGCAGAATCCCCCAGAACGGGAGGTTATGAATTTCCTTTCGCTTCTCGACGAGGTCCAAGGCAGGCACTCGAGCTTGGCG
>Ga0207127_10117_pt1 | contig 19791 bp, 19 predicted proteins | sample Alteio_BWMinHeat_17_FD_153574 | JGI IMG/M metagenome (GOLD analysis project Ga0207127, IMG submission 153574) | Enriched cells from forest soil in Barre Woods Harvard Forest LTER site, Petersham, Massachusetts, United States -... | ecosystem: Environmental > Terrestrial > Soil > Temperate forest >...
AGGTAGTGAAAGGACTGCGTGACCACGGATGTTCACGTTAAAGGGTGTAGTTATATCCTGTGCAGGCAAATCCGCACGAGATGGCGAACCTGATAGTACAGCAAAGCTTCGGCAGAGCTGATAATGTCCCTAATCAAACCTCCAAGAAAAACCTCTAAGGTGTGGCTAAAGCGGCCCGTACCGCAAACCGACACAGGTAGACGAGAAGAATATTCTAAGGCGCTCGGGTGAGCCGTGGAGAAGGAACTCGGCAAATTGACGCTGTAACTTCGGGATAAAGCGTACCCACTTCGGTGGGTCTCAGTAAAATGGTTCAACCAACTGTTTAACAAAAACACAGGGCCCTGCAAAATCGAAAGATGACGTATAGAGCCTGATACCTGCCCGGTGCTGGAAGGTTAAGGAAGGATGTTCGGCGCAAGCCAAAGCTTCTGACTGAAGCCCCAGTAAACGGCGGCCGTAACTATAACGGTCCTAAGGTAGCGAAATTCCTTGTCGGGTAAGTTCCGACCTGCACGAATGGTCTAATGAGTTGAACGCTGTCTCCTCCACGAGCCCGGTGAAATTGTAGTATCGGTGAAGATGCCGGTTACCCGTCACGGGACGGAAAGACCCCGTGAACCTTCACTACAACTTTGCATTGATTTTGAGTTACGGATGTGTAGAATAGTTGGGACGCTTTGAAGCAGTGGCGCTAGCCATTGTGGAGCGGTCGTTGAAATACCAACCTTCTTTGACTTAGGATCTAACCCCTGACGGGGAACATTGCATGGTGGGTAGTTTGACTGGGGTGGTCGCCTCCTAAAGAGTAACGGAGGCTTGCAAAGGTACCCTCAGTACGGTTGGTAATCGTACGAAGAGCGTATTAGTATAAGGGTGCTTGACTGTGAGGCATACAGGCCGAGCAGGAGCGAAAGCTGGCTAAAGTGATCCGGCGGTTCTGCATGGAAGGGCCGTCGCTCAAAGGATAAAAGGTACTCCGGGGATAACAGGCTGATCTCCCCCAAGAGCTCATATCGACGGGGAGGTTTGGCACCTCGATGTCGGTTCGTCACATCCTGGGGCTGGAGAAGGTCCCAAGGGTTCGGCTGTTCGCCGATTAAAGTGGCACGTGAACTGGGTTCAGAACGTCGCAAGACAGTTCGGTCCCTATCTGTGATGGGCGTTAGGAAATTGAGTGGACATGACCTTAGTACGAGAGGACCGGGTCGTACGTACCGCTGGTGTATCTGTTGTGCCGCCAGGTGCAGTGCAGAGTAGCTATGTACGGACAGGATAAACGCTGAAAGCATCTAAGCGTGAAACCTACCACAAGATGAGTTTCCTTTTAAGGGTCGTCAGAGACTATGACGTTGATAGGCTATAGGTATAAAACTGGTAACAGTAAAGCCAAGTAGTACTAATTACCCGTATGCTTTAATTTTTTTTACTCGTATTACAACCTCCCAATATGCAATTTTTTTTAGATGCCTGATATAGGACAATAGGCTGTAGAAATACATCTATGGATCTGTGTCATAGGAATCTTACATTCTTATGGTGGTTTTTCCGAGGGTGTTCACCTCTTCCCATACCGAACAGAGAAGTTAAGCCCCTCATGGCCGATGGTACTGCACCACAATGCGGGAGAGTAGGTAGCTGCCATATTCTTTCAAACCCAGTCAGTTTTTCTGATTGGGTTTTTTTTTGAAAACCGGCCCGGGCCAACTACAGAATTATTTCTTCAGGATGAGACAGACGCCAGGAAAGACTGCCCTTCCCAGTTGCGCAGAAAATAAATACAGGGGGGTTAGATAACCAACATGGCATCCCCGTAACTAAAGAAACGATACTTGTCCTTGATTGCCTTTTTGTAGGCATCCATCGTCAGGTCATAACCTGCAAATGCGCATACCATGATCAGCAGACTTGTTTTCGGGAGATGCAAATTTGTTACCAAGGCATCGGCTATATTGAATTGATAAGGAGGATGTATAAATGTATTGGTCCATCCTTCCGAGGGCTTCAGCAATTTTTCTGCAGTAAAGGAAGATTCAATTGCCCTCATGGTCGTAGTTCCGATTGAACATATTCTATTATTACCCAACCTGGCTTTATTCACAATTTTGCAGGCTTCTTCATCGATGCGGTAATACTCTGCATCCATTTTGTGTTTGCTCAGGTCTTCAACCTCTATCGGACGAAAAGTCCCCAATCCCGTATGTAAAGTGGCTTCCGCAAAACGAATGCCCTTAATTTCCAGGCGCTTGATCAGCTCTTTGCTGAAATGGAGACCCGCAGTGGGCGCGGCAACAGCCCCTTCGTGTTTCGCATACACCGTCTGGTAACGTTCTTTGTCTTCTTCGTCCGGTTTTCTTTTTATGTATTTGGGTAAAGGTGTTTCCCCGAGGATCTCGAGCATCTGTCGAAATTCGTCATCATTACCTTCCCACAAAAAACGGATGGTTCGGCCACGGCTGGTAGTATTATCTATGACTTCGGCCACCAGTTCATCGTTGTCCCCAAAATATAATTTATTTCCTACGCGTATTTTTCTGGCGGGATCAACGATTACATCCCAAAGACGGTTGGGTTTGTTTAATTCACGTAATAAAAAAACTTCAATTTTTGCTCCTGTTTTTTCTTTCCGGCCATACATCCGGGCGGGAAAAACTTTTGTGTTGTTCACCACAAAGACATCTTTATCATTAAAATATTCAAGAATATCGCGAAAATGTTTATTTTCTATCTGGCCGGTTTTACGGTGAACTACCATCATTCGGCTGTCTTCTCTTTTTTTCGCAGGGTGCTGGGCAATAAGGTTTAGTGGAAGGTCAAACTTGAACTGGGAAAGCTTCATGTAATATTTTTTTTATAGAAACAATCGCCGAATGATACCAAGAGGTGGTAAAGGAAGTGTATTGCGGATGATTTCCGGTACAAATCAGGTCTTACGGCACCCGATTTGATATCATGTTACGGCATGATTTTTCAAGCGGGCAAAGGTAGCAAAAAAAAAATCAAATAAGAAATAAGAAATCCTCCGGTAAATAAGGAGATAAAAGCCTGAAGCAGCCTATGTTAATAAACAGGTTCCTAGACCGGAATTTAATTCATTATAAGCCCGATTCCAGCTGTTCACGTTTATTTGGTAAAGGTTCCAGGAGGAAGAGAATTGGCAAACAGGCCCCCGTGGCCGGCAACCTTTTACTTTTCAAAAGCGGATTTTTTCTTACCTCGAATGTGATTATTGCCGCGGGAGAAGGGATGAATAAGGATGGCTTTTTCCGACATCTTATAGAATTCCTTTTGGTATAGATGCAATAAGCTTCTTCGTATATTCCTTTTTTGGATGATTGTAGATTTGCTCAGCCTCCCCGATTTCTTCCATTTTTCCTTTGTTCATAACCAGGATGCGGTCACTGATATAGCGCACTACAGAAAAGTCATGCGAAATGAATATGACCGTAAAGCCGAATTCCTTTTTTAGATCATTGAATAAGTTTAACACCTGCGCCTGGACACTTACGTCCAGGGCAGACACCGATTCGTCACAAACGATAAAGGAGGGATTGAGTGCCAAAGCCCTCGCAATGACAATACGCTGACGCTGGCCACCTGAGAATTCGTGCGGGTATCGATGGAAATGCTCTGACTTTAGATTCACTTTTTCAAGTAACTCGATAACTTTATCCCTTCTTTGCCTGTACAGGGGCATTATATGGTGCACTTTCAGAGCCTCTGCAATAGCAGATCCAATCGTCAGTCGAGGGTTCAAAGAAGAATAAGGATCCTGGAAAATGATCTGTATTTTTTTTCGCAATTTTTTTAGTTCGGCTTCCTTTATTGAATTCAGTTCCACCTTATTAAAAATAATTTTTCCGGAGGTTGGATCAATCAACCGTAACAAGCTTCTACCGAGGGTTGTTTTTCCACTCCCGGATTCGCCCACCAGACCTAAGGTCTCCCCTTCAAAGACGTCAAAGCTGAGGTCATCCACTGCTTTGAGATATTCGACAGGTTTTCCCAAAAATGTCTTTTTCAGGGAATGCCAGATACAAAGATGCTCCACCTGGATAAGTGGCCTCGGCTCAGCTTTAATTTTAGTATCCTTTTCTTTCTCCACCGTTTCGAGTTTAATCGCTTGCAACTTTTCGAAGATTTCTCCCGATTCATTTACTTCCATGAAATCGGTCACTACCGGTAACCTTTCACCTTTGCGGTGCAAAACCGGACGACAATTCAGTAGCCCTTTCGTATAGGGGTGAAGGGGGCGAGTGAATAGTTCCCTGACAGAAGCCTCTTCCACAATGTTTCCCTTAAAAAGTACAATGGCCCGGCTGGCAATATCTGCAACCACTCCCAGGTCGTGGGTAATAAAAATTACTCCCATATTATTGCTGCACTGCAATTCCTTTATAAGTTCGAGAATTGAGTTTTGAGCGGTAACATCCAGGGCCGTTGTAGGCTCATCACAAATCAGCAGACAGGGATTACAACTGATTGCCATGGCGATCATCACCCTTTGTTTTTGGCCGCCACTCAACTGGTGAGGATACCGGTTGAAAATTGCACGCGGATCGGGGAGTTTCACCCTGGCAAACAATTCAATGGTTTGGTTTTTTTGCCTGGTGACCCGGAATCTTCTTGTGCAGGCTAATGGCTTCTCTTACCTGATCCCCACAGGTAAAAACAGGATTGAGGGAACTCATCGGTTCCTGAAAAATCATTGCGATCTGATTGCCACGAATCCTTTGTAGCTGGGATGCTGACTGTGTCCGCAAATCCACAGCCTTGTTCCCCTTTGGGTAAAATAAGATTTCACCTGAGGTATACTGCGCGGGCGGCGTTGGCAACAACTGAAGGATGGAAAGCGCCGTGACTGATTTACCGGAACCTGATTCGCCCACTATAGCCATTATTTCCCCCTGGTTGACTTCCAGAGAAATATTATTTAATGCCGTCAACCTTCCGCTTTCAGTAACAAAATCAATTCCAAAATTCTTTATTTGCAAAAGCGGTTCCGCCATAATTAATGGGAATACTTTTTTAAAACCGGAGGTGTCTAACTGTAAGGCCGTTATTGATAAGCTGTTTTAATGAATCTATGCCGATCCTGATATGCTTTTCGACGAAATCGCCGGTTACGTTTCTGTCGCTCTCCTCTGTTTTTACCCCTTCGGGTATCATTGGCTGATCACTCACCAATAGCAAGGCACCCGTGGGGATCTTGTTATAAAATCCTACGGAAAAAATAGTCGCCGTTTCCATATCGATGGCGTAAGCTCTTATTTTTTGTAAATACTCCTTAAATACCTCATCGTGTTCCCATACCCTTCGGTTCGTCGTGTATACCGTGCCTGTCCAATAGTCAACACCGTAATCCCTTATGGTCGTTGAGATCGCTTTTTGCAAGGCAAATGCCGGGAGGGCAGGTACTTCCGGCGGGAAATAATCGTTGGATGTACCTTCTCCCCGGATTGCTGCTATTGGTAATATTAGATCGCCGAGCTTATTTCTTTTTTTTAGGCCTCCACACTTGCCAAGAAAAAGTACAGCCTTGGGTTCAATAGCTGTAAGCAGATCCATAATGGTTGCAGCGCCGGGACTACCCATGCCAAAATTGATAATCGTAATATCATCAGCAGTGGCGCAATGCATTGGCCTGTTTTCGCCAACTACTTTAACATCGTGCCATTCCGCAAATTGCTGGACATAGTTGGCAAAATTGGTCAATAGAATATATCCTCCGAAATTTGCCAGTTTTTCACCGGTATATCTTGGCAGCCAATTCTGTACAATTTCTTCCTTACTTTTCATTCTGCTTTTTTTTATGGCCCGGACGGATCAAATAATATCCGATCCAATTTTTATAAGATTGCTCTGGCAACATTTTGTAAATTTAGCAAATAGTTATTGCCCATGATTAAAATCTACTACCCTCAATATCCTTTCAAAATAAAAGAAGAACCGGCAGGTAAGGAATTTATATTTGATGAATTGCGCAAACAATGGGTGAGACTCACTCCTGAGGAATGGGTGCGTCAGAATTTCATACAATATTTAATTCAGGTTAAAAAATATCCTTCTTCTTATATTGCCCTGGAAAAAAGAATAAAATTAGGCGAACTGAATAAGAGATTTGATCTGCTTGTGTTCAATAGTGCCGCCAAACCCTGGATGATGATTGAATGCAAAGCTAGCAGTATTGCATTGGATAAATCAGTGATATGGCAGATTTTGCATTATAATATTGCCGTCCCCGTGAAATATTTGATCATCACGAATGGTGAGCAATGTTTGGGGTATAGAAAAGGGCTGATGGATTTTGAGGAGATGCCAGTATTGCCCGGATATGACGAGTAAGAGATAAGGCGTTGAAAATTCCGACGTGGGGCGGCCATCGTCCCGTCCGTGCGATGGCAAGTTTTGACCTGCAATCTTTCATGGGATTGACTAGCCGGCATAACTCCAGATTCAATCAGCAATTGATTTTCTGACGGGGTGAATATTTGGGCTGAGACTGGACTGCTCCTGATCGATTTTTCCTAAGGGAATATGCCCAGCTCTGCGTAGGCAGTACCTACCTTGTTAATGGCGACAGTATAGGCAGCGGTGCGCATATCCTGTATTTTCGGATTGGCTTTCCAACAGTCCATGATCTCCCGGGTCGCAGTGCTCATGGTTTCCTCAAGCCCGCTGTTTACCAAATCAACTTCATCGGCACCATGCATAATGAATTCTTTTTCTGTTTTATTTACGGTTTTACCCGTCATTTCTTCCATTTGTCCCAAAATATGTGCATTCATATTTTCAGTAAATCTTTTTTCCATTCGTCCATAGCGCACATGGCTGAGGTTTTTTAACCATTCGAAATAGGAGACAGTCACCCCTCCGGCATTCAGATACATGTCCGGTACGACCAGTATTCCCCTCTTTATGAATTCTTCATCTGCTTCAGGAGTAAGGGGTCCGTTGGCGGCTTCCCCGATGATCTTGGCTCTTACCCTGGGCGCATTATCAGCGTTGATTACATTCTCAAGAGCCGCGGGAATCAAAATATCACAGTCCAGTTCCAGGGCATCGGTGGATTTGGGAAGATTGGTGGCTCCCGGAAAATTAAGAATTGAGCCGGTTTTCTTTCTGTGCTGGAATACTTCTTCCTCATTCAATCCTTGCAAATTTACAATCGCTCCCTCGTATTCGGCCAAGGCGATCACTTTGGCCCCTCCCTCCCTAAAGAATTTTGCAGCATGATATCCGACGTTACCCATCCCCTGTACCACAATCGTCTTGCCTGCCACTCCTTTTTCCATTTTTAGTTTGGAGGTGATTTCAGTCATATTGCAGACTTCCCTGATACCGAAAAATACGCCTAAACCGGTTGCCTCTTTTCTGCCCCGGACCCCTCCCTGGCTTACGGGTTTTCCGGTTACGCATCCAAGTGCATCAATTTCTCCCGGGCGCATACTCATGTAGGTGTCAAGTATCCAGGCCATTTCTCTTTCTCCTGTTCCGTAATCAGGTGCAGGAACATCTGTACCCGGACCGATGAAATTTTTTTTAATTAATTCCGATGTATATCGCCTGGTTATTTTTTCCAATTCGTAAGGTGTGTATTTTCTCGGATCGATCGCAATACCACCTTTTGCGCCGCCAAAGGGCACGTTCACAATTGCACATTTGTAGGTCATGAGGGCAGCTAATGCCATGACTTCATCCAAATTTACTGAAAGGGCAAAACGGATTCCCCCCTTGCAAGGCGTTTTGTGATGGGAATGCTGAACCCGGTAAGCTTTTATAACTTCTATCTTATCACCAATTTTTACCGGAAAAAACATGCGGTAAACAGCATTACACTGTTTGATCTGCTCAAGTATGCCTGGATCCCAATTGGTGAATTTTGCTGCCTTGTCGAAGCTTTTTTCCACTGCTTCGAAGAACTTGTATTCATCCTGTGCTGCCATGATATATATTTTAAACGAATGGTATATTAAACAGTCTCACCAGTGCCTGGGCTTTAATTCATCGTTCTCCTCCTGCTGTGTTTTAATGGAAGCTATTATTTTTTATTTTCCTTTTCGAGCTTGCCGATCTTCCTGTCCAATCTTATCATATATAGCATCAGGCCGAACAAAATTGTAATCAGCACGGCTATTACCACAAAAATTTTACCATTGGCTCTGAAGGCATCCGCCATTTCGACTTTTTTGCTTGCCACACTATCCTGTGCGTTACAAGTCAGGCTAAATGCCAACCCGGCCATCATTAAGAGTAAATTGTAAATTTTTCTAGGCATTGCTGAGCTTCTTTTCCATTAAGAATTTTACCCTGATAAAAAGGGTAGTTATCCAAGTGCCGAAAAGTGTCCAGCCCGGAACGGCGGCAAACCAGAAAATGATACGCATGCGGCTGTCAATGTCTTTTTCGCTAAATGAAGCAGGGTTGCCCATTCCTCCCGGATGGAGACTCTCCACCATTCGAGGAATGATCCAGATCGTTGGGAACAACATGGCAAAAGCAAAAATATTATAAACCGCGCTGATACTTGCGCGCTTGTCAATATCGGTCATGGAATTTCTCAAAACCAGATAGGCAAAATAAATGAGAAGGGCAATGGCTGCGCCTAGTTGCTTGGGATCATTGCTCCAGAAATCTCCCCAGGTATAGCGCGCCCAAATAGAACCTGTCAGCAATCCCAAAACCCCAAAAGCAATACCTGTTTTTGCATATTCTACAGAATAAATATCAAATACAGGATTGGTGGTACGAAGATATTTGACCGCATATACAACAGAAGTTATCAGGAAGATCATCATCCCAAACCACATTGCCACATGAAAATAAAGATTGCGGATGGTCTCATTAAGGATTGGCTTTGCAGGCACTCCGCCCAAAAATCCTGCAGTAAATGTGTAGAGCAAAAGGATGACGCATAATATTTTCCACCAGTTCTGACGAAGCATACATTAGTTCTTGAAATGCGGGACAGTTAAACGATCCGGATAGGGTGGCAGTTCGTTCCCGGTTGACCACCTTAATTAGGAGAGCAAAAATAGGGTAAAGGATACCAATCCATCAACAATTTCTAAAAAAATGCCTGCAAGTGTTGGAGGTATAACTAATCTTTCCACAGAAATGGAAAAAGTATCAGAGCTAGCAGGATGATCATTGCATCGAAGCCAGTGAGCAGTAAAATGATTGATGGGAGTCCGGCCTGCAGGACATCCCCGAATGCAATATTGGACAATCGCATCAGCAACAACAATTGCGGTATAATAAGAGGGAAGCCTAAGATGGCCATCAGGGCTGCATTCTGTTGCGCGCGCGCTGCTATAGCTGCCAGAAAAGTAAAGACAAGGCTTAGGCTCATCCCGCCAAAACAGCAGATAAATATGAATTTCACAGGATTCTGCAAAGGATTACCTAACAGGACCTGAAAAATCAATAAGCAGATCAGACTCATTACAATCATAAGAGCGCTGTTAAAGATCAATTTCGACAGAATAAAAACTTTGGGCCCGGTAACAGCATAGAAGTACAAAAGTCGACCATGATTTTCCTGCAAGAAACTTTTGGCAACAGAATTAACACAGATAAATAATTGGATCATCCAGAACAATCCGTTCCAGATGTTAATTTCCGGTTGTCCCATGGCCAGGTACAATACAAATATGGTGGAGACCACATATAATAAAATGCCATAGAAGGAATATTGGAGACGTATTTCCAACAAAAGATCTTTCTTAATGAGGGTCAATATCCGGGTTAGTTGCTTCAATATGATTTGTTAAAAAATTAATAAAACTACTTTTCGGTATTAAAGCAAATCCTGCATCTTGGTTCATACCATTCTTTATCACCCAGTAATACCTGCGAATCCCCGGTTATTTTCCGGAATGAGTAATTGGCAATATTTCCACATTTTACACAAATGGCATGTAACTTGGTAATAAATTCGGCCTGGGCAAGCAGAATGGGCATCGGACCAAAGGGTTTGCCAGTGTAATCCAAGTCGAGACCGGCCACAATGACCCTTTTGCCCAGCAAGGCTAACTGATCGCAGATATTGGGTAATTGACCGTCAAAGAATTGGGCTTCATCAATCCCGATCACATCTGCCCGGTCAGCCAGTAAAAGGATATTTTGGGAATTGTCGACCGGGTTGGAAAAGATGGCATTTTCGTCATGCGACACAATATTTTGCTCGTGGTATCGTATATCTAAGGCGGGCTTGAATATTTCCACCTTTAAGTGGGCCATTTCGGACCGTTTTAACCTCCGGATTAGTTCCTCGGTTTTACCGGAAAACATCGAGCCGCAAATAATTTCAATCCAACCCCTGCGTTCGCCTTTGATATTTGGTTCGATAAACATGGGTCTGTAACAGTTTGGTTTAGAATTTGCTTTAAATTTATATGATTTACTAACCTCAAAGTACCTGGTTTAACAATAATGGAACGTTTACAGCATCTTATTAGCAAATTAAATGAACAATTTGAACAAAATGTTGCTCCTTCCCAAATGCTTGTCACCGTACAACTCATAGAGACTGAACTCACTAAATTGTATATAAATTCCGCTGCAAGTCCAAGAAGTACAAAAATTTCGGTTGTAATGCCGTCCGTATTGAAAATTACACCTGAATTGATGTCCCTTGCCGTCGAAGAACAAAAGGAAACTGAAAGGAAAATTGTAGAGAAGAAAACCGTAAATCCTGCCCCTGATAAGAAAGGTGGAAATAACTGGCCCCTTTATCCACTGAATGATATTCCCACGCTGGCTCATCAGTATACGGGAAAAGAACTAAATGATGTGATTGGCACCGGTAGTTCTTCAATCAATGACAAACTAAAAGATAATGTATTGGAACTTGCGGCCTCGCTTAAGGAAACGCCCATCCGGGAGTTGAAAAAGGCAATTGGGGTGAATGACAGGTATGTGTTCATCAACGAACTTTTCAGGGGTGATGAACCCATGTACGAGCGCAGCATAAAAACCATTAATAATTTCAGAATTTTACCCGAGGCCGAATATTGGATGGAAAGAGAATTGAAAATAAAATTGGGATGGGATGATACCCGGGATATCACCAAACATTTTTATCAACTGGTCAAAAGACGATTTTCCTGAATAAATTCAAGAATTTTCCTGGTGGCTCCTTTCCTAGCATAGACATAGTTCCTTGACGCTTCACAACACAGCCGGTATTCTTCAGGATCTGAAAGCAAACGATTGAATACATCCTCGGCTTCCAACGCGCTGTCAATAACGATTCCTCCGCCGGTTTCAACCAAAGACATCGCTTCTAAATATTTCTCGATCACAGGGCCAAAAACTACCGGTTTACCATAAACGGCGGCCTCAAGTACATTGTGAACACCATCATCTCCGAAACCACCGCCCAGATAGGCGATGGACGCATATTTATACAACCTGGCCAGCATACCAAAATTGTCAATAATCAGCGTATTGACGCCGGAAGTTTGGCGCAAGCCGGCCTGGCTGATAGGAACAGCGTTATTTTGGAGAACTGAAAGTCTCATGCTCTTTTGAAAGAGTTTTTCAATATTCCTCAAATGTGATTCTTCAATTTCGTGTGGGGCAATGATAAACCTGATTTCAGGATGGGTATTGGCATAATGGTCCAACTCTTCCTCGTCTTCTTCCCAGGTGCTGCCCGCGACTACCACTACCCTGTCACCGCAAAATTTCTCAATAACAGGTAAGTTTTCATGGAGTTCGGCAATTTCAATTACCCGATCAAATCGGGTATCTCCGCTTACAGTTATTTTTTCGGGGATAACCACCCCCCTCAGTAATTTTTTTGATTCTTCCGTTTGTACAAAAAGATGGTTAAAACAATTCAGCATATAGCGATGAAGACTGCCGTACCATTTGAAAAAAGGCTGATCGGGCCGGTAAATGGCAGAGATCAGCAAAGTGGGAATATTTCTATTCTTCAATTCATTTAAATAGTGAAACCAATAGTCATATTTAATCCATAATACTAGGGATGGATTGACGGCTTCTATGAACTGCCTGGCATTTTTTTTTGAGTCTGGGGGCAAATAAAATACATAGTCAGCTCCCTCATAATCCTTTCTTACTTCAAAACCCGAAGGGGAAAAAAAAGTAATGAATATTTTGGATGAAAGATATAATGTCCTGATTTTTTCGATGATGGGCCTGCCTTGTTCAAATTCCCCCAGGGAAGCGCAATGCATCCAGATCACCTGCTTATGTTTATTTATATTTAAATCTTGTATTGTTTCAAGAATATTTTTTCTTCCCGATATCCATAACCTGGCTTTGGGGTTCCAGGGAGACACAATACGGATATGGGTTTTATATAACCATAGGAAAACGTTGTAAAGAAAAATATTCATTGGCTAATTGTTAGATATTGATAGACAAATGTAAAACCATTCTTCAAGTTTAGCGCATGTGTTTCATACACCATTGGATAAACGACAATTTTAGAGTAGGTTTGTGCCGCAAAAAGAAGAGACATGAGGCAGATTCAAATGGTTGATTTGAAGCAGCAATATGCGAAAATAAAAATGGAAATTGATGCGGCTCTCCATTTAGTTCTCGACAGTGCAGCTTTTATAAATGGACCCGCAGTGACGGATTTTACAAGCAGTCTATCCCGGTACCTGGGCGTCAAGCACGTAATTCCCTGTGCCAATGGGACCGATGCGCTTCAGATTTCCTTAATGGCGCTGGGGCTCAAACCCGGAGACGAAGTCATAACACCATCCTTCACCTATATCGCAACCACCGAAGCCGTGGCTTTATTGAGTCTGAAACCTGTTTTTGCTGAAGTCGATCCGAAGACATTTTGCCTGGATCCTGGGTTTCTTGAACAGGCAATTACTCCCCGTACAAAGGCGATCGTTCCGGTGCATCTCTACGGGCAAGCCGCTCCCATGGAAGAGATCATGAACGTTGCCCGCAAGCACAATTTGTATGTAATTGAAGATAATGCTCAGGCACTGGGCTGCGATTACAAATTCAGTACAGGCACTAAAAAAAAGGCAGGAACCATAGGAACAATTGGAACCACCTCTTTTTTCCCCTCAAAAAATTTAGGAGGTTATGGAGACGGGGGAGCAATATTTACTGATAATGACACGTTAGCGAACAAGCTGAAAATGATTGCAAATCACGGGCAGAACAAAAAGTACTATCATCAGTTGGTAGGCTGTAACAGTCGGCTAGATTCCCTACAGGCGGCCATATTGGAGGTGAAATTGAAGAAAATGCCTGAATATATTGCTGCCAGAAGAAAAGTTGCTGACAGATATGATAAAGATTTTGCCGGTCATGCAAGGATCACAACCCCTTTCAGGGCTCCGTACAGCTATCACGTTTTTCATCAATACACCTTATTGCTGGACGGTGTGGATAGAAACGGATTGATCGGATTCCTCGACTCGAAAGGAATTCCTTCAATGATTTATTACCCCGTGCCTGTGCATCGCCAGAAAATGTTTGAGGATTTCGGCGGTTCCGCCTATCATTTGGGAACGACCGATTGGCTTACTGAAAGGGTTATTTCTTTACCCATCCACACCGAAATGGATGACGAACAATTGGTTTATATAACTTCCAATGTTTTGGATTTTATTAATAAGCAGTAATCTTAACCTTATAATAATTTCTTATGAAAATTGCAGTCGTGGGTACCGGTTATGTCGGATTGGTAACAGGTACCTGTTTTGCTGAAACCGGTAACGATGTAACCTGTGTAGATATTGACAATCAAAAAGTTGAGAAGCTTCGAAATGGGCAGATTACCATTTACGAACCAGGCCTTGAAAAATTATTTCTTCGCAATATCAAGGAAGAACGCCTCCGGTTTACTACCAGCCTGGAAGAAGGGGTCAAAGATGCTTTGATTATCTTTCTTGCCCTGCCCACGCCATCGGCTGAAAACGGTGAGGCAGATCTGAAATATGTTTTGGGAGTAGCGGAGAACCTGGGAAAGATCATGAAGGATTACAAGGTCATCGTGGATAAAAGTACGGTTCCGGTAGGTACATCGGAAAAGGTGCAGGCCGCACTTGCCAAGAATTATAAGGGAGAATTTGATATCGTTTCCAACCCGGAATTCTTAAGGGAGGGGGTGGCCGTGGATGATTTTCTTAAGCCGGACCGGGTGGTAGTGGGGACTGTCTCGGAAAAGGCGAAAAAGATTATGGAAGAATTATACAATCCATTTGTACGCCAGGGTAACCCGATCATATTTATGGATGAACGATCTGCGGAACTGACGAAATATGCCGCTAATTCATTTTTGGCAGTTAAGATCACCTTTATGAATGAAATTGCCCAACTGTGTGAGCGGTTGGGTGCAGACGTCGACATGGTGCGCCGTGGCATCGGCAGCGACGAGAGGATCGGCAAGAGATTTTTATTCCCGGGGATAGGTTATGGGGGAAGCTGTTTCCCCAAGGATGTTCAGGCTCTGGTCAAATCTTCCAATGAAGTCAATTATGAATTCAAAATCCTCAATGCGGTCATTGATGTCAATGAAAAACAAAAACTGCATCTTATACCAAAAATAAAAAAGTTTTTCAGTGATGATTTGAAGGGAAAACATTTCGCTTTATGGGGCCTGGCTTTTAAGCCAAACACGGATGATATAAGGGAAGCTCCTGCCTTATACCTTATTGAAGCGCTTCTGAAATTGGGTGCAACCATCAATGCCTATGATCCGGAAGCAATGAATAATGTGAAGAAAAAAATTGGCGATAAAATCTCTTATGCAGATAACCAATATGATGCGCTGAAAGGTGCTGATGCGTTGATCATTGCCACAGAATGGAATGAATTCAGAACGCCTAATTTTTTGAAAATTGTTACTAATCTGAAAACGAAGGTCATCTTTGACGGAAGAAACCTCTTTGACGTTGGTGCGATAAGGGAATTGGGATTCTATTATGAAAGCGTGGGCAGGGCTCCCACGATCAACGGGAAAGGCAATTATAATAAATAGTATTAGGCATGAATAAAAAGCGTGTACTGATTACGGGTGCAGCGGGTTTTTTAGGATCTCATCTATGTGACCGCTTTATTGAAGAAGGGTGTCAGGTATTGGGAATGGACAATCTGATCACGGGGGACCTCAGGAATATCGAGCATTTGTTCAAACTGGAACAATTTGAGTTTTATCATCATGACGTGAGCAAGTTCATCCATATTCCCGGAGAACTCGCCTATATCCTTCACTTTGCTTCCCCCGCCAGCCCGATTGATTATTTAAAAATCCCCATCCAGACATTAAAGGTCGGTTCATTGGGTACGCACAATTGCCTCGGTTTGGCTAAGGCTAAAAACGCAAGGATTTTGGTAGCGTCTACTTCGGAGATCTATGGAGATCCCCTCGTTCATCCACAACCCGAAGAATATTGGGGAAATGTGAACCCGGTGGGTCCACGTGGCGTCTACGATGAAGCCAAACGATTTCAGGAAGCCATCACCATGGCCTACCACAATTTTCATGGGGTCCGGACAAGGATCGTGAGGATATTCAATACCTATGGTCCGCGCATGCGATTAAATGACGGAAGGGCACTTCCGGCCTTTATTGGACAGGCTCTTCGGGGTGAAGATCTTACTGTTTTCGGAGACGGAAGCCAGACGCGCTCATTTTGTTACGTTGATGATCTGGTGGAGGGTGTTTACCGGCTTTTGCTTAGCGATTATCACCTCCCTGTAAATATTGGCAATCCGGATGAAATTTCATTGTTGGACTTTGCCAAAGAGATCATTGACCTGACAGGGACAAACCAAAAAATTGTTCTGAAGGCCTTGCCTGTTGATGATCCGAAACAAAGACAGCCGGACATTACCCGCGCAAAGGAGATTTTGGGATGGGAGCCAAAAATTAGCCGTAAAGACGGGTTGAAGATTACCTTTGATTATTTCAAATCATTACCATCCGAAGAATGGCATAAACTACCAAAGGAATTTCTTAGCGGAAGGTAAAAGTAGAAAAGGCGAAGCAGGCCAGCAAGGAAGAGTTGCAGCCGCCCTGCAGGAAGGCAGGGATGGAGTTACCAAATACCTAAATTTTTATATGTACCAGGAATTAATTGATAAAAAATTGAAAGTAGCTGTAATTGGTTTGGGTTATGTAGGCCTTCCCATTGCCCTGGAGTTTGCAAAAAAAATAGCTGTAATTGGATTTGATATCAATAAAAAACGAATTGATCTGATGAAAAAGGGGATAGATCCCAATAAGGAGGTAAACCCGGATGAATTCAAAAACAAAGATATCCTTTTCACAGACCAGACAGATATATTGAAGCAGGCCTCCTTCTTTATAGTCGCGGTGCCGACCCCCGTGGATAAATACAATGTTCCGGATCTTAAACCTTTAATCAGTGCTTCGGAAACAGTAGGAAGGGCCTTGAACAAAGGTGATTACGTTATATATGAATCTACTACCTATCCGGGCTGTACAGAAGAAGAATGTCTTCCGGTGCTGGAAAAGTTATCCGGCCTGAAGATGGGTACCGATTTTAAATTGGGCTATTCCCCTGAAAGAATAAATCCAGGTGACAAAAAAAACACCCTGCGGACCGTGGTCAAGGTAGTGTCCGGATGCGATGCAGAATCATTGGAGGAAATTGCGAGAACCTATGAGCTGGTGGTGGACGCCGGCGTGCATAAAGCCACGTCCATAAAAGTTGCCGAGGCGAGTAAGATAGTAGAAAACACACAGAGGGATTTGAATATAGCCCTCATGAATGAATTGTCACTTATTTTTGACCGCATTGGCATTAATACCTACGAAGTGATCGAAGCTGCGAGCACCAAATGGAATTTTCTTAAGTTTCAGCCGGGCCTTGTGGGCGGACATTGTATTGGCGTGGATCCTTATTACCTGACGCATAAGGCAGCCGCTCTGGGGTACGAATCCAAAGTAATTTCCTCATCCCGCTATATCAACGATGATATGGCAAAGTATGTGGCAAGAAAGATCATCACACATGTTTTGCGGATTTCCAATAATCCGAAGGTCCTGGTTAAAGGAGTCACGTTCAAAGAAAATGTCAGTGATATCCGTAATTCCAAAATTGTAGATACCGTCAAGGAATTGCTTGCATTTAACATAAAGGTAGATATGGAAGATCCTTATGCCGAGGAGGAACAGGTTTTGGAGGAGTATGGATTGCGCTTGACGCAAAGTGATGGGAGCGATTATGATGCGGTAATAATTACCGTACCCCACAAACCGTACCTGGACTTAAACGATTCCTATTTTTCCTCTATTACAAAGGAAAATGCACTGATTGCAGATCTTAAGGGAGTATTCAGAAATAAAATCAAAAACAGGAAATACTGGAGTTTGTAATGGCTGAATTTTCAAAAAAGATATTGATCACGGGAGGTGCGGGTTTTATTGGTTCCCACGTCGTGAGGTTATTTGTTAAGAAATATCCGAATTACCTCGTCCTAAACCTGGATGCGCTGACCTACGCCGGAAACCTGGAAAACCTAAGAGATATTTCTTCGTCTGCAAACTATGAGTTTGAAAGGGGAGACATTAACGACGAACAAGGGATGGCGTCACTATTTGCCCGGCACCGTTTTGACGGAGTCATTCACCTGGCGGCGGAAAGTCATGTAGATCGCTCTATCCTGGATCCCCTTTCTTTTGCCCGCACAAATGTAGTGGGTACGGCGTCTCTATTAAAAAGTTGCCTGAACTCCTGGAGAGCAGAACTTAAGGGTAAATTGTTTTACCATGTCTCAACAGATGAAGTGTACGGTTCATTGGGCAAGGAGGGATTTTTTACCGAGGAAACAACCTACGACCCGCGTTCTCCTTATTCTGCCTCCAAGGCTTCTTCCGATCATTTTGTCATGGCCTATCATCATACCTACGGCCTGCCCGTAATAATTTCGAATTGTTCCAATAACTATGGTTCACATCATTTCCCGGAAAAATTGATTCCTTTGATGATTAATAATATTAAAAACAATAAACCTCTACCGGTTTACGGGAAGGGGGAAAATGTCCGGGATTGGTTATGGGTGGAGGACCATGCCAGGGCTATCGATACAATCTATCATAAGGGAAAAATAGGGGATAAGTACAATATCGGCGGTAATAATGAATGGAAGAATATTGATATAATAAATTTGTTATGCCGCATCATGGATAAAAAGCTGGGAAGAAAGGAAGGTGAATCGGCAAAACTTATTAGGTTTGTGAAGGATCGCCAGGGTCATGATTTTAGGTATGCGATTGATGCCTCCAAGTTAAACAGGGAATTGGGCTGGAAACCTTCTCTTCAGTTTGAAGAAGGATTGGATAAAACGGTGGATTGGTATTTGGAAAATGAGGAGTGGGTCAAACATGTAATCTCCGGCGATTACCTTCATTATTATGAACAGCAATACGAAAAAAGATAAAAGAGAAGAAATAAGTTTAACGCAGAACTCCTACAGATGACTTTTACTGCAACCGATTTCCCCGGGCTGTATATAGTGGAGCCCCGTATTTTTGAGGATGAACGGGGATATTTTTATGAATCTTATAATGCGAAAATTTTTCAGAGAAACAAAATCACGGCAGAGTTTGTGCAGGACAATCAGTCCTTTTCGCACTATGGTGTGATCCGCGGCTTGCATTATCAACTGGAGCCCTATGAGCAATCCAAACTGGTAAGGGTACTGCAGGGGAGGATGTTGGATGTCGTGGTAGATATCCGCAGAGGATCGCCTACCTACGGTCAATCGCTAAGCATAGAGCTCTGCGCGGAAAACAAAAAGCAGTTATTTATTCCAAAAGGATTTGCCCATGGTTTTGCCGTGCTGAGTGAGACGGCCGATATATTATACAAGTGCGATAATTTTTATAATAAGGAGAGCGAGGCCGGAATTATCTACAACGATGCAGAACTGCACATTGATTGGCTTATACCGACCGATAAAATAATTGCTTCCTCCAAAGACCTTCAGCTTCCAACTTTTAGAGAATGCAAAAATAATTTTGAATTCAGGGGTTAATCGTACAAATGCCAAAATCAAAAATCGTGGTGACTGGCGCCAATGGCCAGCTGGGAAATGAATTGAGACTTTTTTCGACTTACTTTCCCCGCTATGATTTTATTTTCCTGTCAAAAGAAGATTTGTCGATTCAGCATTCGGGTGAGGTAGATCGTTTTTTTGAATCTGAGAGACCTGATTTTTGTATCAATTGCGCGGCATATACAGCCGTTGATGGGGCGGAGTCTGAAAAAGAAATTGCCTTTGCCATAAATGGCAAGTCGCCGGGTTTATTGGCTGTTGCCTGCAGGTTAAACCAAACTAAATTAATCCATCTTTCCACCGACTATGTATTTGATGGTTCTTCATCTGAGCCTCTCAAAGAAGATGCGCCTACGGATCCTGTCAATATTTATGGTGCCTCCAAACTGATGGGTGAGGAACTGGCCTTGCAAAATAATCCTCTGACTCTGGTGATCCGCACCGCCTGGGTATATTCAGAGTTTGGAAATAATTTTGTAAAAACGATGATCAGGCTTATGAGAGAGAGAGACTTAATCAATGTTATCAATGACCAGATAGGCTCTCCAACCTATGCCGCTGATCTGGCCAAAGTCATATTGCAGATTATCAATAGTGAGAAATTCATTCCCGGAATTTATCATTACAGCAATGAAGGAAGGATCAGCTGGTATGATTTTGCACGGGCTATTAAGGACCTTATTCATAGCCAATGTATTATTAATCCCATCCCCGCTTCCCAATATCGAAGTGCCGCGAGGAGGCCGGCTTTTTCCCTGCTTG
>Ga0207127_10113_pt1 | contig 19760 bp, 19 predicted proteins | sample Alteio_BWMinHeat_17_FD_153574 | JGI IMG/M metagenome (GOLD analysis project Ga0207127, IMG submission 153574) | Enriched cells from forest soil in Barre Woods Harvard Forest LTER site, Petersham, Massachusetts, United States -... | ecosystem: Environmental > Terrestrial > Soil > Temperate forest >...
GTCAAAAACAAATCAAAACGCTTCGACATTCTAACCTCCTCCGACTTGACTCTACATTTCCGCGCCCCAGATTTGTTTTCCACTGCGGGATGTCAAGTTTTCAAATCAGTGTGCTTAGCACGTGATCGTCAGCACGGGAAATGGTCGGCGCTATTAAAACATAAACTTTCGGCTCTAGACGAGCGCGCCATCATGATGCTTACTGCCGAGAAAAAGGCCTTAACTCGGCGGGCACTGAAGAGGTCATTGCATGAAGGAATGGAGGATGCCAGTGCTTCTCTGTCTACAGGCAGATCATTGTCTGTCCCGAAATTATCCTCTTGACACTTGATTCGGACTTAGTAGACCATCCTGCGGAAATTAACTTCTCATAACCGGGCAATTACATTCGCAACGGGGCAGTGCGGTGAGATTTACAAACATCAGCCACTGCAAGATAAAAATCCTATCATCGAAGTCGCGAGTGACGTTCCTCATCTCGATCATGCTTTTGGTCGGGGCAGCAGGGGCGGCAGGTCTTGCCTACAGTCAGGAGGCTCGGAACCGCGGCCCCCAGAACGCCACTCCCGGCACTGCAAGGCAAGATCGGAACTCCAATAGTGGGGAAGTCCACGTTCTGCCTGTCCAAGGCAACATCAGCATGCTGATCGGTGCAGGCGGCAACATCACAGTGCAGGCCGGTGATGAGGGAATTCTACTGGTGGACGCCGGCGTAGCCACCATGAGCGATAAGGTGCTCGACGCAATCCGGCCGCTAAGTAAAAGGCCCCTCGCCTACATCATCGATACCGACGATAGAGAAGACCATGTAGGCGGTAACGAGAACGTGAGGAAGGGAGGTCGACCGGTACTCAACGGTGCCGGAGCTGGGCAATTCCTCGGCGACGGATCCAGGGCAGCGAGCGCCTATATCATTGCGTTCGACACGATTCTGCAGCGGATGAGCGCGCCGACCGGCCAAACTGCTTCGGTGCCCGAAGATGCGTGGCCAAACGACACGTACGCAGAACCCCAGAAGAACCTCTATTTTAATGGTGAAGGTGTTTCGATATTTCATCAACCGGCGACCACGGACGGGAACAGCATGGTGTTTTTTCGCCGCTCCGATGTGATTAGCACCGGTGACATTTTCGACCCAACCGAGTACCCGATCATCGACGTGAAGAGCGGGGGGAGCATTCAAGGAGTGATCGAGGGGCTGAATCGCCTGAAGCTGATGGCCATTCCGGCAGACCACCGGAACAGTCAGCAAGGGGGCACACTGATAATCCCTGGCCATGGGAGGCTTTGTGCCTACGCCGATTTGGCTGTGTACCAGCAAATGGTCACCATCCTTCGGGACCGCATTCAGTACATGATTAAGAGCGGTATGACGTTGGAGCAGGTAAAGGCGGCCAAACCAACGCGGGATTACGATCCGATTTATGGCAGCACTGCGGGCAACTGGACGACGGATATGTTTGTTGAGGCAGCCTACAAGAGTCTATCAGCGCCAAAGAAGACTCAGGAGAGCCATGAAAGTAATTAGAACGATTCAGCAGAGCCCCTGTTACTTTTGCACGTGAAAGAACTCTCCGGGCCAGGAGTGGGATAGTCATGAAATATAGATTGCGATTCTTGTTGAGCATTGTGGCGTTTTTGACCTTGGGCGGCGGTCAGGCTTTCGCTCATCATTCCGCGACCTCGGTTTACCAGAGTAAATCAGCAAAGATCGAAGGAACGGTAAAAGAGTTCCTATGGCGCAATCCGCATTCCTTTTTTAAAGTGGAGGCCCCAGACGAAAAAGGGGAAATACAGCTCTGGGTAATTGAAGGGGCCTCGCCTACGCAGTTGTCCGAAAGCGGCCTCACCAGAAGTACGCTCCGACCTGGCGATCACGTAATCGTTACGGGCAGACCCGGGCGCGTTGCTGAAGACCATAGAATGCTACTTGAGAGCATCGAGCGGCCGTCGGACGGCTGGAAATTTGTACAACGCGGCACCGTTCAATAGGAGCATTGGCTTTAAATTTCGAAAATGAAGATGCTGGACGGACATTTCCGCACCAAAGCTGCCCGAATCGTCCTGATTGCGGCGGCGTTGCTCTCGCCGATGTTTGCGGCGAAGCTAGTTGCTCAGACCCGGAGTAATGCCCAAGCCCCAGCCACGCCGCGGGCGGCTGCCACGGCGGATTTCACTGGCTATTGGGTATCCGTAGTTACCGAAGATTGGCGATGGCGCATGACGGTGCCTGATAAAAGTGATTACGTGAATGTGCCGCTCAATGCAGAGGGTCGTAGAGTCGCAGACGCTTGGGATCTGGCCAAAGATCAAGCCTCCGCCGACCAATGCAAGGGATACGGTGCTCCCGCCACCATGAACATTCCGGGGCGGCTTCACATTTATTGGCAGGACGACAACACGCTACGAATCGATGCAGATTCGGGAACCCAAACTCGTCTTTTGCATTTCGCCGGCTCGGCGCCCCAGAATGAAGCGCCGACGTGGCAAGGATACTCGGTAGCTACCTGGGGAGAACCAAACGAGGTTATTGACCAGCGTGTCGGAGGTGGCGGGCCTGTAGGCCAAGGGGGGCCGGAGCACCCGGAACAAGATTTGCCCAACCCGCCCCAAGCATCCGTAACGAGAGGACCGCGCTCCAGTTATCTCAAGGCAGTGACAACCCATATGCGTCCAGGATACCTTCGCAAAAACGGGGTTCCTTTCAGTGCCGATGCGACTGTGGAGGAATACATGGTTCGCTTTTCGGACCCCTATCGTAACGACAATTGGCTAATGGTAACGACGGTGGTGACAGATCCTCAATACCTCATCGAGCCCTTCATTACCCATTCGCATTTCAAGAAGATTCCGGAAAACTCTGGATGGGATCCTACACCCTGTCGAGCCGACCAACCCCGCTGATTCATTTGTGGTTTCCCCGGGAGGATGAGGGAATGAGATTCTCGAACATCAACTGGAAAATGAAAAGCCTCTGGTTTTCTCTGCTCTTGCTGGTGATGTTACCGAGCCGTTCGGCCTGGGCTCAAGTCGATATCGGTGGCGAGTGGTCGCCAAGAATTTACAATGATGCGAGGGACATTGGTGACCTTACCGGGATCCCGCTCAACGAAGCGGGGCGTATGAGAGCCGAAACGTTTAGCCCTGAACAGGTCGATCTCCCGGAAAATGTCTGCAGACCTCACGCGTTCGACCTGGGATTACGTGTTGCCCCTGATGCGATGTACATTTCCCAGGATGTAGATCCTCTCACTCGGAAAATCGTTGCGTATCATCTCCACCTGACCTGGTCGGGGGATCAAACCATTTGGATGGATGGTCGTCCTGAGCCTCCGGATTATGCACTTAGCGATTGGTCGGGCTTTGCGACAGGCAAATGGGAAGGCGACACCCTGGTGTACATGACCAATCACCTCAACGAAGGGTTTCTTACCCGCACCGGGGCTCCCCGTAGCGGCAAGGCCACGGTGACCACACGAATCAATCGTTTCGGTAACTATTTGACGATCACGATTATCGTTAACGACCCGGCTTATTTGACCGAACCTTATATTCGCGAGGCGAGTTGGGTCTACGCTCCCAAGCAGGTGATTCCTCCGTTCCCTTGCGAACTCCCCGCAGAAGGGTCACTGGTGCCGGCGTTTACCGTGCCAAGCAATATGCCGGGAAAGTACCCCTATCTCAACGACTTTGCGGTCGAGTACGGGATACCGCCCGAGGCGGCCTTGGGTGGTGCGGAAACGACATATCCCGAGTACATCAAGAAGATGAAGACCATGAAAACGGCGCCCCGCACCACCACCAAGCATATTGGTCGGTCCGGCTGATCGCTCTGTAGCGATTTGTTTGACTCAGCAAATTACCCAAAGGCCATGGGTCCGCCGTGAAGCGGAGGGATGTGTCAGCACATCGGAATTGTTTTCGACATCGGCCATCGGTGGGGTACGAAGACATAATCTTCGCCAGCGATCGCTAACTTTGCCGAAGATGGCCCAAATACAACACAACGCCAGCCTCAACCGAACTGCTGGCGTTGTGTGGAAAGCTGCTTCGTTGACTCTTAGAACAAGAACTTCAGTCCGAATTGCATTACGCGGGGATTGACCGAACTGGTGGTAATGACTCCCAACCCTCCGCTGCCGGCGACGCCGGGAATAAGCCGATCGTTCGCATCGGTGTCGAAAATACTAGCGAACTGCGGACGGTTGAAGGTGTTGAAAAACTCGGCCCGGAACTGCAGGCTCTGACTCTCGCGAATCTTGATTAATTTCGCCAGAGACATATCCCAGTTGTCCTGGCCTGGACCGAGAATATTACCTGCCCCCATGATGCCAAAGCCCGTTCCACCTCCGACTCCACCGGCCGCTCCAATGCCGGTGGGAGGAGCGCAGAAGGCTGCCGAGTTGATCCAGCCGTTCCCGCCCTGTAACCCGTTCGCTACTCGCTCCTGGTCGGTGCCTGAGGTTCCGATATCTTTGTACGTCATTCCCGGGCAGAGCTGGGCATGGCCTATAGTTCCAGCCAGGCCTGCGCTAACCCCGAAGACTCTCCCCCCCGAACTGTCCACGATGTCTTGTGGCGCGCCGGATTGGATAGTCGTTACCCCCGACCAGGACCAGCCATCCGTTAGTTTGCCGACCCAGCCCTTCTGGTGGCCCAGCGGCAGGACCCAGAGGTAGTTGATCACCAGGCGTTTTGGTCGCACTAGATATTCCGGCGAATACGTATCCACGACGTAGGGATAGGTGTTGACGCCTTGCGCGGCTTGCTCTAGGGCACGGGCCCACGTGAAAGCAGCTTGCAACTGCAATCCTCTCGAAAACTGCTTTCGCAGCGTCGTTTGAAGGGCGTTGTATTTGTAATTGTCTGAGGTTTGGTTCCTCGTAGCCGTCGCAGCTATCCCCAGGGTCGGCACCCGGAGAATCGCATTCCCGTTCGTATTCCCTTGTGCCGCGAGAATCTGAGCGATGCCGGGGATCCCGCAGCTTACGCAGGGGGCGCCCACTCCCGCCAGTTGAGCTACGTTATAGGGAGTGGCAATCGGTGTTCCATCGGCTGTCTCGCCGCTGACCGCACCGGAAGTCAACTGGTGGATGCCATGGGATCCCACGTAACCGACTTCCAGCACCCAACTCGGAAGAAATTCGTATTGGGTGTTTAGGTTCCACTCATAAGTCACGGGAACCGTCCAGCCCGGGTACCACGAACCTGGGTTTGTGTTCGAGCTGCAAGGCGGCTGCAGACAAGGCGCTAAAGGATCCTTCGAAACGGTCGATAGATCTAGCCACAGAGGATTGAATCCGAAATAGCCGGTACCGGCGAAAACGACTCCCGGGGGGATCGCCCATGGATTAGCCAGACTCGCCACAGAGGCGCCGTTGGCCACGGAGCCCGTGAGAGGAGCACTGCCGCCGCCATTCTGTGTGGTCAGTTCATAGAACATACCCGCCCCGCCCCGTAGGACCAAGCGGTTGCTCGACAGCGGTTGCCAGGCAAATCCAAGCCGCGGTCCAAAATCGTCCCAGGGGGCGCTCCTCCCTGTGTTATAAGGCGAAGAGCTTCGGTAAACGCCGGCCGGAATTAGTGGACCGGTGTAATTGCTAACCAGCTCATACCCCGCGATGCTCTCCCCCGTGCAGGGAATCGGGTCAATAAGACAGGCCGCGACGGATTCGCCGGGTTTGGTGACGAATGGCGTTGGCGCTAACGCGGCCAAGCCGGGAACAAAGGCGCCTATGTTTCCGTTCCTGTCGGTGGGGTACTGGTCCAATTCCCACCTCAGTCCGACATTCAGCGTGAACCTATTGGTAACTTTGACATCGTCTTGAACAAAAGCGCTCAGAAAGAAGACGCGGGCATTCGTTTGGACCTGGCTGTTAGCGGTGGCGGACTTTCCAGCAACGGCTTGGAAGACCATGTTGCTGTTTCCGCTTCCATTGCACCCGCCAGGATTTGCAGGGCTCGGCGACGCTACGAGCGTTCCGCAGCCGGCCCTCCCGATCAGCAGGTCCGTGAACGATTGGAACGTGGGTGCCCCGGTTGAGCCGAAAGGAGCGACCGAGGCTCGTTGCACACGCTGGGCGTCAACGCCCGCGCGCAGTGTGTGCTTGCCGTGCGTCCAGGAAATTTGATCGCCGATATTGAATTGGTTATTACGGATAAATCCGCCGTAGGCTGAGAATGGACCTATTGTGAAAAGGCCGGTGTTGCTGCTGCCATTAAGGCTAATCTCCGAAAGCGCATCGGTTTTACCCAAGGGAGCAAATGGCGAAAAGAAGTCCGCAATGCCGAACTTCGAGTTCGTAAATGGGACGGCCCTGGTACTGGCGATTACGTCCCGCTGGTACCCGCCGTGCAAATCATTCACTGTGTTGTTCGACAGAACGGTGGTGAGCCTTAGGATGGCGCTTTGATCTGTATGGGTGGCCGTAATAGGGTTGCCCGGCAACGCAAACCCCGGTTCCTGAGCATTGGGAACTCCGAAAGGGGCTGTGATCGGATCTTTTTCATAGATATAACGGGCAGAGAGTGTGTTTTTGCTGTTGAGCACATAGTCCAAGTTGCCGATGCCCTGGTGGTCCTTATAGAAAGCCGGCGCCACGAAGTTTGTTGACAAGTAACCCGAGGGGTTAGCGAGGTTGCCGGGAAGTATGCCCGAACCCGGAATCATGAAGCTGCCGTCGGGCAACTTGGCTTGGAGCATACTGATGGCAATGGGACTCATGTTGAATAAGCCCGCCCCGTCGCAATTGTTTGCCGCTGCGCAAGCCGTTGGGTTCAGGATCGGCACCGAGCCCTTCGTTTTGGGTGGCGATGCCGACGAGATCGCCGCCAGATTCTGTATGAAGGCTTTTCCCGCCGCATCACAGGCCGAGATATCGTACCAGCCTGGGTTGCCCCCATTACACGTGCCGCGATCGCCGCCGGGAATCGGAGGCAAAATGGCCGAAGACGCACTGTAAGCAGACAAGCCACTTTTCTGATCGGTCTCCTGATAGGATGCAAAGAAAAAGAGCTTATCCTTCTTGATCGGTCCGCCGATGGACCCGCCATACTGGTTCGAATTCAAAACCGGCTTCGGCGTGCCCGAACGGTTCAAGAACCAATCGTTGGCATTGAGCGCGGAGTTGCGGAAGAACTCAAAGGCGCTGCCGTGGAAGTTATTGGTGCCGGACTTTGTGACCACATTCACGTTGGCACCCGGATTACGCCCATAACTCGCATCGTAGGTCGAGGTTTGGATCTTGAATTCAGCGATAGCATCGGGATTCGGCATCGCAAAGCTGCCGATCGTCACTGCCTCCGTCGAACTGTTAAACCCCGACCAATCGTTGGCGACGATCCCGTCCATGAGGTAAGTATTCTGCCCGGTGGCCCCGCCATTGACAGCCATGCGGGTCGCGCCCTTTCCGAGCAGGGAAGCGTTTTGAACGTCGGCGGCGACCCCAGCGGACATGGCCAGCAAGTTCGTATAATTCCTGGTGCTTAGAGGAAGCTCCGTCAGCGTTCTCGAGTTAGCCACGGTGCCCAGTGCCGAACTGGTGGTCTGAATCGCTTCCACTGAACTTTCCACGGTCACGGTCTGGGTTTGTGAACCTACTTCCAGGTTGCGGTCCAAAACCGCCGTCTCCGTCACGCTGACGATTGCGGAAGGAATTTCCAACGGCTTGAATCCGGAGGCTTCCATCCTCACCCGGTAGTTTCCGGTCGGAAGCAAACTAAATCGGTAGACGCCGTCGGATCCGGTCGTGCTCGTGCGCACGGCCCCGGTATCCAAACTGGTAGCCGTCACCGTGGCATTTGGAATCACCGCGCCCGAGGGGTCCTTAACCGTGCCCGTCAGTGCGCCCGTTGAGGAAGTCTGGGCCATCACCGATGGCGCCAGCATAATGAATAGACAAACAACCAACAGCGCCGCTACACCCCAACGCCAATTACTGAACGCGTTTTTGGACATTATCCCAGCCTCCCTCTTTTGCTTTCTTAGACAGAACCTATGGAGTTGACCCAGCGTGGTGAAAAGCAGAAGCGTGATTCTACTTGTAAGGCCCCAAAAGGATGTGCGAATCGACGTAATCGAACTCATCGTCTCACCCCTTCAAGATTTTGCTTGGCCCCGACAACCGGATAGGAAAACCCAATGATGAGCAGCGTGGTACTCCGTCAGCAGAACGAAGTCAAGAAAATAATTGGCGCGAATCGACGAAATCCCTTGAGCTGGCCGCATCGTACCGCCCAAATTGGTCCAGCTCCCAAAAGTCGGCTCCTAAGGAACTAATCCATCCACAACTCGCTTTGGGGTTTGGGGAATGATCTGGAATACTAATTCCGAGAATATCTTGTCATTGCTGTACGCCCAACTGGCGGAGCAGGAGTCAACGCGCACGGTGCTGGCCGCGCTTGGCGGAATTGTCGCATTGCGACGACGTGCCGATTGGCGCGGTGAAGATGCGAAAGCCGATTGTTCACTCGCTTCTTGACACCCTAAATCGCGTGTAGTATGACACCCCCTGTAAAAAGGCAGGTTTGTGCGCCACGGGCCGAAGGAAATCTGGAGTCGACAGTAAGAGAAGTGAGAGGTGCAGATATGCGAAGTGTGCTTAGGGGCTGCGTCGTTGCTGGGGCGGGATTGCTGTTTTTTTCGTCGTATGCATTGTCGCAAACTCCACGCGAACGCGGTGATCAGAATCAGAACTTCGATACTTTGTATGACAGATTAAGCAAACAGGGTCCCGGGGGACCAGCGCCCAGCCGGGATCTCACGGGGTTCTGGACCGGGCCCCTGCACGCCAGAATCAACCAGGTGCCTCCCATGACGCCGTGGGGACAGGAGCAGTTCAGTGCCCATAAGGGTGTAAAGCAGGCTTACGTCGCGGACTCCAATGATCCCTTGAAATCGTGTGATCCTCTGGGCTTCCCACGCAACATGCTCGACGAGATCCGAGGGGTAGCGGTCGCTCAGATGCCGGGCATGATGCTTGTACTGAATGAATACAACAAGATATGGCGCGAAATCTGGATGGACGGGCGGCCACTTCCGAAGGATGTCGGCGGTAGGTCCGCCGACGCGGCCGTGCCCCAATGGTATGGATACTCGGTGGGCCATTGGGATGGAGATTACAGCTTCGTCGTGGATGCGGTGGGAACGGACGAGAGGAGTTGGTTAGATGAGGCGGGTCATCCCCACAGCGCCGACATGCGAGTGCAGGAACGCTACACGCGCGTCGATCGTAACGATTTGGAACTGACCATCACGATTGATGACCCGAAGACCTATACGAAGCCTTTTGTCATCAGCACCGTGAAATTCAGGTGGATTCCAGAACAGAAGTTCCCGGAGGAGTGGTTCTGCGTGCCATCGGAGATGGCAGCGTATTTGAGCATAGTGGCCGATCCCGCGGCTAAGGGTACTGGCAAGCAGCTTAAAAAATAACGGCCCCGGTAATTATGGACCCTTGGAGGTGCGGCTCACTTATCCTTCTAGTTTTTGGGTAATCCCCGGCGCGGTATTTCCGGAGCCTGAAGCGAGCGAATTCCAGTTGCGGAGGTAACGAATGAAAAGCAGGGTTCTCATGTGTTTTGCGTTGGTTGCGGGTCTTCTAACGGTTTGCGGCCCCATGTTCGCACATCACGGAAGTGCGGCGTATTCAGACTCCGCAGTTGTATTGAAAAATGCCACGGTGACGAAATTGGTGTGGGCCAATCCGCACGCCATCGTGATGTTCGATGTGAAGGATGACCAAGGCAACGTCGTGCATTGGGTTGGGGAAGTCTCCAGTCCACCCGGACTTATCCAACGTGGGTGGACCCAAAATTCTCTGCAGCCCGGGGACGTAATCGCGGTTTACATTCATCGGGCCAAATCTGGCAGCCCGGTTGGCTGGGTCGCCAGGATCGAGCTTTCCGATGGCAAGGCGTTATGCGGGATGACCTTTGGGGACACCGATTGCGGGATACCGCGGGACAAGTCTAAGTAAAGAGAAGCTCGCAGAGCGGGAGCGCGAGAGTTAGTCGCCGCGCCCAAGAGAACCTTCTAGCGCCTGGGTGGGATAGACTCTCACACGATCAATCAGCCGCAATCAAAGCCCAATCGACCCTTACACTCAGCAGCGCGTACGCGCGCGAGCACACCTGGAAATTCGCGCCCAACCAGCGCATGACGCAACTCCCGAGAAGGGATTGGAATTTAGAACGGCCCGTCGTTACGCCCTAGCAATCGCCTAGCCCCGATCTGAATGCGGTCACTGGACTATACTCGAATCCTCCTCGGACGTGTTCGATGCTGTTTTCAGCAGACTGATCGAAGATTCACGAATCGGAGCGGTCGACACTACTTGGCTTTGCCTACGCCAGCAGCGGGGTTGCTAAAAAACTTGTCATATTTCGCCGTCTCTGACGGTGCGCACTCCATCTCGGGAATATCGAAATGGCGTGATTGTAATCTCAAAGATAATTTGTCGAGGGCTACCCAAGGTTTCGTGTACATCTTCGGGTCGGTAATCTTGATCGACAACTCCAAGTGGTCGGCGTCCACGCGGTGGTACGTTTCTTCCACCTGCAGAGCGCCGCTGTGCGGACGACCAGCATTATCGATCCAAGTGTCGTCATGAAATCCATTCGACACGTCCACGAACGTGTAGTCATCCACCCACTTGCCAACGGAATATCCCCACCACCTTGGTTCTTCCGGAGGGGGCTCCACCCCCGCGATAGCCGTCCACCCTGGATTTTCAGGATCCTTGGGCAGTTCTCGCCCGTCCGTCCAGATCTCGCGCCATTTCTTGTTGAATTCATACAAGATGAGCACTTGGTCCTGAGTCTGTACGATCTGGCTTGTCCTATAGTTATGAAGAACTATGCGCGGAAACCCCTGTGGATCGCAGCCAGGCACCGGATCATTCGTTAACGCGGCCGGAACTTGTGTGGTTCCAAAGGTCGGCTTATTAGCCAGGAACGCTTTCCGCCCTTCAGCAGTATAAGGCAGCTCATGTTCCGGCTTCCCATCTGACGGCATCGCCTTCGCCCCAACTGCCGCGATTCCGTCGGCCGCCCCCTTTGCGGGTTCCCAGATTCCAGACAGGCTACGGCGTGGCGCGGGGCCTGGCTTCTCACCCTTTTTATCAGAATCGTATACCGCTCCCGGCCACCGACGCTCTTGAGCGCGCGTCAGATGGGAGAACACTAATACGGCAACCAGTGCAATCACCAGAACCAGAAAACGCCTTGTCATTGGAAGGCTCCTTCCCGGTTCAAGTTAGTTTCAAATTCCGCCTTCCATGTTCGAACAACGGTTTCAGATACTCGTGCGCACGGACATAGAGGGACTGACACTGGACTTTCCGCCTTCACTTGTTGGGATAATCTTCCGATCTCGACCCGTCTGCTGCGCCGGCGGCTTCCTCTCGTTCCCTTCACCCTCCCCACCTTAACGTCTTTCCATTGGCGAGCACGACCCGCACCAGACGCCCGAGTGGTTCACCATTCTTGACTGGTTCCAGAGTGACAGTAACTTCATCCCCAGGCTTAAAGGTCTGCTTGCTAAAGCCGTAAGGGACCATGTTTGGCGGAGCTTGAGTCTCCATAACCCAATGTACCGGTCGACCGCCATCACCCTTTACATCGAAACTCAGAAAGCAATGGGGATTGGCCCAAAACCATTCCGTGACCGTTCCCTTCATAGTAACTGTTTTCCCGACGTCGAAGACCGCGTTGCCGTGGTGTGCAAATAGCGGACATGATGCGATCAGAAACCCAGCAGCCATAGCGACAGTCGTGATAAGCCTATTTCTCATTGCGACTGCCTCCATCATAAAAATCGCTTTTCCCCAACTACTCGAATCGTATTCGCAGGAATTTACGACCTCAATTCCATCTTTGCGCAAAAACATACGCCCGCGGTTCCTCTCGTGTCAACTTCAAATCGCCCTGTCCAGGGTTCGATGGCAAGTGCCGCCCCTCTTAGTCAACTAATCTTCACGTTTCTGAGGTACGCGCAAGAAACTGGGACGGCCTGTACGGCCTCCCAAGAGCAAGGCGGATTCGCAACAGAATGTCGGTTCTGTTGCGTTCGGTAACAGGCGTAGTGCATCTCGAAAGGGGTTACGCTGTTCGATAAAGCCAGCGGGAGCGACGTATTGTTGCGTTTCACGGTGATTCGCCTCGCGGCGGTAAGCCGAGCCGAGGGCGACATCCCAGAACACGGACGAAGCAGAAAGCCCGTCTCCCTTCAGCGCAAGCGCAAGAAGGTTGTGCGACGCTGGTGTATCAAAAGGGTTGTTTGCTCGGGGGCTGCAAGTCATAGAAAACTCGGGGCCAAATTCTCGAAGATTTGACCGTATCAAACCAAATGGTTTGATACGCCAAGAAAAGCAGACTAGACGGCTCGAAGGATCAGCGACTTGTGGAAGGACTGAAAGGAACCCTTTGGTACGTTACAGCACAATGCTGAAAGGCTCCCAATAGGGATCTGTGCACATAGCTTCCGAGTGGCCGACAACACGGGAATGTTTCTCGTGTGGCCCACCCCGGTCCCCGTTTTGAACAGGAATTTGCCACGCTGATAAAATCGTCCCTCTAATCGGCGAAGGCCCTTTGGGAGGCGCGCCGGAGGAGTTTTCCATGTCAGGAGGGCTACTGATCGCCTTCCAGCGTCTTCTTGATCGTCATGAGAGCGTCTTTGAGATTGGAAACCGACCTGCCTACTGCGGCCTTTCGAACAATCGATCCCTTGGGACCGGTTAAACCTGCCTGCTCGGACCCCATGGCCATGATCAGATAGAAGCCGGGTTGCTTCGGGTCGTCCCTCCCCCGCACACAGAAGGAGAGGTCCAACGCGGTCTCGAAGTAGTGGCTCGAATAGAGCTGTTTTTCAGCGATGGCGTATGCGACTTGGTCGGCAGGGTTTCCCCGCATGGTCACTGTCTGCACGACACGGAGCGTCGGCTTCAATCCGAATTTCACCCTCGCCCAATAGAAAGTGTCCTCGACGTTCTCGGGCTTCGCGTTGGGATAGGAGAGGAGGTATTGGTAGAAATCCGGCAGGCGCTCCGGCAATGCCTTGCTGTAGCTGAGCATGTAGGCGAACTGCTGGGGCACTTCGGTCGGGTCACGCTTATCGTTATAAACCCCTAGGGCCTGATTGCCTTCCTGCTGATAGGTGAGCAGGCGCTGCAGTGCTGTCTTCTGTAGGAACTGATTAACCTCTTCGTTCACGTCGGCGGCAGACCAATTGATGGAGCGATGAAACTCTTCGATGGAGCTCGCAGGCAGCTGAATCTGACAGTCTCCAGGCTTACAATTTTTCAAATCTTGGATGTCGTCGTTTTCGAACGCAAAATTCTTCAAGTCAGAAGGCTGTGGAGGATTGCTGAAGACTCCAAGGGCCAGGTAGCCGGGAAGTTTACTAAGGCGATCGAAATCGCGGGCAAGCCGAACATAAGCCTCAGGAGCAGCATGAATGTAGACTGCACCGAACAGGAAGATCTCGGCCGGCGTGCGGGACGGCAGGGTTTTCGTCACTGGCTGTCCATTACGGATCATGGCGACTTGATCCTCGTTTAGTCCGATGTTCTGGCGAAAGAATGTTTGCAAGTCTGGATTCGATTGAGAAAAAGTGGCCGCTGGGGCCGCGGCAATCACGACCACTAACGCAACAGCGGGCATAAAACTTTTAATTATGGCAATTCCACGCCATGCGCCATCCATTGCATCACTCATTGTCTACACCTCCTCACGGGATTCTTCTAGCTCACTCTTCATTCGGCAACCCGCGTCCTGAAACGCGACCGCCCGCGATAGTCCATCACTGCAGGAGGATTCCTCCCCTGGGGAATGGTCTGATCATTACGCAGGCGGCTGTTGATTCTGGGACCGATGTTTGGGTAAGTAAGCCAGAAGTTGTTTCGCCCCGTTCTTGTTGACCCGAAGTTTTGCTTACTTCGTAGCCGACTGGCTCTTGACCTTCGTGCCAAATTGATCCAACGAGGTTTTCAATTTGGCCATCTCTGCCTCGATCTCAGACTTGAGCTGCGCCGCCTTTGCTTCGCCCGACGTTTTCAGGTCCTGGCGCTTCTTGTCGATCTCTTGCCTCTGCGTCTTGAGACCGTTGATCGCATCGATCTCCGCCTGTGCCAGCTTTCCTTTGGCACGAGCTTCAATCCCGTCAATCTGTGACTTGGCTTCTTGCAACTGCGCGCTGAGCTTCTCTTCGAATGCCTTCATCGTCGCACTTTGTCCATCCATGGAATTACTCCTTTCTGTTTTGTTCTTGGAATCGGGTCCTCACCAGTACTCGTGAGAAAACGCAGTCACCGAGCACTAGCGTTGAGAACCTTCTCCACCTTCGCCTGCTGATCACGGCTCAGCGTCGTGCGGAGGATCGTGCCACCGTAGCCGCGGAACTGATCGGCCACAACGTCAGGGTTGCCCACGCGCAGGATTGCGTAGATGGCTGAGTCACCGGGTTGGATCAACGCCCCGACCCGCTTGACGAAATCATCGGGAATGCCAAACTCGTCTTTCCACGACGACGCGTCGGCCGCACCTGCCCCGGCACCGATCGCGGTCCCGCCGACGGCTCCCACCGCAACAGCGCCCGCTGCCGCAGCAGCACTGGCCCCGGCGGTGAACGGAATCGCAAGAGTGGCCCCGATCAGCAAACCCCAAAGACCGCCCCACGCTGCACCTTCGCGCGTGGTCATCTGGTAGCTCTGGTCGACCCGCAGTTTGCCGCTGTAGTCGCGGTAGATGGCGACGGCGTCATGCAAATCAACCACCCAATCGTCGTTCAGTGCCTGCAATTGGTTGAGCACTTCCGATCCGCGGTACATATCTTTCTTAAAGCCCACTACTATCAGTTCTGCCACGATGGTTCTCCTTTCAGTTTTGTGCCAATTAGCTGATCTTGAGTTTTCGTCACGCCTGTGACTTTCCTCGTCGATCCCTGTATATCGACGTGCAATATGAAGACCAATCCTAAGTTCTTGAAAACAGTTCGGCACACGCCACTATCAAGAAGCGCTTTCGTCGCGAATTCGCGAATCTCGCGAAAAAGAATGCGGGTGATTGTCAGTTGCGGATTTCAGTAGCTAGCCGGCTGGTGGAAGGTGATGCTGGCTGATACAAAACTACTACGCTGCATACAGGAATTCATGCCTTCACTCGCATGAGCGGCTCATCGGAGAGGGCGGTCGAGGAGTTTCGAGTAGAGAAACATTCCAGCCACACGATTCGTAATATAGCGACAGTTGGTACCGAGAGGTACAAGCCCGCGATACCTCCCACTTGACCTCCGACCATGAGCGCAAAGATGACGGTCAGGGGCTGGAGTTCCAAGTTCTCACCCATAATGCGAGGCGAGTTCACATAATCCTGCACGACCCTCCACTTAACCAGCAATCCTGCCATCCACATCCAGTGTGCATGCGTCAGAAAACCAATCGTCAAAATAGCCCCTGCCGAAATGATCCATCCCACCGCTGGAAGGAATTCCAAAGCCCCTCCCAGAAGTCCGAGCGCAATCGCATCCGGGAATCCCAGGGCGAGCATAGACACGCTATAGAAAACGAAGGAGAGACCCGCGAGGGCAAGCTGCGCGCGAATGTACTTGGCAAGCATTCTGTCAATATGGCTCAGGATTCGCTCCACCCTTGACTCGTCTCCTTGCGATTTCGTGGCATCGATAATCGTTTCCGCGATCTGACGCCCATCTCGCAAGATGAAGATGGCCAGAATCGGAATGGCGAAAAGCCAGATCGAGCTCGCGGCGAGATACGCTACCGACGTCGCGCCGCGCTCGAAAAGACGGGCAATCACGTCCTGATGACGAACCAATTGATCCCGTATCCACAATTGCTGGGAAGCGGTCAAGCCATGCCCGACTCCGGGACCAGCCACAGACGTGCCGCTGGAAAGGCCTTCTAAGATCCCTCGCACCGTCGCATTCAGGCTCTTTGCTTGTGCCGCGAGGCGCGGGCCGAATTCGTACCCCAAGCCGCCAAGCACAAGAGTCCCGATGATGTAGACCTGTGCAATCGCCCACATGCGATTCTTCCTAAAGAGCGGCGAATGCTCTTGTACCAACGCGACGCCGGGCTCGAGCAGGTAGGCAAAGAAAAGAGAGAGCAGCAAAACGAGAAAGGCGCCGCGCGCCAGGTAGACGATGATTGCTGCGAGCAGAAAAAGAACTACGGTGGTGACTACATTCCCCGCACGATCATCGAGTGAGAACATGCCTGTCTATTATCGCTATGCTTCGCTGAAGCGCTAGCAGATTCAGGCAGCACGTCGGGCGTTTTCGTCCACCGCTGAACTGGCTCGTTCGTGAATCCCGCATCACGATCAGGCTAACTCCACGAGCAGCGGCCGCAATACCAACGACTGCACTGACAAACACCGCGCGCCCCCGAAAACCCACCTCATCATGGCGACGCCAATCACGATCGCGGCAATTCCTGCGATGATCAGCACGGCGCGATACTTAGGCTGCCCTGGGCTGCGCTTTGAATACGCTGTGAATGGCTCCCGCGAAACCTACCAGAGCCGATCCGTCCAGTATCAGGTCGATGCCGATGGCCAACCCAACAAAGAAGGTGCTCGAGGCCGGCCAGTTCTGGAGAAGCGTAAAGCCCAAAATGACCGCGACGGCTCCTGAGAACGCTGTCCATCCCCAACGTGGGAACTTGATGAGGCCCGCCGCGACAATGCGAAATATCCCACCAACGACAAACAGGGAAGCCAACAAGATCGTCACAGCCTCGGCGCCGGCGTCCGGGTGGCGCAACAATAGGTATCCTGTCACACCTCGGATGATCGCGTTCAGCAAGTACAAAAAGACCCCGCCCCAGCTCCAAGCCTGAAATGCGCCCACGAACCACGCCACTCCGCTGAAGAGAAGGATCCAGCCGAAGACCAAAATTGATACGGTGGTCGCAGTCCTCGCCATTCCTACACAAACAACGCCCAGAACGATCAGCAGGATTCCGAGCGCAAGAAGCCAGCCCCATGATTTTCTAATTTCTTCCATCCCAGCCGAGAACGCATCGGCAAATTTCGTCATTGTCCTGCTCCTTTCGTGTACCGTTTTGCTCCGTGTTTCCGTCGTGCGGCCCGCTCAAGCCGCAGACCGGTCGTGCCACTTTCAGCGCAAAAACACTTCCGGGGCGTCCTTAGGAACCGACATCGGTTTCGCCGATTTTGGATCGGAGTTGAACTTGCCAAAGACCGAGGGATTTTCACGGAAATGCTTTTCTAGCGCATTGACTCGATTCTGATTTCCCGGATGGTCCGACAACAGCTGCGGTACCTGACCCATATTGGCATTCTGAAAATCCTGGAAGAGCCATACCAGTCCCCAAGGGTTGTATCCGGTTGCGGCGCACACGTCTGAGCCGGTAATGTCGGCTCGCGATTCCACATCTCGCGAGTAGCTCAAGGAATGCAGCTTGCCAAGCAGCGCGATGGCCAAAGGGTGACCCAGAAGTACCGCCGCCGCGATTTCGCGCTCGGTGAGTTTCTGATCCTTCTCCATCAATGTCACGGAGTCACGATGAATCGTGTGTGAGACTTCGTGACACAGCGTTCCCGCAAGTTCTTCGGTGTTCTTGACGAAATATAGAAGCGAATCGACCACATAGACGTTGCCGCCCGGTGTTGCAAATGCGTTCGGTTGACTTTCGTGAACCAGATAGAACTTGAACGGGTGGTCGTATTTTGGTTGCGCCGCTCGCGTAATGGCATCCGTAATCGGCCGCAACTGGTCGTACAGAGGAGAAGATTCGACGATTTCGCCTTTGGCCTTCAGCTCGTCGAACATTTGCTGGCCCAGCTGCAATTCCACGTCCTGATCAGCCGCTTGAGCCGGTCCTGCGGCTTTTGTGCTCCCCACCCCTGCGAGAAACGCCGCAACCGTCGCCACACACGCCGCAGCGACGACATAAACAAGAGTCTTTCGGATTCGTTCAAGTACGTTCATAGTCGCATCTCCCCGTGCCGTTTTGGCCTCTCTGTGTGCTGGCGACCAAACGCTTGTATTTCAATTCAGCGCGCATGGCTCGTGTTTACAGTCGCACTGTAGTTCCACTTCCTCGATGTCATCCGCATCCGAACAGTAATCGCTGCAGTACTCCTCGGTGATTGGAATCTGACACTGGCAATGCTCATAAGCGCATTTGTGACGAGTATCAATATCCATGATGTATTCCATCGTCCACCTCGCTCTTTGGGCTCTCTTGCCCCTCCATCTTCAGTTTCATGAGTGCAATACACAGGCCAATTGGTAAACTCTTCAAAACGCAGGTACGCGCGGATCATAAAGTGGCAAGCTTCTTCGCGAATTCGCGAAGTTCGTGAAAAAACCTCGGTTGGCTTCTTGAGGAAGTGGCCTTCAGCTAGGGGTCTTGAAGCTGTGCTTGTTGATATTCATCGATCTGATCTTGGATTCCAGGGTAGATGGCGGAATACCGAGCTTGGCCGCTGCACCAGACGGTCCCGATACTCTGCCTCTCGTTTCGGCCAGGGCGGCGCCGATCATTTCCCGATCCTCCCCCGCGGAGCGTCTAAAAGGCGACGGTGTTGCGGCTTCGGCTTGGAAGGATCCGCCAGCGAGCCAACTCTTCTTGACCGAGAGGTTCCCTTTTTCATAGACAACCACAGATCGTTCGATAACGTTTTCAAGTTCACGGATGTTTCCGGGCCACGGATATCGAGTGAGCGCCTCCATCGTTTCGGAAGAAATGGCGTCAATTATCTTGTTCATCCGCTGGGCGAATTGCTGGACGAAATGCCACACGAGCAGCGGAATGTCCTCGACGCGTTCGCGCAAGGGAGGAATGGAAATCGGGAAAACATTCAGGCGGTAGTAGAGGTCCAGGCGGAACTGCTTATTTACGATCATTTCTTCCAGCGCCCGATTGGTGGCGGCCACAACCCGAACGTCAACTTTCCTTGTCCGCGTGCTGCCCAAACGCTCGAACTCGCGCTCTTGCAAGAGGCGAAGGAGTTTCGGTTGTAGCTCTAGTGGGATATCACCAATTTCATCCAGAAACAGTGAGCCTTGATCTGCTATCTCAAGGCGGCCAGTCTTTTTATCGATAGCACCGGTGAAGGCGCCACGCTCGTGGCCGAAGAGTTCGCTTTCGAGTAGACCGCTGGGAATGGCGGCACAGTTGAACTTGACAAATCTTCGGTCCTTTCGGCGGCTGAGATTGTGAATCGAGCGCGCGATGAGTTCTTTGCCCGTACCCGTCTCCCCCGACAGAAGCACCGTCGAATCGCATGCAGCCACCTTTTCGGCTAGTTGCAGCACCTCGCGGAGGGCCGGACTATGCCCCACGATTCTTGTGAAGCCCGCCTGGGCGGGAGTTTCTTCCTCCAAGTAGATTTCCGTAGTGCGGCAATCCGGAAATGCCATGGACTCTCTACCAGTGGTCGAACTTCCGGCGATCTCTGGGTCAGAAAGGTAAAGCAAAACCACAGCTATCAGACTACCCTCACAGTAGAAGCACAATCCGGGTTTCCTGTATCCCACCCGAGATTTGCGAGCATTTTTCGCTGTATGCCCAAAAGAAGGCCGACGGAGTTGGTGAACAGGTAGCACTCCGGATTGGGTCGATAGCTATTTGCGATCGAACTGCCAATTAGACGCCTTGGAATCTCGCGACGCATTCTTCGACCATGCGTCATAAATCAAAATCGTGTCCCCCGGAGCCATGATCCAGAGATACCACTGCGAGGCATTGCCGGCCTGTAGGAGCTGTTCCCCG
>Ga0207127_10118_pt1 | contig 19708 bp, 18 predicted proteins | sample Alteio_BWMinHeat_17_FD_153574 | JGI IMG/M metagenome (GOLD analysis project Ga0207127, IMG submission 153574) | Enriched cells from forest soil in Barre Woods Harvard Forest LTER site, Petersham, Massachusetts, United States -... | ecosystem: Environmental > Terrestrial > Soil > Temperate forest >...
CAGGCTACCCCGGATCCGGAAAATCGCAGGTTCCTATTATAACAGCCTGGGATATCATACTTCCTATACCGTCCTCTTATTTAGATTTTTAACAGACCGCAAACTTTCTGTTTATTCCCGAATGGCCAGGGCAAACAGAGGTAAAAGGGATAACCCTCAATACCCGGCGGCCATCCCGTCCTTACGTGGGTCGGAAGCTCCAAAATAGACTTTGGTTAATGGATCATAACGGATGCATTGATAACCTCCGTAACTTCCTGGCAGTTGATAGCCGATTTTATGTCCCATTTCCATCAGCTTTCTAATAGTCTCGAATGAAAATCCGGACTCAAGGTAGACCTGGCCCACCCCCTCACTTTTATTGCCCCTCGGATCCGATGAGCCCTGGTGATCGATCCTGGGTGCATCGCCAGCTTCCTGAATATTCATGCCAAAGTCTATGATATTCATGAGGACCTGGACCTGGCCAAGGGGTTGAAAACTTCCACCCATTACCCCAAAACTCATAAAGGGCTGCCCGTTACGCGTTACAAAAGCAGGAATAATTGTATGAAAAGGTCTTTTATGCGGAGCGTAGCTATTGTTCTGTCCTTCCTGAAGTGTGAAAAGCTGGCCACGGTTTTGCAGGAAAAACCCCAATCCGTCAGGCACCATTCCCGAACCAAACGCAAGGAAATTACTTTGTATCAGGGAAATCATATTTCCTGCAGAATCCGCAACCGTTAGGTAAACCGTTTCCCCTTTCCGCAGCAGGCTGTCTCCTGCAGAAAATTTGGAGGATGCCTTATTCAAATCGATAAGCATTCTTCTTGCTTCTCCATATTCTTTTGAAATCAGCCTGTCGACCGGTACCCTGGCAAAATCCATATCGGCATAATACTTTGCGCGGTCTTCAAACGCCAGTTTTTTGGCTTCTATAAAAAGGTGAATATGATCCGGGCTTCCAAATGTGATTTTGCTGAAATCAAATCCTTCCAGGATATTAAGCATTTCTAATACGGCAATGCCCTGTCCGTTCGGCGGTAATTCCCAGACGCGGTACCCTCTGTAGTCGGTAGAAACAGGCTCCACCCAGGAGGAGGAATGACCGGCAAGGTCATTATAAGAAAGGAATCCACCGTTCTTTTTCATAAAAGCATCCATCGATCTTGCGATTTCCCCTTTATAAAAAATATCCCTCCCGCCGGTAGCAATTTTTTCAAGCGTGTTGGCAAGCAAAGGATTTTTAAAAATATCACCGGTACCGGGGGCTTTACCGTCAGGAAGGTAAACAGAGACGACGTTTGGCAATTTTCCAAAATGGTCATTCAACCCTTTCCAGTAATAGGCAGCTTCATCGGCTACCGGGAAACCGTTTCGGGCATAATAAATTGCAGGTAAGAGTATTTGGTTCATTGGAAGCTTCCCAAACTTTTTGTGCAATTCAAACCATCCGTCCACGCACCCCGGAACTGAAACTGCCAATGGGCCTCCGGCAGGAATATATTCCAATCCTCTTTTTTTGAATTCTTCCAGGGTAAGACTATAAGGGGAGCGGCCGGACGCATTGAGCCCATATAATTTTTTTGTCTTTGCGTCGTAAACAATGGCAAAAAGATCACCCCCTATGCCATTCATTTCCGGTTCCACCACTCCCAGCACTGCATTGGCTGCGATGCCGGCATCAATAGCCGAACCACCTTTTTTCAAAATATCAAGAGCTGCGATAGTGGCAAGCGGATGGCTTGTACAGGCCATGCCGTGCTGGGCCATGACAACCGAACGGGTGTCAAAACTTTTTCCGGTCAGGCGATCCTGCGCATTTGCCAAAAAAGAAATAACCATAAAACAGAATAGGAGAAAGTTCCGGAACCTGGAAGATGATTGTTGCCGCATGATTATTTTTTATTGATATTATCGGGATTGGGAGAAGAAATTGAATTACCCTAACTTTCCGGTAAGTTCCGAATTATTTTTTTAAATTTTAATAATATGGACGAAATAGAAGTACCGACCGAACATCTGCAGGAAGCCATTAATGAAAAAGCAGAAGAGAAAATGAGAGAGAAAAAAGAAAAATGGACATTGTACGTGGCTTTGTCAACAGCTTTTATGGCTGTTCTTGCTGCCATTGCCGGTTTGTTGGCGGGCCACCATTCCAATGAAGCTTTAATTGACCAGGTGAAGGCCTCTGACCAATGGAGTTATTACCAGTCAAAAAGCATCAAATTGGAATTGGCGAATTCCACGGGTAAGATCCTGAACGCGGTAACCGGAACTAAACCGCCGGACGATTTGAAGAGTACCGTAGCAAGGTATGAGAAGGAAAAAGAAGACATAAAAGGCCAGGCAGAAAAGAATGAAAAAAGTTCCGAGAAACATCTGGAAACTCACAAAACCCTGTCCAAGGCAGTTACCATCTTTCAAATAGCCATAGCGATTTCCGCTATTTCCATACTCACCAAAAGAAAGCCACTTTGGTACGGGGGTATGATATTTACAGCAGTGGGCGTTGTATTTCTTTTAATGGGCATTCTGAGTGCCTGAGGATCCCTACTGGTTGAGAGATGCTGTCTCCTCCTGTTCCTTGTTCTTTTTGACCCATTCTTCCACCATAGGAAAGGCAATATGGAACCAGGGGGTATATTTCCGGGGATGGGATTGCAGGGAAGACTGGATTTCATCCAGCGCCTTAAAACAATAGTCTTCCACTTCGTCTTTATCCGGGCTGATGAAATTATTGTAAGTCCCAACAAAAACGTGATCAAACTCAAATTCAGTCAATCCATTTTCAAAAGTGTGTCTGTAGGTAAAATCAAATATTTTTTTTAACCCGGTCACAAATCCCAATTCCTCCCTTAGTCTTCTCTTGGCTGCTATTTCGATATCCTCTCCCGGCCCGGGATGGCTGCAACAGGCATTGGTCCACAATCCCGCACTGTGATATTTGTTTTTAGCCCTCTGCTGGAGCAACATTTCGCCTTTGGAATTAAATATAAAAACACTGAAAGCTCTGTGTAAAAGACCTTTCCTGTGGGCCTCCATTTTCTCCATTGTACCTTGCAGCTCGTCGCGTTCATTCACTAAAATGACTTCCTGGTCCATAGCTTGATTTTAGGGGTTGCTCTTAATAAATAAATATCCAGAAAAACTAAAGTTACCGAAATCCTCGCCGGTAATAGAATAAAGACTGTATAAGATAGTTGGATCCCTGAGGCCCTTAATAGCGCTGAATTTGGGCCTTTAGCAATTTACGGGCAAAATGTATCCGGCTTTTTATCGTTCCCAGAGGTTCTCTTAACATATCGGCAATTTCGTTGTATTTGAATCCGTCAAAATACAAAAGAAATGGATTTCTGAAAATTTCAGGTAAATTATGAATTGCTCCCTGGATGTCTTTTATCCGCAAATTGCTTTCTGCGGTGTCATGGATAACGACCTGCTTTTGGTTTATCAGGAATTCATTGGGTGTACTATCGAAAATCGTATTCTGCTTTGCCTTCCTGCGGTAGTTATTAATAAAAATATTCCGCATGATTGTATATAACCATGCTTTTATGTTGGTTCCAACATTGTATTTTTCCTTGTTGGCAAGTGCCCGGTAAAGGGTTTCCTGAAAAAGGTCCTTCGCAGCTTCCGAATCCCGCGTTAAAGTGATTGCAAAAGGTTTTAAAAACTCCGCATTGTTCACCAAATATTCATTGAAATCTAAAATTGCCATGCCCCCCGATAAGGTTTAAGTATTAATAACACAAATTTAAACAAAAAAGGTATTTAAACCTTTTTTTGCCCCATTCCGTCCCAAATAATAACAATGATTTAGAAAAAGATAGGCCCGGAAACCACGGTCTATCCTTCTCTTATACGTAAGTACGAAAAAAAAATCAAAATGGTTTACAAGCTGGAAACAAATTCCAGAACTTCGGAAATGGACCGGTTGAAATGAACTTTTGGAGGGGGTTTGAGAAGGCGGGTTTCGGCCAATATGCCGGAAACTAAGAGAGAAACACCGGGAATAGTTTGATGAATCTATTGAGGAAATTTATCAAAACTAGAGTTTCCGGCGATACAGGTAAGGCGGGAATATAAAAAAATCAGGTTTTTTGAACTTACAAACAAATTCGACATAGTTTAAAGCGGTAATGTTCGGCTTGGATTTAAAATTAACAAGTGTAATTTTTTGAGTTTAAAATCTATTACGGCCGGGCCACCATTGCAAGCTCCGATTTCTTTGGCATAGGAAATGGAATCCCTCCTATTTCGCAGTATACTATAGTTCAGGGTTCTGGATCATCCCCGTGTCCAATAATTTCATAACCGAATCCTGTATAATACCGGCGGAGCTTCTTATCATTTTGAGATGGTATTCATTGTGCAAGTCTGTTCCGATTAAATTAATATATTTTTTGCGGATCAGATACTGCGCCAATTCCGCAGGAACTTTCCCATAATAGCCGGTTAAAGAAAGAAGATTCAGCTGGAAAAGACATCCCAGATCTTTCATTTCATCATACCAGTTTTTATGATGGTTGAAATACATGTATCGTTCGGGGTGGACAATCACCGGTTGGTATCCTTTAATTTGCAGCTCAAATAAAATTTCTTTCACCCTTATGGGTTGTCCCACAAACGAAAACTCAACCATTACGAGGTTATTTTTAATCGTCAGAAGGGGCTGATCCTTATGCACTAACCGTTCAAAATGATCATCCAAAAAATATTCAGCGGCCGCTGAAAATTCGATAGAAATATTACCATCGGTCAGGCGTTTTTTGACAGATTCGCAACCCGTTTTGATAATTTCAGGTGTATTCTTGAACATCTCCCACATGATATGCGGGGTGGTGATAATTTTTTTATATCCCAGGTCGATCATACCCCTGATCAATTGGAGTGATGTTTCCATATCAGGCACACCATCGTCTATCCCTGGGATGAGATGTGAATGCATGTCACATCGCAGGGACCCCAGGTCAAGAGCAGCAGTAACCTTTTTTCGAAAAATGGAAAACATATGTGTCAGTTCTTGCAGTCTCCCGAATCACAGACAGAGAAAATACCTACCAAAAAGATATACCAATGAAAATCTGAATGGGATAAAAAAATCAGGAGTGAGTTTTAATAAACTCAGCATAGATTTTTCTGATTCCTTCTTCCAGACCTGTTTTTGCCATCCATCCCATCGCGGAAAGCTTAGTTATATCCAATAGTTTCCTGGGTGTCCCGTCGGGCTTGCTTAGATCCTGGCGGACCTCTCCGGGGTATCCTACTATCTTTTTTATTAACAAGGCCAGTTCCCTGATTTCCATGTCCTCCCCGGTCCCGATGTTTAGAAACCCTGGCTCATTGTAGTTTTGCATTAAAAAGAAACAGGCGTCCGCCAGGTCATCCGCGTAAAGAAATTCACGCCTGGGTGCTCCCGATCCCCAGACAGTGACAAAAGGTCTATTCTCCATTTTTGCCTCATGGAATTTTCGAAGCAGGGCTGGTAATACATGAGAAGTATTCAGATCATAATTATCGTTAGGACCATAAAGATTGGTAGGCATGACAGATATAAAATTGCATCCATATTGATTGCGGTATGCATCGGACATTTTTATACCTGCAATTTTAGCGATAGCGTATGGCTCGTTGGATGGCTCCAGTTCACCGGTCAGCAAATAATCTTCTTTTAAAGGCTGGGGAGCAAGCTTGGGATAGATACAGGAGGATCCAAGGAACATGAGCTTTTTTACCCCGGTCTTATAGGCGGCGTGAATGACATTACTCTGAATCATAACATTGTCATACAAGAATTCAGCCCTCAGGGTACTATTAGCCATAATGCCACCTACTTTGGCTGCTGCCATAAAAACATGATCAGGCTTTTCTTTTTGGAAAAAAGCGTTCACCGAATCCTGGTTACGCAAATCCAGTTCAGCAGAGTTCTTCAATAAAAGCTGCTGAAATCCCATTTCGTTCAATTTTCTTACCAAGGCCGATCCAACCATTCCCCGATGCCCTGCAACGTATATTTTATCTTCCGTATTCATTCTACCTGGATTCTAATCATGTTGATTTTTAACATAAAAACCTGATTCCTTCAACAGTTTTTCTCTTCTGAATAATTCAATGTCGGCGTGAACCATTTCTTTTACCAGCATTGCCAGATCATATTTGGGTTTCCAACCCAGTTTTTGCCGGGCTTTTGTCGCATCACCGATCAATATGTCTACTTCTGCCGGCCTGTAATATTTTGGATCAATGGCCACAACTTCTTTCCCAAGAGGTATTGCGAACTCCAGATTTCGGCAGGCGGCCACTACCCCGGTTTCTTTGCCCCCGCTGCCTTTGAAATCCACATCAATCCCCGCTTCCTTAAAAGACATCCGCACGAAATCGCGGATCGAGGTTGTAACCCCTGTTGCAATAACATAATCTTCCGGTTCGGTCTGCTGAAGTACCATCCACATAGCCTCGACATAATCTTTGGCGTGGCCCCAATCCCTTTTGGCATCGAGGTTACCCAGAAAAATCTTGCTTTGCAAACCTAAGGCAATCCGGGCGACGCCCCTTGTAATTTTCCGTGTGACAAATGTCTCGCCGCGCAGCGGTGATTCGTGGTTAAAAAGTATACCATTGGTCGCAAACATATTATATGCTTCCCGGTAATTAACTGTAATCCAGTAGCCATATAATTTTGCTACAGCATATGGCGATCGTGGATAAAAGGCTGTTTTTTCACTTTGTGGAACTTCCTGCACCAGCCCATAGAGTTCAGAGCTGGAAGCCTGGTAGATTTTGGTCTTCTTTACGAGCCCCAGAAGCCTAACTGCCTCAAGTATGCGTAAAACACCAATGCCGTCCGCATCTGCAGTATATTCCGGAGTCTCAAAACTGACATGGACATGGCTCATAGCCCCTAGATTATAAATTTCGTCGGGTTTGACTTCCTGAATTATCCGTATCAGATTGGTGGAATCTGTCAGATCACCATAATGCAACCGGAAGTGTACATTCAGTTCATGAGGGTCCTGGTAGAGGTGATCAATTCGGTCTGTATTAAAAAGAGAGCTTCTTCTTTTGATACCGTGAACAATATATCCCTTGTTGAGTAAAAATTCGCTCAAATAGGCTCCGTCCTGTCCCGTAACACCTGTTATCAGTGCAACTTTTTGCATAAAATTTGTTGATATATTAAAAAAAATTACTTGACGCACTCTATGGCAAGCGCGTTTTCAAATCTTCCCTTATCTTCTACCAGTTTAAACATTTGATCTGCACAATCACCAAATGAACAGCGCCTTATCTGGGTAAATCCGGCTTTTGAAAGTTCCTTGCTAAGAGATAAATAATCCCACATCCACAGGTGACGCGAGTTTCCCCAGGCAAATTCAGCGTAGCTCCTCCATCCTTTTGGCCTTTTGTACACTCCCAACAAAGTGCTTTCCATAAATATTTTGGAAGCTTCGGCATTTCCATTATTCAGGCTATTTATATATTCACGGGCAGAATATTCAAAATCCGGTACAACACATCTGAAAATTGATCCTTTCCTTAAAATTTTATAGGTATTGTTTAAGGCATTTGGCAGCTCCGAATAGGATAAATGTTCCAAGGTATGAGAGCAATATGCCCCCAAAAAAAAATTGTCCTGAACAGGTAACCCTTTAATAATATTCCCATACCTGACATTGGAGGGAAATACAACATTTAATCTGGATTGAAACAGCTTTCCGACTACAGGCATTTTCTGAATCCTGAGTGTAGGTGAAGCATCAAAGTTTTCCCATTCGGCCGGAGCACAAATGCCGCAGCCATATTGCACATATTGTCCGCCAATATTCTGATTCATAATATTTTGAATTGTACGATCTTTCTTATTGGCTTAAGATACAAGGTAAAGGCCCCAGGCCGAAGCCCATTTATTTCCCATGCCTTCCTGTCTTCCCTGTTGGCTCTGATCCGATGCTGAAACGAAGCATTGCTCAATCCACCGGTTCTCATTTTCACAATAAATTCCGGAAGATAGTGTATATGGAATGAATGCTTTACAAAAATGCGCAACATGAGTTCATAGTCGGCAGCACTTTTCAGGCTTGTATTGAATATGCCCGCCTCGGCATAAACATGTCTGCGCAAAAATAATGTTGGATGCGGCGGCATCCAGCCCTTATGAAAGGATCCCGGTCTGCAGGCACCCGATCTCCAGGTTCTTACCACTTTGTTAATGTCATTGTAATGAACGTATTGCAGATCGGCGTAGCATCCATCGACTTTCTCGTCTTCAAAAACCGATGCAACTTTCGATAAAACAAACTTATTTGTATAGATGTCGTCTGAATTCAGGATGCCGATGATTTCCCCGGATGCCAGGGCAATGCCTTTGTTCATTGCGTCATAGATGCCTCCGTCTTTCTCAGATATAATTTTTGTAACATGGGAGAACTGCCCGACAATTTTCAGGGTATCATCTGATGACTGACCGTCTACTATTATATGTTCGATGGCAGGATAATCCTGATGCTGTATACAATGCAGGGTGTCTGTCACCGTCCTGGCGCTATTATAAGTGGCTGTGATGATGGAAATGGGTTTCGCCAATTTTTTAGAGATTAATTTTTTTTAAATCGGCTCCGACTGCGATGAAATTAGCAGCGGGATTTTATTTATGATTGGGAATTTCCTGCCTGCAGTGGCTGACACCAGATAGTTTTTATCCTGGGTCAAAGTCAAATCACCTTTTGAAATCGGGCAGCACAGCAGGGGTACAATATTCAGATTGTCCTGCTTCTCCGAATGATTTTTCAAAAAATCATTCAGGGAAGATTGGTCAATGCCCCCCGAATTTTTTCGGACATTTATATATATGCTATCAGACAAATATTTTAAAGGCCGGATAAGGTTGGTAAGCCTGGATAAAAAAAGAGATAGCTGAATTTGCCATCTTGTTTTTTTGTCCCTGATATGTTTGAGATCATCCTCAAGAACCCCGATGCCAAGGAAACTATGGTTATGAAATGAAAAATTGTCAAATTGTTTCCTAAAAAAATGCTCATATTCCCCAACGGAATAATAACGGACGCACCAGGAATCAAAATCATTTTTTTCTGATTTCACTTTATTAACCGGACCAAACCGGTTCCGCAAACCATTTTTATTGGGAAATTCCAGCATGCTCCTGCCACCCACATGCAAGACACGGTGGATCTCTTTTATACAGGATTCAAGCCTTGTCAGATGGGTGTGCTGGATAACACTGAAGGACCAGATCACATCTATTATATTGCTTTTAAAGGGGAGTTCTCGCAGGTCGGCCACCACCGTATATCCTTTGGTATTATTGTCGGACATTACCTTTTGAGCGGTCTGAAGAAACTCCAACCGTATATCCAGGCCAATCGGAATATAATTCTTTTGGGCGCTTGCCACCAACCAGCGTCCCCATCCGCAACCGAGGTCAAGCAAAAGCTCGTTTTCCCTTCTGGAAGGAGGAAGGGGTATTTCAGGAATAGGATATTCCTTCAATTGGCCGATCAGAGAGGCATAATGGATACCGTTAGTAGCGCCAATTTGCTGTTGAACTATCCATGGTATGACAGATTTATAGTTTTCCGGCTCCTTATCATAATCAAGTTTTTCAAATATTTTGCTTTTCTCAAAATCCTTTGTATCCATAAAATTTTTATATTTTATCTCGTGATCACGCAATTTTCCAATACCAGCATGTCCATGTCGGTTCGTAAAAAACAGTCGAGCGCCTGATCAGGAGAATTGACAATGGGTTCATTCTCATTGAAGGAAGTATTCAGCAAAACCGGTACCCCCGTTTTTTTGCGAAAAGTTTCTATCAATTGATAATATCGCGGCGATATGAGTGAGTCTACCGTCTGCAACCTGCCCGTGCCGTCTACGTGCGTGACCGCGGGGATGATGGAATGCTTTTCTGGTTTAATAGGGAAAACTTTTTCCATAAAAGGCACTTCATCGTTCACTTCAAAATACTCAGATACCCATTCTTTGAGAATGGAGGGGGCAAATGGCCGGAAACTTTCCCTCCTTTTTATTTTTGAATTCAATAGGTCTTTGGCGTCCGTTCTCCTGGGATCGGCTAGTATGGATCTGGCACCAAGCGCCCTTGGTCCGAATTCAGCGCGTCCGCTAAACCAACCGACCACTCCGGCATTGATAAGCCTGTCAGTTACCTTTTCATACAATTGCTGATCCGGATATCTCTGATAGGGTATATTTCTTGAACCGAGATAGGTTTCGATCTCATCATTTGAAAACCGGCTCCCCGTATAAGCTGAGCGTACCGGCTCTCCCCTGGGCTGATTCAACAGTTGATTATAGACATAGAGAGCCGATCCCATGGATATTCCCGCATCATGACCCGCTGATGGAATATATACATTCTTGAATAATGTACTCCGTGTCAGCTTCCCGTTTGCCACAGAGTTTTGAGCCACACCACCGGCAATACAAATATTTTGCAAACCGGTTTTTTTCTGTAATCCGGAAAGAATATGAAAAATCAGCTCTTCAGTTATCTGCTGCACGGAAGCGGCCAGGTCTTTATGGTATTGCGAAATAAGTTCTTCCTTTTTTCTTTCTTCGCCAAATTTTTGAACCATATAATCAGAAAATAAGGGCGATACCTGGGGAACATGGTTTTCACCATAAGAAATAATCCCGCTTTTCGCCGATCGAAAATAATCCAGGTTTAGTCCAAAGAGACCGCCTGTTTTGAATATCAGGACATCTTTCAATTTCTCCACGTAATTCGGAGACCCGTAGGGTGCCAGGCCCATCACTTTGTATTCATCACCATAATGAGGAAAGCCGAGCAGTTGGGTGAAGGCAGTATAAAAAATTCCGATACTGTGGGGGAAATCAATGGAATCCAAAACTTCTATTTTATTCCCCCGCCCGATTGCGAGCATGGTTGTTGTAAAATCCCCGGAGCCATCAATAGACAATAAGGCCGATTCTTCAAAGGGGGAAGCAAAAAAGGCAGATGCCAGGTGGCTTCGGTGATGTTCTACCTGTTGGATCTTTTTCCTGACCAATTTTTTGTCAACTGCACTGTCGATAGCTATAAACTCTTCTTCAAGGGTGGAAACTTTTTTAGCATTCCTGACGCGGTCCCTGACCGCCTCCCAACCTCCTGAGGGGTTCTTCAGAAGGAAAATAATTTTTTTCAGGACCTTGGCATAAGGATCCCTGCCAATCGCAATATGGTCCAAATCGGAAAGACCGATGCCTGCTTCTTTCAAACAAAAATTTATTGCCATCGAAGGAAACCCTGCCCAATGCTTTACCCGTCGAAAACGCTCTTCCTCTGTTGCCGCGATCATTTTTCCATCCTGGAATATAGCCGCAGATGAATCTGCATGATAGGCATTGATCCCTAAAATATACATCTTAGCTGAAAAGTTTTAAATACTCGGTCTTAATATCCAATCGGTTAAAAAAATCAATAGCATATTGATAGGCGTTTCTGCTCCAGACATTGAATTCTGATTGGTCAAAATAAATGGCCTGATTGAGAGCGTCCAGGAATTTATCCGGGTCACTTAAAGGAATATCCCAACCCAGCTTCTGACTAGCTAAATTAAGCCAGGGCGTCTGGTCGCTGATCAGCACCGGACAACCTGTTGACAGAGCTTCGAAAATAGCATGCCCGAAATTTTCCCCCAGGGTGGGCAATATGAAGAGCTGATACCGGCGGAGCGTATCGAATATCTCCCGGTGCGGCAAAGGCCCTAAAAACCTGATTTGAATATGCGGTCCGAGGGTGTTTGCTATTTCTTTGCATCTGCGGGCATAATTCCCGTCCTCCTCTTCTCCATATATATCAAAATTGATACTGCTGGAATCGCCCATCCTTTTTAATAATTCAAGAAAATAATGCAAATTCTTTTTGGTTTCTACCCTTGAAATGAAAACGCAGTTCAGATGATGGATGGTTTTGGACCTCTCTATCCAGGGTCTCCCATCAAGATTGGGAATATTTTCAGCAATTATCACCTTCGCGTTTTTTGAAATATTTGATGCTATGTCCTTACGCTCCTGCTCGCCGGTGGCATGAAAGACGATTTTACGATACAGGCCCATTAATTTGAATAATTTTAAGAAAACATTCTTCTTGATATTTTTTTGCTGCATGGCCCCCTGGTGCAGCATGCCCCGGGGGGCCAGCACGGTCTTACCGGAAAAATTTGTTTTTATTAAAATCCAAAGCGGCAGCAGGGTGTATTTTGGTGAAAACATGCTGTTGAAATATACAAGATCGGGGTGCAGGTCTGTGATCAGCCTCCTGATATTTTGACGCCCGAGAAAGGAGGGGGAAGCATACCATATTTTAACACCTTCGGAAGATTTACTCCATTGATCTGCAACTATCCCGGAATAGGGAATATTTTCGCCCAGGTCTCTGTCCGCAGTAAAAACGTAAAAATCAAATTTGTCCCTGAAAGTTTCCACAATATTCCTACAGGATTGTATAGGCCCCCCGCCTTTATAGCCTGGCTCATACCAGTTGGAAAACAACAGGATCTTCTTTTTCTCCATCTGCTTATTTATTGGATCCCGTTTTTCCCCATCCAGTAATCCAGGACTACAAATAACCATATCTCGGGCCACCTGATATTTCCATTCCCTTTCTGGAAATCCGTCCAGTATTTCATCAACTGTTCACCCCGTATGAAGGGGCGCTGCGAAATATTTTTTATATGAAGTTCGCAAAAGGACCGCAATTCATTCCTGAGCCAGAGATTCCATGGAAAGACAAAGCCTTGTTTTTTCCGGAATACTATTTCGTCTGGCAGGAGCGGCTTCAAAGATTCCACCAACAGGCTTTTTGGATATTGCGGTTTTTTTAATGTGTCTTGCACCGACAATACAAATTCTACCAGATCCAGGTCAAAGAAAGGTTCCCTAACTTCCAGAGAGACTGCCATACTCATCTGGTCTGTATCCTTTAATAAGGTGTGTTGAGTATAACCCAGCCATTCAGCAGCAGATACCTGACTGAGTAAAGGCAAATGCAAAAGGTTTTCTTTTTTTTCCAATAGTTCTCTTTGCAAAGCAGTAATGAATGCCCCCTTGGGGAGTGGCATTAGAGTTGTCAATTCCCTAATCCTTTGAGGAGAAAGTATCTGGCGGAAGATAGGATATACATTCTCAATTGAACAGGAGGGAAGCCGAAGCAATTGCGACACACGATCCTTCGTGGAACCTGTCATGACAGATGCAGCAATTTTCCGCAAACCCATAGGAATTTTCCAAAGCCATTTATTATTTTGCAGCTGCAGGTAATGCTGAAAAACCGGATATCCCGCAAATAATTCGTCGCCTCCGATCCCTGACAGGGCAACAGTCATTCCTTTTTTCCGTATCGCTTTTGAAACTACATAGGTGTTAATACCGTCCCCACTGGGGGTATCCATTGCATCTAGTGCATTTTGCAATTCTTCAAGAAAGGCTGCAGGTTTGACCAAAATCCGCTCATGATTTGCGCTGAATTTTTTGGCAACAAGACTGGCATACCCGGACTCATCGTATTCTTTTTCGTCAAAAGAAACATTGAAGGTATTGGGTCTTGCCTGACTTGCTTCTGCCATCAGACCCACAACCGCGCTAGAATCAATGCCGCCTGATAAAAAAGCCCCTACGGGAACATCGCTCACCAATCTTCTTTCCACGGACTTTAAAAGCAATTCATGTATTTTTTTTTCAACTTTTGTCTTATCAGCAAAATCAAATCCAGCATGCAAGCTTGTTAGATCCCAATAAACCTTTTTCTCTGCATTCCCGTTCTTTATTTTCATCCAGGATCCTGCCTCCAATTGCCGAATCCCTTTTATAGCTGAATTAAGATGACCCACGGACTGGAAGCTAAAGTATTCCAGCAGGGCTTCCTGATTAACCTTTTTTTCAACCAATCCGCTTAATGTAATGGAACGAATCTCTGAAGCAAAAACAAAATGTTCTTTATCCAAAAAGTAATATAGGGGTTTAACGCCCATTGGATCCCGTGCTATAAAAATTTCTTTTCCCTCTTTGTCCCAAATGGCAAAAGCGAACATACCCCGAAAATGCCTGATACAGTCAGGACCCCATTTTGCATATGCAGCAATTAATACTTCGACATCCCCGCTGGTGTGAAATTCATACTCAGGGAGCATGGGTTTCACAGATGCATAATTATACATTTCCCCGTTAAAAACCATTACATATCGTCCTGAATTATCATAGAAAGGTTGGTTGGATGCGGCGGACAAGTCTATGATTGACAGGCGGCGATGTCCCAGAGAAATTTCAGGATCGATGAAAAAGCCGTCCGCGTCAGGCCCCCGGTGGGATAAGGAATCGGTCATCTTATGGATTAATGACGGGTCTGGCTTTTCTTTTCTGAAATTTAGGATGCCTGCGATTCCGCACATGATTTGAAATTCAGCGTTTTCATATACAAATCAAAATAAGACATTGCAATTTTCTGGGGGTCAAATTTCTTTACGTTTTCAAAACCCCTTTCAATAATCTTGTTACGATAAGTATCGTCTTCAATAATTTTGTTTAAACCCATCCTAATTGCGCTTACATCAAAGGGATCGACCAGACAGGCGGCATCCCCGGCCACTTCTGGCATAGAGGACAATTTACTTGTCAAAACCGGCCTGCCAACTGCCTGACCTTCCAGGATTGGCATCCCAAAACCCTCATAAGTGGAAGCCAGTGCAATAATATCTGCCTGCTGGTATTGCTTCATCATTTCATCGTCTGAAAGACCCCAGGAATAGGAGTAAGGTATTCGATACTCCTTCATTTTTTCCTCATAAACCGCCTGGTGTTTTCCAATAATGACTAATGTACAGCTGAGTCCTTTGACTGCTTCGATCAGGCGTAGGATGTTTTTATTTGGAGCAGTCCCAATTTGCAGGATCCTGGTATTTTGCTTATTGAAGGGCTTATCAAACTTCTTGAATTTTTCGGAAATAGCCACCGGCACTATTACAATTTTATCCGGATCACAGGATACGTAACTAAGTATCTCATTTTTTGTAGCACTGGAAATGGCAGTTACGTACCTACAGCGTTTAACAGGCAAATAAAGCCAGAAGAATTTGATAACTGCATGCTTAAACCCCTTGGAGGACTCCAGGTGGCCGCAATCCAAAATGGTCTGGATGGTTTTTCTTTTTTGGAGTAGTATTCCGATAAAATTGACATCTCCGGTGATGTGGTTTACGTCCCCCTGCCTGAAAACTGCTTCCACAGAATTATAGATACGTTTAAGAAGGCCCTTACTCTCATAAAAAGAAACAGCTGCCTTGGCAGCTATATATTTATTTAACCGATTAGCAACATCCTTAAAAATAAACTCGACGCTATAGTTTCCAACTGCCCTTGATTTTCGATAATAAAACGTGACGCGGGGCAGTGAATTTTCCTTATTCTCCATAGTTAGCCCGTTCCTCTTCAATTAATTTGTCTAAAATGCTATAAAAACTAATGTTATACTCCCAGTTAAGTAGTCTTTTTGCCTTTTCGCTGCTGCCATATATATCTTTGATTTCGGTAGGACGGAATAAATCCTGGTTGATTTTGATCTTATCAGAGGGAATATTTAATTTTTTGAAAACATATTCAACAATTTCTCCCAAACGATGGCTTTGGCCGGAACAAACGACAAAATCTTCAGCGGTGCTATATTGCAACATCAACCACATCGCTTCCACATATTGTTGAGAACTCCCAAAATCCCGTTTGATTTCAAGATTCCCAAACTCCAAATGATCTTTTTTTTCATGAAGAATATCCATAGCTCCGATAATCAATTTTTTGACAAAAAAATTCTCGCCACGCAGATAGGACTCGTGATTAAAAAGAATTCCACAGCAGGCAAAAAGACCGTAAGATTCCCGGTAATTGATCGTAATATGATGTCCGGCCACTTTTGAAATAGCATAAGGGCTAAGGGGATGAAATTTGGATTCTTCCGTGATCGGCAGTGATTCTATTTTTCCAAACATCTCGCTGGTGGATGCCTGATATAAACGAATCTTTGTATCCATCAACCGAATAGCTTCCAGGACATTTAAAACGGAATTGATATTAAATTGTATGGTTCCGATGGGTTGGCGGAAAGAAAGGGAGACAGAACTCTGGGCGGCAAGATTATATATTTCCTGAGGTTTATAGGTCGAGATAATCTGAATTACCTGTGAAAGATCCTGTAAATCACATTCGATCAGCTCCATTTGATCGATGACATGTAAATATTTCAACCTGAAAAGATTAGAACCGGTAAAGGATCGGATCAACCCGATAACTCGGTATTTCCTTCCCAATAAAAACTGAGATAAATAGGCTCCGTCCTGCCCCGTTACCCCGGTAATAATTGCCGTTTTAATAACCTTCCAGATTTAATTGGTGAATCACAAATCGATGCGGAATCCAATTTGAAAAACTTTGAAAGTAACCCATGTAAAAAAAACCCCTTTGATAAGCCAGCCCATCGTAGTCAACAAATCAGTTTCTATCCCGATTGCGTAAAAAAACAAAAAGGGCAGCCACAAAACAATGGTAGGTCTTTTTTCCGCAACTTTTAATATCGCCGCGAGTACTATATTGAAAAATAGTCCATAAAAAAACATGAAAATAATGCCACCGGTTCGGTCAAAATTGCCATAGGCTTCACCAAGAGTCCCTATATTCATGCTATATCCTTTAATATCAAACCCCCAAAAACGTTTGAGATTTGCCTTTCCCCCTACCTCGGGCTTATCTGGCCAAAGAATCCGGGGCACTATGGTGGCTGCGACTGATTGCCAAACTGTCTCACCATTGGCAAATGGGTGCTTCTTAGGCACTGCATTCATAGTTATTGCAACCAGCCAACCCTGGTTCATACGGACTGCTACAAAAAACAGTTTGTTGGGATCAAACATAGCTACGGGATTGGTCACTCTATCAGTGATCAATTCGGCAAAATAAAGGGGATCAGCACCCTGATGCTCCAACCAGTTCCTTTTTCGGTAATCTATTTTCACCGATTGAATAACAATTATCATAAAAATCCCGGCAATCGCAAACATGACTTTCACTGGGAAACTTATCTTTTTTCCTAAGAGTATCAACACTAAAGAACAGGCCAGCATAAAGATAAATTCTCCAAACATAGCGTTGACAATCGTTTGGCCTACCATTATTGCAAGAACGCCTGGTAAAATAAGTCTCTTCCTCTTATTCGGGGAATAAAGTACATAAAATACACCCACATAAGTCAGGTGATCCATCAAATGAAATACCTGTTTCAGGTCAGTAGGAGAAAGGAAATCAAGCAATCCAGATGTCACGCCTACACCGATTAATATTAAACCAAGACGAGGTTTATCTGCCAGATACTTTTTTACATTTTCAATATAAATGCCAGGGTTTTTATTGATTTGCAACCTGCCCAGTGGGATGCGAAAGCCTATAATCATCATGAAAATAGCCGGTACCGTAAAAGAGAAATAATCATCTGAAGAAATTGGCATGTACTTTAACCATAAGCGGGCAAGATGATTTTCCCTGGTATATTCATGGTAGAATATCGCCGGCATTATCAGGCAGGTAAAAATCGCCAGGACTATTGCCAGGTCCAGGATAACTATTCTTTCGCCCAAGTCGAGCAGGAATTCCAGAAAGAAAAAAACAAACAAAAACACTGATAATGATTCCCAGGTTGACAGCGTCGAAAATACCAGGCAGGAAATAAAAACGACAGCGGAAATCAACACTATCAGCTTTTTCACTTTTGGATTTGTATATTTTGTAAATAAACGATAACCGGGTGAATAAAATTTTCAAAGTTTAACTTATCCTCAAAATCAAGCCGGGCCTGGTTGGAAAGAGTAGGGTAGTTAAGAATGATCTCCTCCAGATTTACAATTAATGATTCATAGGTACAATCAGTAAAAAAAGCCCATTTGTATTGACCAAGGTGATTCCGAAAATGGGCATTGTCGAATAATAAGACTGGTAGGCCCGAAGCTGCATACTCATAGATTTTGTTTGAGGAAGTGCCCAGGGTTTTATTCATGATATCCTGTTTCTTGTGAATCCCAATACCTATATGACAGGTTTGCGCATTTTAAATAACCTTACTGTAGCTGGTAGGTGGAAGAAATATTAATTTATCCGAGACCCCATGTTTCACCGACAACTCGAGCAGTTCATATTTATAAGTGTCACTAATAAACCCCTTGAGAATAAGTTTTAGGCTTTTACCTCTGATACGGGTATTCAATATCCCAATGATCTCTTCTATCCCATGAAGCGGACCTATGCTTCCCTGGAAGAGAATCTTTATTTCTTCAGTTGTTACCTTCGGCGGAACTTTATACTTGTTATGGATTAGGAGCGATGGAAAATTAGGTAAAAAGAAAAATTTCCCTTTGAGTTTTTCTACAGGGAAAAAGTCCCTTCTTTCCATGGAAGGCAATGAAAAGATATTCAATTTGGGGAAGATCCATTTTTCCGTTTTCCAGGCAAACCAGGAAATGCTCCACTTACGTACATACTGCGGGTCTATCACATCGTGATTGTGATACCACAATGTTTTAGGTCGTTTTATAAACCTTTGAAATAGTTGGTAGCTTAGGACGGGCAGACTATCGTAAATCAAGATTGTATCGGGCCTAACCCGGCTGACCACGGAAAAAAAATGCGACGTAAATCGCAAAAACCAAAAAATCTTCTTAAAGATATTCGCATTTTCGACTTCTTTCACGGAATATAACTTCTTGGGAGTTATCAGACTCACATTCGGCGGATAGTTCCAACTGGTACCGGTCAAATTCCTGTGCAATATGGAAATGGAATCGTATTGACCGGATAAGTACTCTATAGCATTCAATGTGGGAGGGTAATAATCAGGAAGGCTGTATATTGCAATAACAAGGTTCTTTTTGCTATCCATAACTATCGGGAATCTCCATCTATGCTTTGATTTAACTTCACAATTGCGATCAACTCTTCACCATCGGTTTTGTCAATGACCTGCCCGTTTTCCCAGGACTGTATATTCTCCAAATTAAACGGGCTTGATCCGATATAGAAACTTTGATTCTTGAAAATCGTTCTGTAGAACTCGGCATTTAAATAGTTGGGATGGACTTTACCCCATGCATGATGAAAGGGAAATTGGTTTTTGTACCTGTATTCCTTGCTTCCATTTGGAGAAATAGCTATGAAATAACCATCCCTTGTTAAAATCTTTTTCGCCAAACTGATCATTCCCTTAATATCAGGGTGGTGTTCAATAACATGAGCCGAAAAGAATAGGTTGTTATCCATTCGCAATTCATTTTCACCGGTCTTAATATCCAAACCGAGATGGGCATTTCCATAAGCAGCTCTAATCCTGGATATTTCAAAACCCTGTACATCATAACCGGCTTTCAAAAGCTGGAATGTGATGTAACCCCAGCTGCATCCATAGTCGATTACCTTCAATTTTTCGGGAGCGGGAAAAACGGATCGAAATAATTTCACATATCTGTCCGCATTTTTATTTCCTTGATTAAAATTTTTATTGATCAACTCCTCTAACCCAATTTTATCAGGTAAAAGCGAAGTGATATTATCCTTTTCCTTGTATTCACTCTCGTAAAACTTCTTATTTTGGATTATTTTTTCCAGTGGATGCCTGAAATAAAGATGACATTCTTCGCATTCAAATAATCTTGTCACCATA
>Ga0207127_10119_pt1 | contig 19667 bp, 17 predicted proteins | sample Alteio_BWMinHeat_17_FD_153574 | JGI IMG/M metagenome (GOLD analysis project Ga0207127, IMG submission 153574) | Enriched cells from forest soil in Barre Woods Harvard Forest LTER site, Petersham, Massachusetts, United States -... | ecosystem: Environmental > Terrestrial > Soil > Temperate forest >...
AATGTCAAATAGTGCACCCTCCTAAATGGCAAGAAATCGATGAAGTTTATTTTCTTGTTGTAGAAGCTCCTGAACTTGATCGAATTAGAGAGAAATATGGATTACCAAAAAGAGAGTATGATTTTCATATCACCATAGGCGTAAAACCTAAGATGGCCAAGTCAGCATAATGATTTAGGATTAAGGGAGATCGTGTGGAGTTATGTTGTGTAGAAACTTAAATTTTTTGAGAATTTAGCTGTATGAGAAGAAATGAACGCAACATAAATTGCTACGCAACATATGAGCTATTATGTTGTGCACCACATAAGAGCTCAACGATTATGTAGCAGCGTAAATTGAGGTGATAAAACAGCAAATCGATATAAAGGTCCTTTTTTCCTGCTTTGACAGGGTACTGTTGGCCAACAAAAGCAAAGCCTTGTCCCAGCTCAATCAAAAATTTTTGGATGTGCTTGACCAGTCCATCTTCTAAATCTTTCTCAAGATATTCCTTGTGCAAGGTGAGGAAGTCAAAGACGTATGGGTCTTTCAACGATTGCTGTGCTAAATCTGACTGTGGAGCTGGCAACGCCGCCTTGAAGTTTGTTATTGCTTTGCCTTCTCTGCGATACAAGTCGTTTTCGATCCAGATTGTGAGCATGCTTCTGCTCCATCCATGTCCTATCGCTTTGGAAGCATACCAAAGACGTTCATTGACATCCTTTATTTTCTGGAGAAGCAGAATGTTATGCCCCCATGGGATGCTAAAAATGGGCAAAGATGCAAATTGTCGCACAGCTTGTGCGACTTTTTCATAGGCGATAAAAAATGCCTTCATCCTGAACATGTTAGCTCTTGAAAACCCTTCTATCCCAGGGAACTCATTTTGGAGGTCTTTAGCTACCCTTTCCAAGACTTTGCTGCCCCAGCCTTCTCTCTGCTGTTTCGCAAATATATCCTTACCAATTTCCCAATAAAGCTTGATCAGTTCGCTGTTAACCGTGACAGCTGCCTTGATCTGGGCAGATCGGATTTTAGCTTTTAATGAAGTGATGAATTTTGTATATTCAGCGGGGGATACGGCCCCTTTTTTGATTGCTGGAATGGACTTTTTAGCCATTGAGAAATTCCATTTTTGCGCAAGATGATAAGGGATAGAGACTGAAAAATCTACTTGTTTTTGCTTATTTGTGCTGGGAAAAGTCAAAATCGGGCTCGGATGCGCATACCATTACCCATAAGTTTTTTTTCTTGCGCTAACACTTGTTTTTAAAATATTTAGAGATAGCTTTCACGCAGAGGGTGAAAAGATTACCTTTCAAGAGAGATTTAACTATGATCAGATCCCTCCTCCGTACTACGCGTCTATGCACTTTCAGTTGATTAATCGGTTTCGGCGGGGGAATGAGTAGTATTACTTAATTTTATAAAAAAACCCAATTGACTATATTGGGCGTTTTTGTTAAATTAAAAAAATGAGACCACAGACATGTCTTCAAGTCCTGACCCCTCTTCTCTCTAAGCCCTATTTTACCTCAAAGCAGGTTCGCTCTATAGGAGTCTCAATATCAGCGCTTAACCATTATATTAAAATAGGAAAAATCAAAAGAATTCGTCGAGGAGTTTACCAAGGGAGCGAATACAAAAACGTTGACTCCTTTCGCTGGAAGGATCTTGTTGAGGCTGTCTATTCCATCCCAGGAGGAGTTATTTGTCTTATATCTGCTTTAGCTGTTTATGATCTCACTGAAGAGTTTCCTAGGCAGCACTGGATTGGTATTCGACATGGCACCTCTGCTAAAAGAAGTAGGCAGATCAAGATCGTGCGCTTTCGTGATTTAGAGCTCGGAAAAACAGAGATTAATCTTGAAGGGGAATCTGTCCCTGTCTTTGACCGTGAGCGCACAGTTATAGATGCATTTCGCTATTTGAGTCGTGAGACGGCAATTAAAGCTCTGAAAGCAGCTATTACAAAAGATAGAAAAGAGCGTCTAGACCTTATTAAACTAGAAGCGTATGCTAGAAGGCTTCGATTCGATATTGCTCCTTATTTACAGAGTGTAACGATATGATCAGTGAACAAGCATTGAAAGATCGTCTTCAGACAATAGCTAAAGAAAAAGGTATTTCTTTCAATTCATGTTGGAAACAACTGCTTTTGGAAGGATTATCATGATCTCCTTCTTCTAGTAAGGCATAAGGAGCTGATCAAACCAAAAAAACTCAAAGAAACATTGTCAACAACTTTTGAGAATAGAGGAACTCCTCTTTCGGTAATTCGATTCGATCGCATTGGATTCAATTCTCTCCAGAAACTTTGGTCGGCTCATCTAAAAGGTCTTGGTGATACTGCTGAAGAGTTAGCTCTGCCCAAAAGCATCGAGACAGTGGTAGAAGAAATCAATCATAGTGTTGAATCACTCTTGGTAGACCCATTATAGCGCACCTGCCCCGCCCACCCTAGTTTGGTGCGCAGCGTCCAGAAGTAGTTGATCCGATCCAGACTCACCATGCGGCAACTTCGCTTGCTGCGAAACAATTTCACAGTCTCATTTGTCGCCAGTGTATGTGCTGAAAAGCCGTCAAAGGTGACTTCTATCGGATCATAAGCACTGAGATATTGGACCTCAATACTTTCCTTTGGCATAAACACAATCGGTCTATTGGAAATCGTATGCGGGTTGATGGGCGTGATGACAAAAGCATCTAATTCAGGAGTTAAAATAGGCCCTCCCGCGGATAGAGAGTAGGCCGTAGAGCCATTCGCTGTCGAAAAGATCAATCCATCTGCAGAAAAAGTATTCACATAGATGCCGTCAATATGAATCGATAGATCGATCAACCTCTTATTCTGGCCGCGATGCACGACGACATCATTCAGCGCAAAAGAGGATTTTCCCCCTGTAGAGCCTTCTAGCATCAATCTATTTTCAATGCGGTACTTGCCTTCCAAAAGATCCTTTAGGCAAGGGTAGATCTCGGCAAGGGGCACATCGGCCATAAAACCCAAATGTCCTAGATTGACCCCCAAAATAGGCGCTTCTAAGTGCGGGTAATGGTGCACTAAACGCAAAATCGTCCCATCCCCCCCCAAAGAAATGAGTGCGCCTAGTTTCTTAGGATCCACCGATGAGAGGGGCGCTACTTGAAGAGCTGCGGACTCCTCGTCTCTTGCGACAACAGTAGCTCCTCTTGCCTGCAGAAAATCGCGCATTTCCCTTGCAACTCCATAAGCGTCGGACTTATTCATGTTGGCAAAAAGCGCGATAATCATCATTTCTTCTCTACAGGTTGAGGATGAAAGGTGAAATGGGAGAGAATTCTCTGTAGAATACGCTCCTTATCCATGTCCATTTCCTTGAGTAGCTGGCTATAGCTTCCCTGATCATAAAACCTTTCAGGGATGCCCACATTTAAAACCTGGACGTTGGTAAAGCCATGCACCATCAAGAAGTGGTTGATCACAGATCCCAAGCCTCCTTGTAGAGAATGCTCCTCAAGGGTCACGATACGCTGATGCTTGAGGAGGCATTTGCCGAGAAGTTCTGTATCCAGAGGTTTAAGGAAAATAGGATCGATCACCGTTGCAGAAATCCCTTTTTCCAAGAGCTCTTCTCTGATCTGAAGAGCCTGCTCACACATATGCCCCAGGGCAATGATCAAAAGATCATCCCCAGAAGCGAGCTCCTCACCCTTTCCAAGAGGCCTTTTTTGGATGGGAAGGTCAGGTTCAAGGGTCTCCATATTGGGATAGCGGATCGCTACAGGTTGGTTCCACGCAAAAGCCGCTGCAAGAAGCTCTTTGAGTAAGTGTCCATCTCTCGGCTGGCAGATCACAAGGCCTGGCATCGTCTTTAAAAAGCCAATGTCATAGATCCCGTGATGGGTTGCCCCATCTCCCGTCGCAATCCCCGCTCTATCAATTGCAAAAACAACAGGGATCTCTTGCAGACAGATATCTTGAAAGAGATTATCCAGAGCTCTTTGGAGAAAAGTCGCGTAGATCGAGCAGATCACCTTGCAGGTGCGTTTTTTGCCAATTCCCCCAGCAAAGGTGACCGCATGCCCCTCTGCAATGCCGACGTCAAGGCACCTATCAGGAAATTTTGCGCGCATAGGATCGAGACAGGAGCCTAAAGACATCGCAGGCGTGATCACCACAAGAGAGGGATCCTCCGCTGCCATCTTCACCATCTGCTGGCCAAAGATCTTGGGAAAGGTCGCCTTTTTGGACTTAGAAGGGAGAAATTCACAGGTGAGAAGGTCGAAAGGTTTTGCCCCATGGTAAGCGATGGGATCTTTCTCTGCTTGCTCCATTCCATAGCCTTTTTTTGTGTAGAGATGCACAATCACCGGCATTGGAAGATCTCTGAGAGCGAGAAAAAGAGGGATCATTTTTTTTAAGTCATGGCCATCGATAGGGCCGATATAGGAGAGCCCAAACTGCTCAAAAAAAGGAGCCGAGCTGACGAGATTTTTAATCGACTCTTTGAGCTTGTGGCCTTGCTTTGAGAAAAAAGCTCCATAATGAGGGATTTTGAGGGCGAGCCGATCCAACTCATGCATCCATCTGCTTGTGGTGGGATTGCTGATAAGCCTGCTCAGAATATTGGTCACCCCGCCCACATTATGAGATATGGACATCGCATTATCATTTAAAACGACAACAAAACGTTTCAGCTCTTTGCGGATGTTGTTGAGCGCTTCTAGAGAAAGGCCGCAGGTGAGGGTGGCATCTCCGATAATGGGAAGAATGTGCGTCTCTTCTTGCATCAAATCGCGCGCCTGAGCCATGCCAAGGGCAAGCGACAGCGCTGTCCCTGCATGTCCTGCAAAAAAATGGTCGTGGGGTGATTCTTTGGGATGAGCAAAACCACTCAACCCCTTGTATTGACGGATGCGATCAAATCTCTCATCATTACGCCCTGTGAGAAGCTTGTGCGTATAGGTTTGGTGGCTCACATCAAAGATAAAGGCATCGGAAGGCGAGGAAAAAGCGTAGTGAAGGGCGATGGTGAGCTCGACAGAGCCTAAGTTAGAGGCGAGATGGCCCCCATTGACCGATAGAACTTCCAAAATGCGCAGACGCACCTCACCTGCAAGCTGTGTGAGCTCTTCCAAAGAAAGCAGGCGCAGATCTTTGGGCTCAGAGATTCTCTCAAGAAAATCTGTCATTTTATCCTTGAGGCTCGAAGACTTGCGTTTCAGGCACCCCGCTTTCTTTGAGTTGAAGCTGTCCGTTTCTATTTTTGATCAGCGTTTCAACACGCAGCTCTGCAGAGGCCAGTTTCGTTCCACAAGAAAGGATCAGCTTGTCCGCTTCTTCATAGAGCTTCAAAGACTCGTCAAGGGTGACCTTGCCAGAATTCATCTTACCTAGAATTTCTTCTAAGCGAGCAAAGGATTTTTCAAAATTGATCTCTTCTTCATTCATAATTTTTTACAGTGAGTGGGATTTCTCCGTCTGATAATAGAGCTTCTACTTCAAGGCCAGGAGTTAGTTCTCGAGCTGACACTATAACGGATCTCTTATTTTGCGCAAACAGGATGCTGTAGCCGCGTTTTAAAACATTTTTGGGGTCAAGAGAGTGGAGGTGAGAAACGATGGTAAAAAGCTGCTCTTTATGGCGCACAAGGACTCTGCTTTTACTCTCGTCGAGTCTTTTTAAAAAGAGGTGCATTTTTTGTCGAATGTGTCGCAGCTGGGCTGTGGGTTTCAGGGCGTCGGTTTCGCGTTGCTTGCTATGGACAAGAAGACGTCTATGATGCACCAATTCTTTCATTTTATCATCGAGCTTGTCTCTCAAATCATCCAGACGTTGCAGCGGCAGTCCCAAAAGAGCATAGGGAGAGGCGAATAAGGGGTGGGCTTTCCACCTTTCCAGGCGCTCTTTAAAATATTTGAGTTGATGGAGGAGCGCGTGTGAAAGGCTTTCCTGCATTTTTTTCAAAAATTGAAGATGGTGTATTCTTTCAGAAGCGACAATTTCTGCGGCGGCTGAAGGCGTAGGAGCTCTGACGTCGGCTACAAAGTCAGCGATGGTGGTGTCTGTTTCATGGCCCACTGCTGAGATGATGGGAATGGCGCTTGCAAAAATCGCTTGGGCGACAACTTCTTCGTTGAAGGCCCAAAGATCTTCTAAACTGCCGCCGCCTCTTCCTACAATCATCACATCGACGAGCTGATAGCGGTTGAACTGTTCGATGGCTTCTGCAATCTCTTTGGCAGAGCCTGTTCCTTGCACGCGCACAGGGTTTAAAATCACATGGACGCCTCCCGATCTTCGGGAAAGCACGTGGATGATATCGCGGATCACAGACCCCGTGGGACTTGTCACAATTCCGATTCTTTTGGGGAATTTGGGAAGAGCTTTTTTGCGGCTCTGATCAAACCACCCGAGGCTAGCAAGCTTTTTTTTGCGCTCTTCTAACTCTAAAAGCAGGGCACCTAGCCCTGAAAATTCTACCGTTTTTACGATGAGTTGGTATCTGCCATGGGGGGCGTAGACTGTCAGCGAGCCTTGGACCTCTACATGGTCGCCCTCCTTGGGCATTCTCGCTAAAGTGGCAGCGGAGCCTCTAAACATGACAGCAGGGATCTTTGCTTCGGCGTCTTTGAGATCGAAGTAGAGATGGCCCCCACTGTGGGGCTTAAAATTGCTGATCTCCCCGCGCACTTTGACAAGGGAAAATTGCGATTCTAATTGATTTTTGATAGAGGCGGTGAGCTCGGCGACTGTAACTGTTATTGACGTCTTAGACATAAGTGTGTTATCAAAGATAGGAAAATTAGAGGAATTTCATGTCTCAATCACCCAAAATTCCACTCGTCGCTGGCAATTGGAAGATGTATAAAACCATTGCGGAAGCGACCCAGTTTGTGGACACTCTAGCACCCTTGATTGCTGGCTGTCAAGCAAGGGTTTATTTGGCAGTTCCATTTACAGCCATCCAAGCCACGGTAGGGAAGGTAAAGGAGCTAGAGGCGCAGATTGTCGTGGGGGCTCAAAATATGAATGATGCCTCTGAGGGGGCTTTTACAGGTGAAATTGCTGCCAAAATGTTGAAAGAGGTAGGCGCGCATTTTGTCATCCTAGGCCACTCCGAAAGGCGAAAAATTTTTCAAGAAACAAGTGCTTTTATCAATAAAAAGTTAAAAAGAGCCCTACAAGAGGGTTTAGAGCCGATTCTCTGCATTGGGGAGACACTAGAAGAGAGGGAATCTGGCAAAACGGAATCTGTTTTGGAAGAGCAACTGAAAGAGAGTTTGGAGGGTGTGACTGCTCTTGAAAAGGTGATCATTGCCTATGAACCTGTATGGGCAATTGGAACGGGAGTGGTTGCAACTCCAGAGGATGCAGAAAAGGCGCATGTTTTTTGTAGAAAAGTTTTAGGTGAGATAGCAGCGCCTGAGGTGGCGAGTCAAATGGTGATTCAGTATGGGGGATCAGTGAAAGGGGAAAATGCAGCCCAACTGATGGCTCAACCTAATATAGATGGCCTTCTGGTAGGAGGAGCTTCGCTTTCGCCAGAATCCTTTAGTGAAGTTATAAAAGGTATTGTATGACAATTCTGTACTACTTGTTTTTATTTGTGTTTGTATTTCTCTGCTGTATTCTCTGTTTTGTGATTTTGATTCAAGAGAGCAAGAGCACAGGGCTGGGAGCTTCTTTTGGGGGAGATGCGGGGGACTCGCTTTTTGGCACATCGACCCCTGAGATTTTGAAAAAGATTACGGGCTGGCTTGCCTGTGTTTTTATGATTGGGTGTGTGGTGCTTTCTCTTTGGACGAGTGCTCTTGCAAGACCTAAGTCTAAACCTATGACAGAAGATGTCTTAGAGAGATGATTCGGAAATTAAAATATTATGGCGATCCTGTTTTGCGCCAGCTGTGCAAGCCTGTGGAGGCGATCACTGATGAGATCAGAGAGCTTGTCAGGGATATGCTGGAGACGATGGAGGCGCACCATGCGCTTGGACTTGCAGCCCCTCAGGTAGGGGTGCTTCTGCGTGTTTTTGTAGGATGCGTGGAGTATGAAGATGAAAAGGGCGAAGTGCATGCGGGTAAGCCCTGGGTTTATATCAATCCGACTCTAAAAAACCCGAGTGAGATGCTTGTTGAAAGGTCAGAGGGGTGTTTATCGGTTCCTAAGCTTTATCTGGCGATTCCTCGTCCGATGAGTGTTGTGATAGAGGCGATGGATGTCGAGGGGAACCTTTTTACGAGAGAGTGTACGGGCTATCTTGCGCGCAACGTGCTGCATGAAAATGATCATCTCAACGGGGTGCTTTTCTTTGATTGGTTAAAGGGGAAGAGACGTTCTGAGGTTGAGCCGCATCTACGCCTAATCAAGGCACACTATTCTAAGAAGTCGTAAATGGGAGGGGATTAGGAGTAGAGCGGGGTAACTGAGCAGCTCGTTTGCCCCTTTAAATTAATTTTATATAAATATGAGTAGATTTTTTTAATCTTAAAAGCGTATTTACATTTTTACGCTTTTGTGGTAACCTCGAATTAACAAGAGGTGTTATATGTCGGATGAGACAACCCGTATGTCTATTGATGTTCCTTATGAAGAACATAGGAAGCTTAAAGCTATTGCTGCTTTGAGAGGGATATCGATGAAAGCTATTATTTTGGAGTGTTTAAGCAAAGAATTGTATAGTGATAACGTCCCCAATCCCACTACAGAGAAAACTCTTCAAGAATCTGATAAAGATAAGAATGTGAATTACTACGCTGATTTAAACGAACTACGTGAAAGATTTGGTCTTTAATGTTAAAAGTCTCTACGACTAAACAATTTGAACCTGATTGGCTTTTAATTTACCGAAAAACACGAGATGAAATGCGTTTCGAAAGGCTCGGTTCTCATTCTGAGCTCTTTAGATAGAATTCACAATATGCGAGTTTTCCTGGCGGAAAACAGCACATGAAAAAAAATTAATGCTCAAATTGCAGCTGTAATGTTCTTATTTCATCAATGATGATTTCCCCACCACATTCCACTTTCTTGATTCTTTCATTCTTAATAACTAACTGCACATAAATGTTTGAAGGAGCATTTAATGAATCGCCCTGTTTAAAAAGTAGCCTATGCATATCGTTTGGCATCAGAATGCCCTGTTGAAATAGATAACAACCTAGAGCTCCATTGGAAGATCCCGTTGCTGATTCTTCGGGAATTCCATAGCGTGGGGCAAAATTACGGCAAAAGGCCGTCGTTGTTTTCTCAGAGGATTCCAATGAAAAAACATGAAGACCGATAGCGTCATATTTTTCGCTAAGTTTTGTAATCTGCTCATAATTAGGACGTATAGCAAAAAGACAATCCTGAGTGGCAACTGGAACAAAAATATCACGCAGTCCAGTTGAAACGATTTGAGGTTTCAAGCATGTTGACTGAATGTCGCTTACAGAAATGCCCAACACAGATGCAATTTCCTCTTCAGGAATGACTTGTCCAAAAACAGGTAAAAGTTGGCTTAAGAAAATCAAAGAATCATCGAAAGTGATTTCACAGAGGCCTGTAGGAACTTCAACTTGATAAACTTCGTCTTTTAAATGATTGATTTGTCTCAATACGCCAAAAGCAGCAACGGTGGCATGACCACAAAAATCTATCGAAGAAGTGGGTGTGAAATATAAGGCCTTATAGAGAGTAGGGCCTATTTTTGAGAGGAAGATAGTTTCTGAGAAATTTAGGTTTTTTGCAATTGCTTGCATTTGTGCAGTTGTGAATCCTTGTTCGAGAACTACCCCTGCGGGGTTTCCTCCAAGATGGTCACGACAAAAGGCCCTGACAATATAAACAACGCATTCCATATTTTCCCCTTCCGGGATTGTTGTTTGTTGAGCACTTATTTTTCCGCAGCAGCAAGAGATGCTCAAAACTATACCCAAAATCCGACTTATCAATGCTTTGGGTATACACCACATTTTCTGCACCTGTGTCTTGATGGGACAGAATTTTACTCGAGACTTATTTTTTGACCAAACATAAAAATCCGACTTTTCAGCTCATTTGGGTATAATATTAGCTAGTGGCTCTGGTAGTTTGAAAAAGGGCTGCAAGTAGAGGAAAAATCCAGAGCGCTTCCCGCGACTCAATCAACTCTCGTGTTGGTTTCGCATCTCCACTATGAGAAACCCCCTCACCGTGATGAATAAGAGTATAGTCAGCTTCTACTCGAGGAAGCAGTCTTTTTGTACTCGCAAGCTCTCTCACATTTTTAGCAACAGTGCGCACAGCCTGTGCTTGCAAGCCTTTTAGATCATCGTGAGAAGCAGGATAGTTAAAGACGCGATGCACATAGGCAAGCCAGCCAAATTGAGGATCATAGAGATTAGGTAAGCGCGCTTTCGGATAAAGTGGTTGTAATTCAGTATGAAGAAGAGCTGTGCTATTCTGATGCCACAGCTGCTTTCTTTCTATGGTGGCAAGCCCCTCAGCAGAATTTAAAAGAGCTGCAAAGCAGAGATTTTTATAGGCTCTACGTAGAAGCCTTGACTCACCAAAGCATCGGCTATACGGATCAGGGGCGCCTCCCATGAGCTTCTCTTTTAATCTGAGAAGATCTGTCTCGACATTTTTTAAATACGCGTTACGCTGAGAAATCCTTTTTCGAGTGGCTACATCTCTTCCAGAAGAGACAAAGGATTGGATGCGCAACCAGGCAATAATTTCATGAATCGTCTGAACAGCAACAGGAGCTTCATTGATAACACGCAGTTGGGGAGGCTCTTGAGAAACTGCCGAAAGAGTTTCCTTTTCATCTTCACTGCTCTCAAGTGTCTCATCTTCTGCTTTAAGGCAAGGAAGGGGTTGATCCGGTAGGCTTACCAGAGACCTTGGCAAGTGGTAGGTAGGATCATTGATAGCGTTTAAAAAAGCTGAGGCGAAGAAAAGAGCGTTATCCACTAATTTCTGATGTTCTTGCAAAAAGGCGTCTCTGCGTGAGGGGTGAGCCACTTTTTGCCTACTTTCTTCGTACAGCTCTTTGAGATAATGGACAAGGGCTTGGGTATAAGGATCAAGATGAGTTTCTTCCGCTGTTGAATGGAGATAATTGATAGCGCTATTGCCTTCTGCAAAAGTGCGAGGGATGGTTTTTAGCGAAGAGAGAATCCTTTTGAGGTGCTCAGGGATGGCATCTTGGTTATAGTGATCGAGAAAAATAGTAAGTCTGTGGGCCCATTTTTTCACATTGTGGAGAACAGAGTCGCCCTCTGGGCGCAAAACAGGGTAGTGGGCAAGCCCCACCATCAAAGTTCCTTCTATAATGCGTCTAATGCTGTCTAGTTCTCCAAAGAGGGTGTCGATACTAAAGGTAGGCTTAGAAAGAGTTTCTGAAAGCTCTAGCAGGTAACCTTCAAGGTTTTGTAATGTTTCCTGCCTGAAGCGATAACGCTCTTTTTCATCAGCTCCTTTAACAGGGGCAGACTTCATGAGGACTTCTATTTCTCGAAAAAGAGGCTCTAGCTTACCTTCAATAGGAGCGGGGCTTTCACTTTTAGCGATAGGCATTGCAAGAGAGGGTGCTCTCACCTCTTCAATTTCCTCTTCTTTAGAGGGGATGTCAGAGGAAAGAGTTCTTGCCTTTGCTCGTTTTTTCTGGGCTCTTTTTTTAGCAGCAGCGCTCAATAGGATCAGTTCTTTTGCAGATTCCTCTGCCTTTTCTTCTGTTGCGGCAGTTTCTGCTTTTGAACGCTGCCCTGCTTGCTCTAAACCATTTAGAAGCATCTCCACCACTTCTTGATCGATGAGAGAGGCAGCTCGATCTGTTACTTCAAACATCCCTCCTAGCGCCTCCATCAATGTATAGCAGGGGTGGTCTTGGTTGAGGCGGGGTGCTGTTTGAAACCCTGCGTGGAGTTTTTTATAACCATCTGCAAAGCGCGTGCGAAACATCACCAGAATGTCTTTCAAAGCAAGAACATGATCTATTTCAGAAGCTTGTGGGCTATTTAGTAAATCAAGGTGTTGCTTAAAGAGTTGCAGAAAGGCTTTGTTAAAAATTTTTAGCCTTACATGCTGGGTAGCTAAAGCTAAGGCATGAATACGCGGATCTGCAGCGAGCTCTTCTGCGGCAAGAGAAGTCATCTCTTCTTCCTTTTCAACTATGGAGTTAAGAATAGACTCATCTGCAGTGAATTCAGAGAGGCGCAAAGACTCTAAAAGATCCACTGTTTTTATCAGTTGTTCTTTAATTCTTTGAGAAGATAGCCGGCTTAAACGAAATAGTTGAGAACTAATAGAAAGAAAACTGCTGTTCACACAAGATTGGAAGCTAGCAATGTAAGATCTGCTCAAATTTAGAAAGGTTGCTATCTTTGCAAGTTTTTTATGATCAACAGAGTGGCTTTCGTTAAGCTGAGTTATTTGAAGTTCCATTTCTTGAGAAAGCGCGCTACAAGCAAGCGCGCTTTCAGAATCAATATGTAAGTGTAAAAATAGACTGTAGAGCTCTGAAAGCTGGTCAAAAGAGGGTGGAAAGGAGATTTTTTTGAGGGATTTTTCAATCAACTCACAAGCCTTTAATAAATTTTCTTTATCGTTTTCAAATAACATTCGAGTTTCTTCAGAGAACTCTATCTCATTAGGAATGAATCTATCGAATTTTTGAAGGATGAATTTTAAGTGTTTTAAATGTCCATGTAGATGATCAACACTAAAAACAATTTCCGAGAGAGTAAATGGTTGATTGAGTGCATGCATCTCTTGAAAAATCATCTCTCTGAATAAGCCAACTGCATTCAAAAGGGGTTTTGCTGCTTCGGGAAGAAAATCTCGCAGGAGGTCTTCAAGGAATTCCGATCCTTCAAAGTTGCGTTGAATGACTATTTGGTAGTCGGAATCTTTATCGTGGATGGTCCCTGTATTATCTTTTGCTCCTATGGAATCTGTCCAACGACACCCTTTTTCTTCGCGCCACCTCCATAACAAACCAATGGTTTCTTGGATGATTGATAGATATCTCCAGGCGCACTTTTCTATTGTTAAGATACTTCCATCTGAAAGTCCGACGGAATTTTTAGATGTTTTACGAAATTTAGGATGTAAAAGGAGCTCTTGAAACAAATTAAAAATCTTTTTCCCAAAAAGGTTGACAAGCAATATGCCATTGCCATTTTCTTTTTCGAATAAGGTCCTGAGTTTGGAAGCTCGCTCTTCCGAAGAGAAGCAGGGAGGGCTAAAGGGAGCCACTTGTTGAACGGTGAAAGAAGGGACGCTGGGTTCTGTCTCACCTGTTAAAACAGTTTGGGCATTTGAAAGGTGCATTGCTTCTAGAACGGAGGCTGCCAGGGGGCTTGGTGCTAGCCTGATTTGAGAGTTTCCGAAAGGAGAGATAGGGGGTCTTGCCTCTAGGTACGAAGGCTCCATGCTAGGACGCCTTGAAGGAGTAGTTGATAGATTGAAACACTAGATTTTCCATAATAATCTTATTTAATTTTCTTAATTATAAGAATTATATCATTTAGTAACAAATAGGCGAAGTTTAAAATAAATTATTTAAATTTCCCAGCGATCGCCCCATCTAGCTTTACGGGCCTGCTTGTAGAGCTCTTTGTGGCGACGTGAATAGATAGGCGTTTCTAGCCCCTCTTGGGCACATAAGTGCAGACGTACATGACCTGTATGCCTTTCAGGGTCTTTTAAAAGGCGCCCATGCGGAATTGTATAAAAATTTTTTGAAAATATGCAGTAGGAGAACTTTTCATCTTCATAGCCAAGGGAGGCGCTTTTGGCGTAGCGGTGGGTAAAGGAGCGTTCCACTCGCGCTGCAAAGTGGCACCAAGAAGTTGTACTAACTAGGGGGCATAGGTTTTGGTGCGGACAGGGCGCTATCATATAGCCTCCTTTTTCGATCAGCAGTGTCCGCACGCGCAAGATGTCTGCAAAGCCCTTGGGCGTGCCAGGTTCGATGCAGACAAGAGCCTTCTCAGTTGCCTGCCATGCTTTTTCGATCACCTCATCTGTTCCAAACTCTCCAAAGCTATAAGAAAAGAGCGTTAAATCGCGCTTGGGAAAAGCTGAAAGGGTTCTAGCATCTTGTGAGATCCACTCTGCCTTTTCTGCTCCTAGCTCTTTGGCGAGTGTGATAAAGAAGGGATCTTTTTCCACAAGAGTGGCGCTTTCCAGCGAAGGCCACTTTTCTCGGACGGCCCAAAGCGCCGTTCCAGGCCCAGAGCCAATATCAAGCAGAGAGTGAATCGGAAAAGGGAGCTCCTCGAGGACTCGAGAGATGGCAGCATAGGTTGCAGGCATTCTCACAGCGAGGTAGGCCAGGCGTTCTTCTTCGGTAGAAAGCCCTTCGTTTTTTTTATAATGGTGAGACAGACTTTCAGAAGAGGCTCGAAGGTTGTGGAGGCGTGTTTTTTGAAGAAGCCCATCCAGAGTAGTGCGTAGAGGCTCAGGCAGTGTCATCAAAAACCAAACCCTGAAACGTTCTTACCAGGAGGAGAAGGGTCGAGTTTAAAGGAGAAAGAGAAACGCTTATCCGCTTCTCTCGACTCATAATTGAAATGCAGTCTCCAGTGGCCAAAGATCGCTGTTCCCACATCGATTTCATATTCTGTATACATCATGGGCTGGTTATTCACTCGTTTGCGATTCCATCCATGGCGGACCTCAAAGCGCGTCATCCAATCTGGGTGGATGCGGTAGAAGATACGCGCAAGTAGTGTGTCTCTGCGGTCGCTCAGCGCCGAAGGAAGCAGCTCATCTTCTGTATAGACCGATTCGAGAAGAAAGTTGTAGAAATCGGCTTTTCTCCACGCAAAAGAGCTTCGGTGTCTATATTCGACTCCGGCTGCTAGGTTTTCTGAGAAGGTGTAATGGATGCGCGTATTAGAAAAGTCCAGCTCTCTATTTTGAAAATTCCAACCGCCATCGCTTTCGACAAAAATTCTGGAAAAAGGCGTCCACTCGATATTGTAGTAGGCTTTTTGGATCGAAGGAGGCACCGTAGGTGTATTCAGAAAGGCATTTGCCCATAAATCGATCCAGAAAAAACGCTCGATACCGCACTCTCCTTTGCTGAAAAATCCATTGCGCACTCCAAAGCGCACGATCTGCTCATAGGCATACGCATCTTGGATGGTGAATAAGTAATGGTGTGGGAGAGAGGCTCTGGGATGAGTCAGAAAATGGTAGTGGGCATAGGGCTCCACCACATGTTTGACGTCATAAAAGCAGCGCGAAAGTGCCGTCTCAAGAGACGCGCCTAAATCACCTACAGCCTGCCCCACAGCCCTTCCTTGAGGCCCATCGCTATAAGCAATCCCCACAAAAGTGGCTTCAGGAGTCAGTGTGGCAGGTCCCAAATAAAAAGGCTTATAAAGGTGAGGATGCACCTCAAATCTTCCTGAGCGGAAGTTTTGTTTGGCAAGTGTTTCATTGCCGAAATTATAATCTAAGTAAGAGATCTTGCAAAAGTTGTCTGCAATCACTCCTGCAAAGGTTTCAAAAGGATGCAGCTGCCAAAAAAGGGTGGGGAGTTCTTGGTTAATGGTCTGAAAGCTGTTGACCTTTACAGTGGTCAGCAGGTTGGCAATCCAGCTCTCTTCTCGTCTGTGCAATTCAAGGCGCGTATTGCCTGCTGTATTCATTTCAAAGTCATCTGTGGTGTAGTTAGCAGCCATTTCGCCATCGCTCACCAGATCATATTGAAGAGAAAGCGACGTGGTCTCTTGCCAGATCAGGTCCCACAGAGTGCCTTGAAATCTGTAGCGCGTTTTTCTTTCTGGGTCAAATATGGCAATATCGCTTGCGAAGTAGTTGCGAGAAAACCACTCCAAATAGCTGTTGGAAGGCACATAAGCCGTTTCAATGCCTCCTCCCATGCCTTGACCAAAAAAAGCATCGAGTCTGGCGTAGGCTTTGAAATCCCTCCAGTCGATGAATTTATAGCGTATGCCTAACTGCGTGCCTGGGTAGCCTCCCCATTTAAAGGTGATGGCAAAGGGAAGATCGCCCAAGTCATCCAAGCTCAAACGTATCCTAGGGAGCCATAGAAGAGGAACCCCATTTATACAGAATTTCGCATTGTGGATGGTCAAAACACGCTCACAGGTGTAGTAGAGGGAGGAGCTTTTTAACACCACATCCCTCTCACCCCCTTCTGAAGTGGTGAGGTAGCCGTCAAGCACAGAGACATCGCCATTCGGAAGCAGCATGATCTCTTCTCCGCCTATATACCAAGGGGGGGAGGCGCTCTTCCCTCTTCGAATCGTCCCGCTGTGGGTGAGAAAATCGTAAAAAAGAGCCTCCCCCACAAAAACCTCGCCCTGATAATCCACTAAGAGGTTGCCCTCACAATAGACAGAGGTGACAGGGATTTCTGCATCAGGCCTGCGCGTGTAGATGATGGTTTGAGCCTGAATGCGTATGTCAGGCCCCCTCAAAATACCCCCCTCAAAGGTAGTGAGCACCCCATCTTCATAAGTGGGATTGTTCAGATGCACCGTCACTTCATCTGTAGCTGCTTCAGGAGGCAAAAAACAAGGTGGGCAAGGAGCTTGTTCGCAGGGGGTATCCCATATCAAGGGAGGGTCGATGGTCAAATCATCCGCCCACAAGGACGTCAAAAGAAGAGTTATCAGAAGAAATTTTTTCATCACTCGGCAGTACGCATCAAAAGCCCCGCAAGAGCATACCGATTTTTAGGATTCCCGCAAGCGATTGCTTGCAGAAGAGCTTCGATTCCTTTTTCGTTTTGAGAAGAAGCAAGTGCTTCAAAGGCATTGATGAGCAGTTGAGATGTTTCCTCAGGAGTTAAGAGATAAGAGCTGGCTTCTTGAGCTGGGCCCTTTTCTTCTTGGAAGCGAATGAGAACGGTCTTTTGTGCCTCCCGCACCCATTTAAGGAGAAGATCTTCGTAAGGCCCTTCGACTTTCAGTTTATAGAGAGTTAAATTGCAGTAATTTCTAATGAATGGAGCTCCTGCGGATTGTTGTTTTTCCTTTAAAAACTCAATTACCTTTTCGCTTTTTTTATTACAGAGCAGCTCTAAAATAGCGGGCACCAGTTCGGGGTAGTGGGGATTAAAGACGGCTTTAACGAGCTGGAGAAACTCCTCTTCAGAAAATTCGAGTGCTTGAATCAGTACTTGCTGGCGCAGTTTGAGCGTCTCGCTTCGGACTTGGGGGTACATCGCTGTTTTTTGAGTCACATTGGGAAGCGCCTTCCAAAAAGAAAGCCCTTTGCCTGGAGAGGATTGGAGGTGGTAGCCCATATCGAGAGGGCCGGGGGTGAGGATTTCTACAAGGGCTGGGAGACAGATGGGGTCTTTCATTTCAAGGAGGCGAAGGGTGGCATTGCAGCGCACGCTTCGATCGGGATCTTCGAGAAGGGTGCAGAGGATTTTTTTAGAAGACGTGGTGTCTCCAAGAAGACTGATGGCGAAGAGATTTTTTTCAGCAGCAGCTTTTTCGATGAGGGGAAGGGCGCCCTCGTAGCCCCAATCTTTGAGAGCTTTTTGGGCGACGAGGTTGATGGGGGAGCCCACTTCTGCGCCCCATTTTTGAAAAAGAGGCAGGGATTCTTCATCTTTGAGAAGGTGAAGAGCGACGAGAGAGCTTTCCAGTTCTGCAGGGCCCCTTTGAGCTGCCATTTTGCGAATGTGGGGGATGAGAGTATCATAACCGTATTCTGCTGCTTGCAAGATGGCCTCACAGCGCACAGGGGCCTCTTCATCTGACATGAGTTGGCGTAGCATGCGAGCAGCCTCTGGAGATTTGAGGGGCGCTACAATTTGAGGAAAGAGAACGCGAATGGGTGGGGGCAGTTTAACGAGGAGGGATTCTATGTGGGTGAAGATTTTGGGGTGTTTTTTCTGCGCTAATTGAAGGGAAGATTCTAGGCGTGTGAGGAGAAAAGGGGAGGAGAGGGCTTCTATGAGAAGGTCATCGGCTGCATCATCCTGGAAGCGGGAGAGAAAGTTGAGCGCGGCTAATTGCTGCTTCATGTCGGTGCTGTGAATGCCTTTTTCGAGGATAGGCAAAAGTGAGTCATTGAGGGAGACGCCAGATCCAAAGAGGCACATCATCTGGGACTCGACGTCTCCTCTGCTTCCTTCTTCCAATAAGGTGTAGGCGGCTTGCTGAAGGAGTTCGAAGTCATGGCTATGACTCTCTTTGGAATAGTCGAGGTAGCAGTTGATGCCGCGCTCAATCTGTCCTTGGTGGATGTAGTAGAGCACTTGAGCAGCGATGTTGGGGGGGTAGGCGGCAAAAAGGGAGGTGGCTTGGATGAGGAGAAAAAGCAACCATTTTTTCATTTTAGATATTCCCAAAGGTTTAGGCCGACTTCTTCAAAGAGCTTTTGCAAGCCATTTATAGATAGACCCATGACATTGTAGTAGGAGCCTTCTATTTTTTTGACGATGAGACTTCCTGCTTGTTGAATGGCGTAGCCGCCAGCCTTGTCTTTTGTATGAATACTTTCCTGGTAGCGTTGAATTTTTTCAAGAGAAAGGGGATGGAAGAGGATCTTGGTTTCTTCGCAGTAGGAGATGAGAGTGCCTTTTTTTGAGAGGGTCATGGCGGTAAAGACGCTGTGCCACCCGTCTTGCAGCTCTGAGAGCATCTGAATGGCTTCATTTGAGGAAGCAGGCTTTCCGTACACTTTTCCTTCTCGGTAGACGACAGTATCTGCAGTGAGAATGAGCTGATCAGGATAGAGAGGTAGGAGGGAGTGGGCCTTGCCTTCCGAGATGGTGGTGGCAAAGTTAATGGGATCGCCTGTGAAAGGGACAATCTCTTCCACAAAAGGAGGAGAGGCAAGGTCAAAGGGGAAGGAGAAGAAATTGAGAATTTCTAAGCGTCTTGGCGAGGTGGAGCCCAGGATGAGTTTCATAGTTAAGTGCAGTTATTGATATGAGGGGGGATTTTACAGTAGAGACAGGATTATCTCAACAAAACTACAGCTGATAAAGAGAACAAGAGGGGTAGGATCGCCTTACGGCGGCAGGATAGATTAAAAAAATTCATATTATGTCTATCAGGCACAAAAATGTAACATTTTTATAGCATATATTCTATAATTAGGATCTTATGATTAATGCACACTTACCTGACGTCAGTTCCGTTATGAGGGTACAGCCCAGGCAGCAGACCCTCCATATCCCTCAAACCAATAGGACTAAAGTAGTGACTACAGTGGCTTTGGCTATCATTCTATCTGGAATGGGGTTGATAGCTTTTTTTGCAGCTGGGCATGTTATCCCTCATAGTTTCAATAATGGAGCTTTTCTTTTCAATAGTTTAGGAGCAGTTGCCTGTTTGGGGGCTTTTTTTGCCGCAATAGTTGCTGTTGTAGAAGCGAGGAGAACCAACTACTTTCCAGTTGCAGATCAATGGATTGAATGGGTCGAACGCGTTAAAGAGAGTGCCCAAGGTAGGGCCACCATCACTTCTTACGATCAAAAAGAGTATGTTTCTGACTGGCATTTGCTCTACACTTTTGCAAGTTCTAGACCTCTATTTTCTATTGAAGGGGACTGTTCAGAGAATGTCGATCGGCTTTTTAGTCTCACTTACACTTTGGCTGAAGCAGATAATTTTGAAGAAACAGAGCTCGATGAATCGTCTATAGACAGGCGCCTTGTGCGCTCAGCTATCCAGAGAAGATTACCCTGTTTGCCTTACGATGAAGGAAATAGTAGGACCCGCCATGTCTATT
>Ga0207127_10121_pt1 | contig 19529 bp, 22 predicted proteins | sample Alteio_BWMinHeat_17_FD_153574 | JGI IMG/M metagenome (GOLD analysis project Ga0207127, IMG submission 153574) | Enriched cells from forest soil in Barre Woods Harvard Forest LTER site, Petersham, Massachusetts, United States -... | ecosystem: Environmental > Terrestrial > Soil > Temperate forest >...
AGTCGCGGCGCTGATCGAGAAGAATTATCTGTAGGGGCGTGGGTTTTGTGAGAGCGATCCAGAGGGATTCCTCGTCGCGCGAAAGAAAGGGCGCGCTGGAGGCGCGCCGCGCTCCTCGGAATGACAGCGGTTGCTCGGTGGCGCTTCGTGCATGAATCGACGGCTCTCGCCGTCCCCAACCCGGAGAAGGCATCCATCACGCCCCACACCGTCCCGAACAATCCGATGAACGGCGTCACCGAACCGGTGGTCGCCAGCCAGGGCATGAAGGTCTCCATCTTGCGCACTTCCTCGGCCGCCGCGGCCTGCATATCCGCCGTCACCGCGTGCAGGCTCTTCACACGAGGATGAGGATTGCTGGCCATGAGTTGGCTCGCCAGTTCCCGATATCCGGCCGCATACACCGTTTCGAGCGGCGAACCCGTCGCGCCCACCGCCCGCGGCTCCGGCAATCCGCGCGTCGCCCGGAAGGAGCGCAGGAAGCTGGCCGTCTGCCGTTTCAGACGCCCGAAAAGGCTTAGCTTCTGAAAGATCAGCGCCCAGGAAAAAAGGGAAAAGAAAAGAAGGATGATCAGAACCGCTCGCGCCACCCAGCCCGTTTGCTGGATCAGATTGCTGAGCTCGCCCGCATACAAACAAACCGCTAGCAGCGAAAGTATCGTTTTCTCTCCTGAAAAACGGCGTCGCGCACCAACAAGATGCGCGGGGTCACAGAAACTGTTGCAGAAAAATTACCGTAGCACACGCACCATGCAGGGTCAACGCACGACTGGCGGAATCGCCGCTTCTAGCTACTCTTCGGACACATCGGAATACGATACGACCATCAGGCCAGGTCCGGTTTGGCCCTGCAGTTGCCCTCCGCGTCTCTGCCGGGTAATGCGTGAGATAAATTAGATGCCCCCCAAAGGTGAAGAGGCAAGCCGGATCGCCCTTGTATTCGCCTCGCATGAAATAGCCTCCTACTGGATTGACTGTAATACAGCCATTACTCCGCCAGGTTGACGTTTGCCCGGTATTTCCGTTTAGCCGGCCTTGAGTTCAGATGGACGTGGGAGTGTGCCGTGAGGAATTCAGATCGGAGGCTCACATGAAGTTCCAGATTGCCGGCGCGATGCTTGCGCTCGCGTTGATCTCTAGCAGCGCTTGGGCGCAGGCGGACGAGACCAAGAAGGAAACGCACAAGAATACTCGCACCGTGACCGGCTGCATGCAGAAGGATGGAGATGAGTACCAGGTGACGGCGAAAGATGGCAGCACCTGGGAAGTGAAGAGCGACAGCGTCGCTCTCGCGAAGCACGTGGGACATACGGTTACCGTCACGGGCGCTGTCTCTAACGCGGCTCTGCACGGAGCCAAGGAAGACACTAAGGCCGAGGCCAGAGAACACGGCATCGACAAAAGTTCCACCGAGCACGGCCACATGACGGTGACCAATCTGAAGATGGTTGGCAGTAGTTGCGAGAAGTAACGTAACGTACCGCACCGTATTGCACATGGAGGAGCCATGAACTGGGATCAAATCGAAGGTAAGTGGAAGCAGTACACCGGTCGCTTTCGAGAGAAGTGGGGCAAGTTGACCGACGACGATTGGCAGGTGATCGGCGGCAAGAAGGATCAACTCGTCGGCCGCATCCAGGAGCGCTACGGGATGGCGAGAGAGCAGGCCCAAAGAGAAGTTGACGATTTCGTCCGCGCCATCCCTGGCGAGGATATGCCGGCTCCGGAGGAAGCTTCCGGAACCTCCAGCAAAGCTCGCCGCGCGGGCCAACCCTGATCTCTAGCTTCTAACCCCGGACGGGCGTCACCAGATGCGCGTCCGAACGCCGCAGACCCAGGGCCACTCCGTCCGGGAGTGGCCCTTTGGTATTTAGCGCGAGATGCCCATTCGCCCGCGGGAGTGATCCCAAACCATCAGAAAGAGTAGCGAACCGAAAACATCGCGCGGTGATCGTAGGTATGAAAACGCGTGGCCGCGATTTGCATGCCCGCGGCGGTGGAAAACTTCAAGGCCCGCCACAGGCGTATCCGGCCGAACCCCAGTCCCGGCGTCAGGAACACCTGCGTCTGCCCCGCATTCTTGCCCTCCAGAAAGAATGTGGAATTGACTTCGAGCTCGGGCCAAAGTCTCCAAAGCGCGCGATACTGGAAGGCCGTGTTCGAAACCAGTTGCCTCCCGATCGCGGCTATGTCCCCGGTAGGCAGGTTGCCTCCGAGCGTCGTTTGCACGTCGAAATTTCTCCACCCTTTGCCAAGTGCGATTCCCGGTGAAATGACGGCGTCGCGCATCGAACTCGAGCCGCCGGGAACCGTGGCGCTCAAGAGCAGCGTAACCAGGTAATCGCCTTCTCTCCGCCCGGCCGATGCTAATCCGATCTTCATCATCACCGGAATATCCGCAAAGCCGTCGGGCGTACTGCCGCCCTCGTGCGTTACATACGGCGGAGCACCGACCATGAGTTGGATGTGCGGAGCGGCGATGAATTCGAGCCCCTTTCCCGCGCCGAAATTGTAATCCGTCTCGCCAGGCGTTCCAGGCTGCCGCCACACGTCATAACGAAGTTCCTGTTTGAGGCGGCCCGAGGTGGTCGCCAGCGGGGAGAGCCAGTCCGGTTCGTCAGCCTGGATGCGCTCTCCCATCCTGAACCACTTCCAGAACAAACCGGACACGCCGCCCGGCTGCTTTGATGTGGAGGTGGACTCTGAGGCTTGGGCCGTGGGCGCTGCGTCTGCGGAATCTTCCGACGTCGCGTTCGCTGCCGATTGAGAAGACGAACTGGCGTCAGCAGGCTTCGATTCATCCGCCCAAACCAGTGGCGTTGCCAAACTCATAGCGTATAGCCATCCCGCGAGAAGGATAATCGGCGGAGATTTCACCGCATTTCTCCCTGGTTTACTTGGTCTAAAAACAAAAAACGGCCGCTCCCGGATATAACACACAATTAGCCCACTATCTCAACGCACGAATCCGGAGACGCGTCGATGCTTGGCACGCCGCTCTGTTGCGGGTGCTTCTTGTCTCGCCATGTTCCGTCGCTGTTCAAAATTGAACAGCAGTGGCAGTCCGGGACCAGTAGGCGAATAATAGGCGAACATTATGGTAACATCCCACCGTGGGCCAGCCACGCAAGTGCGTCGTGACTTTCCGGGACGGTGAAGGCGTCGAACACGTTGCCGAAGTCACCGCGGAGAGTCTGTATGAAGCGGGAGCGCTCGCGCTCCAGCGTTTCCGGCGGAGTGAGTGGAGCCGGGAAGCTTCATTGGACGCCGGATCGCTGCGCATCGAGGTCTGCGAGTCAGCGTTCTACCACGTGAAAGTCGCAGAATTGGAGGCGTGGCTCAAACGAACCGGCGGTGCGCCGCGCGAGGTCTCCACGCGGCGGGAAATTCAGACGAGGCTCGCCAAAAGCGGGAAGGATTAAAAGCGCCGGAAGCCAAAAACTCCGCCGGCGGTACAGCTGCGACAAAGCCTGCTGTATCTAGCCGCCAACGAGAAGGCTTGTGGAAAGCCTAGGGATGCAGAGTAAGCTTCTGCACTCTCCAGTTGCCGATCTCCCCCACATACAGCTCGTTCTCGTTGCGACAGTCCATGGCATTGACGGTGCCGAATTCCTTCGGTGCTTTTCCTGCCCTGCCGAACTTGCCTACAATTTGGCCCGTCAATTCCAACTTATAGATCTCGCCGTTCGCGTCGATGTCATCCGGCGGGTTTGAATTCGAACTGTAAAGGTATTGGTGTCCTCCAGGTGTAATACAAATAGCTGAGGGGCTTCCCACATTTGAAATAGAAGTTTTGAAGTTCCCGTCAGGATCGAAGACTTGAATCCTTTTATTTCCACTGTCAGCCACGTACACGTTGCCTTGCGAATCGATCGCTATGCCGTGAACCGTGTTGAATTGATTCTGCGCGTCACCTTTCGAGCCCCACGATTTGACGAACTTGCCGTCCTTGTCAAATTTCGCCACGCGCGCATTGCCATAGCCATCGGCCACATAGATATTCCCGGCGGCATCCCACGCCACGTCGGTGGGACGCTGGAAAATATCGCTCTGGGCGCCTGCGCCCGGAAGACCGCGTGGCGCCGCAGGGCCTTCACCTCCGCCTCCGCCACCCGGCGCACCGGGGGGCCGGTTGAGCGGCAAGGCTGGAATTCGCTCCGCCTCGGCCTTTCTGCCGAGTAACAGCTGAACTTGTCCGCTGGGATCGAACTTGATGATCATGTTCGACATTTGGTCCACGACCCAAATGTTGTCCTGCGGGTCAACTCGCACCTGCTGCGCGACCAGAAAACCGTAGAGCCCTTGCCCGATTTCGCGCATAAACTTACCGTTTCGCTCGAACTCGAACAGACGCGAACCTCCGTGCGCGAAGGCCCGCGAAGTGCCGATCGAGATCGTCGGATGACCCGTCCGCGTGTAAACAAAGATATTTCCCTTGGAGTCCGTTGCCACTCCGGCCGCTTCGCCCAGATGGATACTCTCCGGGAACTTCAGCAGACCAGGCTCGGAGTCGAAGCGTATCTCAGGCGCGGATTGCGCGGCGACGGTGATCCCTGAAAGAAGCATCGAAGCCAGCAAGCTCAACAAATAGCGCTTCATAACTAACCTTCCCTTCCTTATTTCGCGTACGAAATCTTGGTCTGCGGCGGTTTCAACATCAGTTTCTGCACCCGCCAGGACTCGATTTCCGCGACGACGATTTCGTTCGGGTTTCGACAATCCATCATGTGCACGACCTGAAATCCCCCGAACTGCTTGCTGGCGTGGCCGAATTTGCCGAGGATCGTCCCGTCCAATTCCATTTTGTAAATCTCGCCGGTGTTGTCCCAGGAGCCCGGCGGATTCCCATTGGGGTTCGAGTTGGACGTGAACAGGTACTGGTGCGGCCCGGGAGAAATGCAGACCGTCCACGCCGTGCCGACGTTCTCGTAACTGGTCTTGAAGACGAGATCGTTGTCGAAGACTTGCGTGCGATTATTGCCGCGATCAGAGACATAAACATTCCCTTTGCCGTCAGCGGCGATCGCGTGTGGCAGATTGAATTGACCGGGTTCACGCCCCGCTTTCTCGCTGCCCACCTGCTTGAGAAACCTGCCGTTCTTGTCGTACTTCACCACTCGATTGTTACCGTATCCGTCAGACACGAAAATGTTGCCTTGGGGATCCCACGCAACATCGGTCGGACGGCTGAACGTATACTTCTCCGCAGGCGGCGCCGGTCCCGCCGCCGTTGCAATGGCGCCGGCAACAACCTCGGGCCTGTGGCCGAGCACCATCACCACGCGCCCTTCGGGATTGAACTTGATGACCAGGTTTGCCCCTTCGTCGACGACCCAGATGTTGTCCTCGGGATCGACGCGCACCGAGTGCGCGAACTCAAAGCCGTACAACCCCTCGCCTACCTCGCGTACGTATTTGCCGTTCTGATCGAACTCGAAAAGGCGTGTGTTGGCGCTGCGCGTGTAGACAAAGACGTGCCCCTTGGAATTCGTGGCCACGCCGATGGCTTCGCCCAAGTACAGATTCGGGGGGAGCTTTAGGAAATTGCGCACCGACTCATATGGGATTTCTGGCACGTTCTGCGCCGTGGCTTTCATCTGTGCGTGGGCGGCGTCGGCACACAACACCGCGACGATAATGAACCAGTATTTCAGCAATCGTCTCATTTGACCCTCCCGAGGAATTTCGGAAGAAACCTTCACTGTGCAGGTCAGCCTATACCAAACAACCAGTGGGTTCAAATACTAGTCCAGTTAGTTGACTTCACCAAGGGGCGCGAACATTATGACGTACTGCCGGACGTGATCGTATAGGCCGTCGCCGCTCTTCCGCACAGGGTGTGCCGGGTATGATGAACAGAGAACCTGATAGGGCGGTGAGCCTTAGGGCCAGTTAGTAACGCGAACATTCAACGCGACCGGGTCTATTTCGAGGCAAGATTACGAGGTGTCTATGAACCGTTCAGTCTGCGTCTTCTTATATGCGGCCATCACGGCTATCCTCCCCTTGAGTCAGTTCGCGGAACAAGATCCGCCTACCCCGACAGGTTCCATCGCCATCCAGCATGTGACTGTTATCAACGTTCAATCCGGCGCCCGCTCGGCGGACCAGACCGTCGTGATCACCGGAAATAAAATCACCCAGGTCGGCCGCTCGACCGACGTCAAGACTCCCGCGGGTGCGCGGGTCGTCGACGGCACGGGAAAGTTCCTCATACCCGGCCTGTGGGAAGCGCATTCCCACGCCATCCACGTGAGCTTCGAACGCACGTTGCCGGCCCTCGTGGCCCGCGGCGTTACCGATGATCGGGACATGGGAACGCCCATCCCTTACCTGCTTCGCGAAAGAGAGGCTGTCGCGAAAGGAATGCTCGCGCCACGCCTCTTCGTCGCGGGTCCGCCGCTCGACGGCGTGCCCGCCGGCCCAAATGGGCCTTTCCCACCAGAAGACGAAACCGTACTCACCACGCCGGAACAGGCGCGGCAAATGGTCGATCAATTGGTCACCTTGAAAGTCGATTTCATCAAGGTCCATAACGGGCTCAGAAAGGACGTCTATTACGCCATCGCCGACGAAGCCAAGCGCAAGGGCCTTACCTTCGGCGGCCACATTCAACCTGAAGTGGGCCTTGTTGAAGCCTCCGACGCCGGCCAGCGCACCATCGAGCACATGAATGGATTGCAGGCCGTTTGCGCCGCTAATCCCGCTGACTTGCGGCGGCCCGCGCCCAACGCCCCAGCCCCTGCCGAGCCCATCAAAATCGACCAGGCCAAGTGCGAGGACGCCATTCGCCACCTGGTGCGAAATAGCACTTACTTCTCCCCCACTCCCATCGGCGCGCCGGGTGAAGGACCGAAGCGTGTCCGCGAGTTCAATCTGAAGATAACTTTTATGGCTTTCAAAGCAGGCGTGCCATTGCTGGCCGGCACGGACTGGCCCGGAGGCGTCTATAACAAAGGTGATTACTCGTCTTTTGACAGGACTCCGCAGGATGAACTCGCAGGTTTTGTGGAGGCCGGTTTAACTCCGGCGGAAGCGCTCCGCACAGCAACGCTGAATCCCGCAATCCTCTTCAAGAGGACGGGTGAGTTGGGCGCCGTCGAAAAAGGCAAGTTTGCCGATCTTGACCTTCTCGATGGGGATCCCCTGGCGGACATAACCAATACGAAGCGCATCGCGGCTGTCATTGTGAATGGCCGCCTGGTCGACGCAGCCGAACGCAAGAAGGTCCTCGACGCTGCCGATACCCGCCGCAACAGTACCTCTGTCAGATAGCGGGAGCAGGCTCGTCCGTCTCAATTTCCACTACATTCCGTTTTTGGTCGCTGTAAATGGTGGGCGGTCAGCGATTTGAACGCTGGACCTTCCGGGTGTAAACCGGATGCTCTAACCGCTGAGCTAACCGCCCAAACTTTCTAACTTCTCGAATTGTAATACCTTACGCCGCATTTTCGTGAAGCGAAATATGACCCTCTTGGGTATATTGGGTACAAAATGAGGGAAGATCATTACTTGCCACTTATGTGCAAGATCATGCGTCCGCTTTGAGCGAGAAATGAAATAAATCCCTTATCTACCCCTAAATAGTCTCCGGCGACTGGCGTGCATCTATTTTTTGATAGACCGTGCAAAGCCATTAGGTGAAGAAGGGGGCTCCATGGGGATCAAGTTGGTTAAGCTTGCTTGTGGCGTGGCAGTTCTTCTCTTCTTGCTGGCCGTCCAAGTCCCTGCGAAGGCCGAGAGCATAACCTATACATTCACCGGCACAGATCGTGAGGCTGGTACATCTTTCACCTACATATCCCCAACTGGTTTCTTGTCATTCGATACAGGAAATCTGATTCCTACGACGGCGAGTGACCTGATTTATGATTCGTTAGACTATGGCCCGATCACCGGTTTCGATTTCCATAACTCGGGGAGTTACAACATCTACGGCACGACTGCTGAACTTCCCGTTTCCGGTACATCCTACTCACTCAATGCGCTCGGTACCCAGAATGTTGACGTGTACTTTAACGCCAACGCCACCCTAAACATCGCTGTCACAGCTGGCTCAGCGGTTCCTGAACCGTCGAGCTTAATCCTGCTCGCCACAGGCTTACTTGGCTTGGCTGGAATCAGTTGGCGCAAAAAGTTACCCGCATAAGGCCTTCCGGGTGTTTCTACGTCTGGTAGGGGGCGAAAATGCGAAAAAGTCTAGTGGTGGTGGTCTATGCTGTTGCAGCATGTACCTTGATCATGGGCCTTTCAGAGACATTACACGCGGATATCATCAATACCACCGGTCAAGTATCGATCATTTCGCCACCAGCTGATGCACGAGTTAACCTGACTCTGGAAAGCGACACGATAGCGCCCCTGTTTACAAGAGCCCCAGCGAACGGCGAGATACGTGCTCCGCTGCCTCCACGCTGAGCCTCTTTACTCGCGCGATATAATAGATGTACGCCCGCTTCAGGTGAATTCGCGGGAAGGCTTTTCGCGAACTCGAGACATTGGGAACTCTCGCCAAAAAATTTATCCCACTCGCCCAACCGCACCTCGAGTCGCCGTTCATTCGAATGCAATGGCAGTCTTTTTCCATTTCAAAGCTTCAAGCAGTCGGCCGATTTCCAAATCCTTGTGCCTTTAACCAAGCGCCGCGGTCTTCAGCGCGGCATCCTCGACTCTCGCCTTCAACCGAGCGCCGGGCTTTCAGCCCGGCATTTCTTCTGACTTCGGATGGTCGGCACACTAACTCCCGTGAAATCAGCACTTATAAAATTTCGACGCATAAGTATCCTCAAATCAGCACTTGCAGAATGCAGAACTTAAAGTCAGTTAGAATGAACACTTGCAGAAAAGATAGGGAGGGGTGCCTTGTAGCTCAGGCCGTAACGCCAATTGTTTTTCCGGGCGGAAGACCTGAGTCGTCGGTCCTGCTCGGTTCGCACCTCCCAAACTTAGTTGGGATAGTTGACTTTTGGAGGAGGCAGGTTGTATAGGCAGAAATGAAGTCCCGGCGTGCATCTGGCTGTCAGGTCTTTTGGGGAGTTCCAGTTGAGGTCACAGATAATGACTGAGCGCTGCCGTTCGATCGGGCTTAGGCTCGCGACTTGTACGCTTGTTCTTGGTACATTGGCGGTCCTGCTGTCACCGCTTTTCCATCCTCCACTCGGCGTCAAAGCCCAGGAGAAATCGCCCCTGAAGCTAGTTGCCACCACTCCGTTGCCCGGTTTTTCAGGAGATTTCGACCATTTCGCCGTGGACCTGAAGGGCAACCGCCTATTCCTCGCCGCGGAGGATCATAAGACCGTCGAGGTTTTTGACCTGCACACCGGCAAACCTCTTCACAGCATTACAGGCTTCGGGCAGCCGCATGCCATCCTCTTCATGCCGGATACGGATAAATTGATCGTGACCGACGGAGATGATTTCGGCAGAGTGGCTCTGGTGAATGGGAAAACCTACGAAATCGTCGATACCATCAAGCTTCCGCCTGGCGTGGACGGCGCCATCTTCAATCCCGTGACCAAGGATTATTATGTCGAAAGCGGCGGCGGCGAAGCCGGCGCTGCGACGCACCTCCTGAATATCATCGACTCAAAGAATTTCAAGCACACCGGAGACATCAATCTGCCGGGCAATCACTCCGAAGCGATGGCCGTGGATCGTGCGGGAAAGAAACTCTACGTCAACCTGACCGGGGCGAATGATGTCGGCGTCGTCGATCTGACAACGCGACAGCTGATATCGCGATGGCCGGTTCCGGATGCGAAAGTCGAGAATTCCATGGTGCTCGACGAACCGAATCATCGGCTGTTTATCGCCACCCGTCAGCCGCCAAAGTTCTTCGTCTTCGACACCGACACCGGCAAAGTCGTGGCTTCGCTCCCATGCTCCGGATTCAATGACGACATGTGGTTCGACCGCCCTCGAAAACGGATTTATGCCACCGGCAGCGAGACCACCACGGTCATCCAGCAGCGCGATGCCGATCACTATGAACACGTCGCGGAAGTCCCCACGGGTTTTCGCGCCAAGACGTCGATTCTCGTGCCTGAACTGAATCGGCTCTACGTGGCAGTTTCAGGGAAGGGCAAGCCGGACGCGCAATTAGCGCTGCAGATTTTTGAAATACTGCCTTAAATTTTCGAGCCTGAGAGCCGGACGATTCTCTCCGGCGGCTCCTCAGGGAATCGGCAGCAGGGGTTTATCGGTTGGCTTCACGTGCTGATCGAGCGTGTTCAGCAGGACGGCGGTAGAGACGTAATCGCCCATCAGGCAAACGATGTTCACGAGCTGCCGGTCACCAAAAATCTTTGGGGCCCGGGCAAAGGTCTCCGAGCTCACCTTATGCTTGCCCACCGCTTCGCGGCCAAGCTCGATAATCACGGCTTGCTTTTCATCGACTCCGGTGAGTGGCTTGCGGTATTTCACAATGTCCACGACCTGCGGGCTGATGCCGGCCTTCAGGGCTGCGGGTTCATGCGCGGTCCACTCATATTCGCCATCCATTTCACGCACGGCGGCCAGAATGCTCAGCTCCACTAGCGCCGGCTCCAGGCCGGCTTTGTGACGGAGAAAATCATTCAATCCACTCGAGAAGACTTCCGCGCCTCCGCTGTAGAGCCGCAGTCTCTGGGGGCCGTAATCCACGCCGGCAGCGGTGCCGCCGGCGTCATAAATCTTCTTCGCCGCTTCATCCAGATTGTCGCGATTCACCGGCGGGAGCCGATTGCCGGTTTGGGGATGAATATCCTTTGGCAACGAAGAAGCGGCTTGTGACGAGCCGCTTCCCGAACCCTGTGGCAGCATATTGTTCAGGCCGTAGCCCAGAGCGACGCTGGCTCCGATAACGAGCAGCAGGCTCACTAGTCTTAGAGAAGATCCCATTTGCGACCTCCGGCGTGAGAGAGTTGGGAGATGCGGCGGGGCGGTATTCTACCGCCGGCAAAGCGTGGCGACAAAGCGCTAAATCGCGTTGGGCTTATGCGGCCGCCTTCGCTGCGATGCCTGTTGACGGCAGCGCGCTAGCGTTCGGGAATTCAGTCCGAAGACAGTCGTAAAAAAAGCCCCGCGACGGAAGCAGCCCGTCGCGGGGTTCCATGCGGCTAGCCCACACGTGTCTAAAGCTTGTGGGCACCCGTATTCTAGCCTAACAGTCAATTTTTGATTGGAACTTAATTCCCGCGCGGGTATCCGGGACTACAAACAGGAGGAAGCACTCCTCGCTCGAAGCCTCGGGTCCGCGATAGACTACCCGGCACCCGAGGCCGCCGATGATGCGTTCAAATCACCGCCGTCCTTTTGAGGTTCAGAAACTAAGGGAATAACTGCTTTTACGCGAATGCCGGTCCCATCCGACGTGATTTTCAATGCGCCGCCAAGGTCTTCCACTCTTTCGCGGATTCCCGCAATGCCAAGGCCGGGGCGAAATGATTCGGGCGAGGCTTTGCCATTGCCCTTTCCCTGATCCCGTACCTCCAGCCATACCTGTTGAGAATCCGCCCCGATTCCTATGAACGCCGTCTTGCTTCCAGAGTGCCGATGTATGTTGGTCAGGGATTCCTGGAGAACCCGGAACAGCACGATTTCAATTTCATCTCCAAGTCGGCCAAGCTCTTGCGGCATCTCTATCTCTGCCCGTATCCCACTCCGGGCGGCGAATCCCTCTACATACCAATGAACCGCTGACACGACCCCCAGGTCACCAAGCAGCGGTGGGTGGAGGAGATGTGAAATCGTCCGAACTTCTGTCGTGCATGCCCTGATCGCGTTGGCCGCCTCTTCTAGTCTCAGTGTGAGCGAAGCGGGAAACTTCTTTGCGTCTGCTCTGAAACTCTCCACGGTCATGGCAATGCCGGCGAGAGATTGCCCGATGCTCTCGTGCAATTGGCGGGCAATCCTGCGCCGTTCTTCATCTTGAGCCCGCAACAGCCGCACTGAAAGCAGCTGCAAAGTGCGTTTGCTTTGTTCCAGTTCCGCTGTCCGCTCCTTCACCCGATTTTCCAGCTCGCCATAAGCCTTCTGCAATTCGTTCTCAGCTCTCTTCCGCTCTGTGATATCTCGGTTGATTTCCAGCCAGGTGCCGGAATTTCCGTGTGTATTTCCCAACATGGTCCAACGGCTTGTTACGTAAATCTGTGTGCCGTCACGCCTGGTGTGGATCAGTTCGCCTTCCCAATGACCTTGCCGTATTACCGTCGCTTTGGTTTCGTTCAATGACGCTGGAAACACCGTTTTTAGGAGCGTATGGATCTGTTTTCCCCGCGCTTCTAACTGAGACCAGCCGTAGAGTTTTTGGGCTCCCTCGTTCCAATACCTGATGGTGTCGCCGTCAAGATCGAGTTCAATGATCGCATCGTTGGCCAGATTCAGAAGGTTTGCTTGATGGAAGCGCGCCGATTGTGCGCGACGATTGGCCTCGCCCAAGCTCACAATGAAGCCGGACAAGACCAAAAAACCAACCATCCCAAAAATGCCGGCTGAGCTCTCAATGGCAAACGACCGATACGGTGGCAAAAAGAAGAACGAAACGCCCAAGGCGCCCGAAATGGCAGTGAGTATGGATGGACCGAGACCACAGTACCAGGCGGAAAAGACGATTGCGGCCCAGAGCGTGTGATAGGGATTCGTATCTCTCAGAAGTGGCGTGAGCAACCACCTCGAGACCAAGGCGATCGTCGTCGCCAGCAAAGCTAAGCTGTAACGAGTTACGTTACTTTGCTCCCAGCGTTTGAATCTCAGCCTCAAGCTTCAAGCCTCGTTTGGTCCCCTAGTTCAAACCGTTTGAAATCGCCGAATACTTGGAAGAAATGCAAACGGAGAAGCAGAATGAACCGAATGGCAGTCCGCATAACGGCGTTGTCATCCACGATAAGGATTCGGCGGGGACATCTCGTTTCGTCCGCCGAACGTGAAGGAAGGGCTCCATGTGGGGCACCCTATATTTTCCTGGCCCCTTTTGTCCGTTCAATAGGGGAAAGCCCCTAGGGATGGGTATCTATTTCGCTCGCTTCGGCGTATCCTATGGGAGTCTCACCTACGCATCCTTCCATCGAACTGCAGACAGTGTTGGTTCCTTACGCAAGGCAGACAGCGCCTTTTTGCGCAAGGAGCCGTTATGGCCGCGAAAACCACTCGTTTACCGACGCGTGTCCCCAAGGGGACAGAATCGAAAAGCAGCCCTGACGGCAAACGTGCCGCCGGAAATGAGATTCTCCGCGATCTGCCAGCCGATGAACGGAACTTACTTTCCTCGAAGCTGGAACCGGTCACGTTGAACCTGCACGACGTGCTGCATGAGCCTGGAGCGCCGATCAAATTCGGCTATTTCCCCGATAGCGGCATCATCTCGATTCTCAGCGTTTTGAGTGACGGCAAGAGTGTTGAGGTGGGACTGATCGGCAAGGAAGGCTTCGTTGGCCTGCCACTGACTGTGGGTTTTCGCAGCAGTCCTACCAGGGCGATCTGCCAAGCGCCTGGTACAGCATTGAGAATAGCTGCCTCGGCATTGGCACAAGTTCTCCCTCAGTGCCCCAGGTTGGAAAAGGCGCTGGATCGCTATTCCCTGACTCTAGGAATGCAAGCATCGCAAGTGGCGGCCTGCAACGGCCTCCATGAAGTTGATGCGCGACTGGCTCGCTGGCTGTTGATGTGTCACGACCGGCTGGGTTTCGATTCGGTCCCACTCACGCAGGAGTTTCTTTCGCAAATGCTGGGGATTCGCCGCGCCAGTGTAACCGTGGCTGCCGGAATTCTCCAGAAGGCCGGCCTGATCCGCTCCGCGCGAGGAGAGGTGACCATCCTCAACAGGAAAGGCTTGGAAGATCTGGCCTGCGAATGCTACGGCATCATCAATCACCAGATGGAGCGCTGGCGACAAGACGTTCGGTGAAAATTGTACGCTAGCGTACTGACAAACGAGGCAGTTATCGGACAAACTCGAGCGCCATTTTCCAAAATATCGCAGTCGTAGCAGGAGTTTTTGTATGGCGGCCTCCCCTCGACGGACAATTCTTGAGCGCCGAATCGATAGTAGCGAAGGCTCCTTTCAGGCTTTATTTGACGCTTCCCTGGATGCGATTCTGATCGTCGACGACTCTCGGCGCTATGTAGATGCCAACCCGGCAGCGTGTGAGTTGCTGGGTGTGGATCAAACGCAGATCCGCAAGTTCCGAATCGACGATTTTGCCTCCCCCGAACACCGCGCCGAGATTGAAGCAGCGTGGGAGTCGTTCTTACGCAATGGCAAGCAAAGGGGTGAATACAAGTTGGTCCGGCTGGATGGGACCGTCCGCCATGTGGAATTCAGCGCTACCGCAAATTTCATTCCGGGCCGTCACCTTTCCAGTCTTCGGGATATTACCGAGCGCAAGAAAGCGGAAGAGAACCTGTGTGCATTATCAGGCCGCATATTGCAAATGCAAGACCACGAACGGCGACGCATCGCACGCGATCTGCACGACAGCGTAGGGCAAATCTTGACCGCACTGAAGATGAACCTGGTTCCTCTGCAGGTACGCCTCGGGAAGGGTCATCCGGAATTCGCCAAGCCCGTCACCGAAAGCATCGGCTTGGTGGACGAGCTAATCAGCGAGATCCGCACATTGTCTCACCTGCTGCATCCTCCGTTGCTCGACGAGGTGGGACTTGCGGCCGCCCTTCACTGGTACGTGGAAAGCTTCGCGAAGCGCAGCAAGATCAAGGTCGATCTCGATTATCCGCCGAATTACGGGCGGCTCCCGCGTGAAGTGGAGACTGCCTTATTCCGCATTGTGCAGGAATGCCTGACGAATATTCACCGTCACTCAGGAAGCCAAACGGCATCTATTCGTTTTAGGCAGTCCTCCCGCGAAATCACCTGCGAGGTGAGGGACGAAGGCAAAGGAATGGCGCCGGAACAAGCAGCGAGTCCAGTTTTGCCTAGCGTTGTAGGAATAGGCCTCCGAGGGATGCAGGAGAGAGTCAGGCAATTGTGTGGGAGTCTCAGGATCGATTCAAACGGCCACGGTACCACCATCATTGCAACGCTGCCATTTTCCTCAGACACGCGGCGGCAATCACTGAAAGGTTTCGGGCACCGCGGCGTTTAGTTTCCGTTCGATGTTTTGGGTGCGATATTAAAAAGACCACAGCGAAGAGGTCAAAGAAATGCCAAGCCAAGCTACAGCGCGCGCTTTAGATCTTGCTGAACGGCGACGCAGCGCCCGTTTGTCCGTCAATGTGACACTGGTGATCTGCGGACAATCGCCAAAAGACCAGCGCTTTCAGGAAGAAACATCCACGTTGTCCATAAACGATCACGGGGCGCTAGTCGTATTGGCTACGGAAGTGACGCTCGGACAAAGAGTTCTGCTGATGAACCCGCAAACTTGGAACGACAGGGCAGGCCGTGTGACCCGCCTAGGTGCGATTGACGGAGGACGGACTCAGGTAGGCATCGAATTCACGGAGCCCGCGCCTGGGTTTTGGCCTCTGGGTGCCCCACCGAAGAGAGTGTCTGTTCCGAGGTAGCTGGTCGACCCAGCCCAGGCCCAGACGTTCGTTGACTGCCTCCAAACAGGGTTTTCGGAAAGTGGCCCTGGCCGCGAAAACGCTCCGCACACGTCGCACGTAGTTCACCACTTTCCTGGACGCAAATCCCTCCAGAAGGCTGTGGTGCGGCACTTTTGCCGTCGCCTTACGCTAACCCCACATTGAATTGACCCATCCATCGTGTGCCCCTGGGCTCGACGCATACACGCCAACAGGGGGTGTAGCACTTTTCCCGTTCGTATCAGAGTATTCCCCTGCCTTCCTTGACGGTTTTCGCGGGTGCCAGTAGACTCGAAACGCGCACATTTTGCGGCGGAGTTTCGACGAGAATGCTGCTGTCACGCGATTTCGTGGGTTATATGGCAAACGAGGTGGTCAAGCGCCTCGTGGCGAACAAAATGCTGGAGGTCGGCAACGCCACGGCCCTGGCCGAGCGCATCCGCCTGAAAATGGCCGAGGAGATTGGCCTCGAAGACCGCTTGAACGAAGAGGTCCGCGAAATTCTCAGCCAGCATGCGGAGGAGATGCGCCGCACGGGAGTCTCTTATCAGGAGATGTATAAGAAGGTGAAGGGAGAATTGGCGCGCCAGCGCAAATTGATTCTGCGCTGAGCGCCTTCCGCGCGGACACGGTGGATGACGTCGGAGCCGTTCGCGCAACATTATGCGATTAAGCCGGGAAAAAACCGTACGGTTGTCCCACATCATTACCGACGTCCTCGTGGCCGTGGAGGATGTTGAATTCATCGAAGACCGCGCCACCATCCGCCAGAACGTAGTGGAGATTTTGCTGGGCCTGCTCAAAGAGGAAGAGCAGATGGACGCCCAGGTCCGCCAGAAAATCGGTTCTCAAAAGAAGGAGATTCTCGAGGGCAGCGAGGAGTGGGACGTCCTCTATCGCAAGTATTACGCGGAAGAGATGCGGCGGATGGGCATTGCGCATCAGCCCAGCACCGCCAGCACTTAAGCACGCAGTGGCTTCCGTAAATCTTCAGTAAATCTGGCAATATTCGGGTTTCTGGCATCGGCAGACGCAAAAAAGGCGCTCGCGAAAACGAGCGCCTTTTTTTGTGTTCCGAAGCTTATTGATTGTTCGGATTGTTTGGATCGTCCTCGGGACGCTTCTTCAGCGTCGGGCGATCCGGATCGTCCGAAGGAGCGTTGTTGCCGCCCGCGGTCGGTTGCTGCCCGCCCTGTCCGGGTTGCTGCCGTTCGGTGCGGGTGCGCAGCGTGGGCTTGTCTTTGTTGGTCTTGTCGTCACGCAGCTTATTGCGGTTCTCGATGCCGCGCAGCCGTGTCTTCACGGTATCGAATTCCGACGTGGTCACGATGTACTGGTCGCGCGCCGGCAGGACGTTGCCGATCTCTTTCTGAATGGAGACGACGCGCTCCGGAGTCGGCGGGTGCGTGGAGAAAAACTTGGGCACGGTTCCGGGCTGCCGCTTCTCTTCGGCCTCCACCTTTTCGAAGAAGGTGACGAACGCGTTGGGGTCATACCCGGCCGCGTACATATACTGCAGGCCGAGGTAGTCGGCTTCGTATTCGGCGTCGCGCGAGAACTTCAGGAAGGACATCGGGATGGCAAAGTTCAGGCCTTCGTAAAGACCGTAACCCGCCCAGCCGCCCGGGCCCAACAGAATCAGCGGAATCGTGGCCATCTGCGCCAGTTCGCCCTTGGTGGCGTTCTTGGTGCCGTGCCGCGCGGCCACGTGCGCGATCTCGTGCGCCATCACGCCTGCCAACTCAGCCTCGGAATCGGCACGCAGGATCAAACCGCTATGAACGTAGAAAAATCCGCCGGGCAGAGCAAACGCGTTCACTACATCCGAATCGATGACTTTGATCGTGAAGGGAACCTTCGCATCCGAGTTGCGCACCAGGTTTTGGCCGACGCGGTTCACGTATTCGGAGACGACGGGATCATCGATCAGCTTCGACGAGCGCTCCACTTCCTGCGCCAAGCCCTTGCCCAGCGACATTTCGCGCTCCAGCGAATAGAAGTTCACGCCTTTGCCGACGCCACGATTGCCGATCGCATCGACGTCTGCCTTCGAGCCGGGCTTGACGTCGGGCTTGTCCTTTTGAGGGATCGGAGTCTCGTCTTTTTTCGCTTCCGGCTGTTGCGCCGCATCGCTCTGCGAAGCGTCTGACTTGTCCGTCTTCTTCGAATCTTTATCTTTGTCCTTGCTGTTCTTGGCCTTCTTCTGCGCTTGCGAATCGCCCTGCTTCGAATCGGTGGGCGAGGCCTGCGGCTGCTGCGGCCCGGAATCCTGCGTTGGCCCGGCCGTGGGCGCGGTTTGAGGGGCATTCGTCGGAGGTGGCGCCGGCTGCGACGGCGCTTGCGGCGCCGCTAAAACAGGAAGCGCGAGCACCGCCGCCAAGGCCAACCCTAATAGGCTTCGGCTCAAAAAGGCGCTTGGAACTGCAATGCGCGACTTTGTCATGGGTTCGCTCCGACCAGATTCCATCCGATTATACCCCGCCCGTGCGCCGCTGGATAGTTCGGAATGACTATTCTGCTTTGAATTGGGCGCTCGGCGCTTGGGATCGATTCCTTTCTTTCGATGGCCTCGATCCAACCAGGGTTTCCCGTCTTTTGCTATCAGGTTCAAGAATTTACCGCTTTCCACGCATTTGTTGTGGGCTCGGAGCCCGTTTGCCGAGGAAGTAGGCGCCGTACCGGAAACCCCTTCCGTGAGTTTCGGGCTTCGTTTCCGACTTGCAGCCTTTTAACTTCCAGTTTCGGCAACCTGTACCTTGGTTCAGTTGACACTGAACGGTGCCATACCCCAAGATTCATCTCGAAAGACCACAGCGAAAATGTCGGTTTCCAAGGTTCAAATAGGTCAGGTGTGGAAAAAGGTAGGCAGCGACGAGAGCTTTCTCGTCACCCGGCTGTATAGCGAAGCCCTGGCTACTTTCGCCGTTCTCCGTCCGGCTGGCAACGAAGCCGCGGCGGTCCTGCGGATCAAAGTGCAACGAAAGGGTTTGGGCCAGGCGCTTCCGGGGTTTTCCATGGCGCAAGACTCGGACGAATTCTAGGCAGCCCGCGCTAAGTCCCTAAGGGTCAATTAGATCGACCTCACCGGCAGCTCCACCACGTCTTCCACCTGCATCACTTCTTTGACTACGAACGGCTCAGCGTACTCTACTCCGACCATTTCTCCGTAAAATCGCGCCACAAGATGCACCTCATGCACGAGGCGGTCGAGCGGTATATAGACCTTCGACCGGCGGTCGCGTCCCCTTGGCTGGAACTGCGAACCATAGGCGAGGATCGCGCGCGTCCGCCGGGAAAACTCGCGTGATATATCCACCACAAACGATGGCCGCACGGTGCGGTCATACGCGGTCGCATACAGCACCTTGAAGGGGCGATGGGCCTCCCCTTCTAAGTCCAGCCTTTTCAGTCCCGCCAGAAAACAGCCCTCGTAGCCCAGCCGCGCTGCCGTGTAATGGTCGGGATGCCGCCCCTCCCAATACGGCAGGATCACCGTCCGGGGCCGGAGCGCCCGGATCCGCCGTGCGATGGCCAGCTTGTATTCCATACGCATCTCGAGATGTGCGTCGGGAAGGCCCAAGTTCTCGCGATGGGCCACGCCCAGAATGCGAGCCGCAGCCGCCGCCTCCTTCCGCCGCGTCTCGAGCGAGCCGCGCGTGCCCATTTCTCCCCCGGTCAGATCCAAAATTCCTACGGCATATCCCTGGCGGACCGTTTTGATCAGCGTGCCGCCGCAGGTCAGTTCCACATCATCGGGATGTGCGGCCATTGCCAGCAGATCCAACTTCATTGCGCCTCCCCCGCGAAAGCGGCCAAAGGGTTCAGTCTGCGAACTCCGGCGAAGTCTACCGGAATCGTCGACACTGTGATGAGCTTTCGCCGGTTCAAATTCAGTCCGAGCGGCCCGATTGTAGCGCATCGAGCTCCGTCGGTTCCCCAAGGCGGTCGCCAACTTCGCCGGGCGCCTGGGATTGGCCGCTCCACTCTGTGTTACATTCTGGCTCTCC
>Ga0207127_10122_pt1 | contig 19428 bp, 17 predicted proteins | sample Alteio_BWMinHeat_17_FD_153574 | JGI IMG/M metagenome (GOLD analysis project Ga0207127, IMG submission 153574) | Enriched cells from forest soil in Barre Woods Harvard Forest LTER site, Petersham, Massachusetts, United States -... | ecosystem: Environmental > Terrestrial > Soil > Temperate forest >...
GGGCTTAACAAAAAAACAGAGGAGCGGCGTTTCCTCCAGCCCTAAAGGGCTGGGTTTCCACGCCGGTAAGAGGATGAAAAAAATTGTAGCGGTTTTCTGTATTTTTCTTGCGCCTCTGCGAATGTTTGGTGCGGAAGAGCCTTCTGCGACATCTTATACCTATATTGTTTCTGAAGAGGAGTTAGCAGCGAATTCGAACACAACTCCCGCTCCAGCAGCAAGTTATGGAGGCAACGGAACGGGTCTTGCGCCTGCTTATTATGTGCCTGCTAACGCTCCTTCTGGTCCTGCAGCTTATGGTGGGGAGGGCGGCTGTTGCTGTAACTACCCTACTCCTGGCTGCTATCCAAGTGCTCCCATTTGCGGCTCTACTTGTGGAGTTTCTTATATCTCCATTGCTTTAGGGGTGATTTTTGTTGTCTGCGTGGGGGCAGTGATTTTAGCGAATGGTGATACCCCTCATTAAAAGGAATCGACAATGAAAAACAGACTTCTTGCTATTTTTTGTATCTTATTAGCTTGTATCACAAATCTTTGCCCGCGCTCTTTTTCTTTGATAGCAGAAGAAGTTGCTGAGGGGCAAGTTTTTACAGACTATCAAAATTACAATCACGGTTACTGTCCCGACTGTAGCTGTTGTCCTTGCCGTTGCATTCCTGTAGGACCTGGGCCTTGTGGTTCTGGCACTTGTGATCCTTGTGATTCGGATGCTTGTGATCCTTATGGCGGTATTGCTCAACCTGTGGGACCTGCAGTTGAATTGCCTCCTGGAAGTCCAGGGCCTGGTCCTTTGCCCCCTCCTCCACCTGGCGACTCTGCGTGCAATCCTTGCGCACCTCCTTGCGCGCCCAAATGTGGGACGGAATGCGGTATTTCTGTTTGTGCGCTTGGCATTGCGATTGCAGCCATTGCAACAGCCGCTGTATTGATTATCTGTTCAGGAAGTGGCGGTTAATTGTCTTCGATTTGAAAGATGGCTTGCGCTTCTGGCACATCTTTAAGAGGTTCAACGCGAAATGCGATGACCACCTTCTGCTCATTCATCTGAAGCTCAATGACCGAGCTTAACCTGGTGAGTAGGATATTAAAAGGCACTTTTACATGGTGAAAGCCCACGTCGATGGCAATGGATGTGCTGCCCAGAATCTCTTCAGATGCATGGATTTGACGGCAAAGCGTTTCAAATTGCCTGAGATGGCGTAGAAGAGTTTCATCCTCAAAGACATATTTTTTATTACAGCCTATACAGCACACTTGATTGTTGAAGTGTTCCGGATTGAGAACGGAAAAGACGATGGGTGACTGGCAAGACTGACAATGAAACTGTAAGCGATGACCGATCTGCATGGATAGACTCCCATGAATTCATGAGAGCCCATCTTACTATAAAGGGGAATTGTCAAGAAAAACTATTTCTGTTAAAAGTATTATACCCAAATGAGCTGAAAAGGCGGCTTTTTAGCTCATTTGGGTATAAAAACAAGAGGTACCCATGGTAAGCAAGCTCGAGCAATTAAAGAAACTGACAACAGTTGTTTCCGACACGGGAGATATCCATGCCATTAAGCAGTATACACCGACAGATGCGACAACGAATCCCTCTCTGATTCTGACGGCAGCCCAGGAATCTGCTTATCAATACCTCATCGATGATGCAATCCAATGGGGAACGTCTAAAGCATCTGGAGAAAAGGAAATCCTCACCTGTATTCTTGATAAGCTTTTCGTGAATTTTGGAGTGGAGATCTTAAAGGTGGTACCGGGCAGGGTTTCTACAGAAGTGAGTGCTAGCCTTTCCTTTGATATTGAGGGCAGCTTACAAAAAGCAAACGCTCTGATTGCTCTTTATGAAAAAGCTGGCATTCCTCGCGAGCGGGTTCTGATTAAACTCGCCTCTACTTGGGAAGGGATTCAAGCAGCAGGACAGCTGGAAAAGAAGGGCATCCACTGTAACGTGACGCTGATGTTTTCTCTGACCCAAGCGGCAGCTGCGGCCGAAGCGCAAGTGACTCTCATTTCTCCTTTTGTGGGGCGCATTTTCGATTGGTATAAAGCACATGACAAGGTAGAGGGCTACCCTGCAGAAAAGGACCCTGGAGTGCTTTCGGTCAGAACGATCTATAACTACTACAAAAAGTTTGGCTATAAAACCCAAGTGATGGGAGCTAGCTTCCGCAATATTGATGAGGTTCTGGCTCTTGCAGGGTGCGATCTTCTCACCATTGCCCCTAATCTTTTAGAGCAGCTGCAGCAAGAAGGAACCGTGGAGCGTAAGCTGCATCCAGAATCTGCCAAATCTTTAGATATCAAAAAACTAGAGAATACTGAAAAAGCCTTCCGCTGGGGGCTCAACGAAGATCAAATGGCGACAGAGAAGCTTTCTGAAGGAATTAGACGTTTTGCAGCTGATCAGCGCAAGCTAGAGAAGTTCATTGCGGAGCGTATTAAGTCTAAGGTCTAACTTCCTTTAAGCCAAAATACTAGAGTTTACGTAAGGTCGACAGCGGAAGAAAGAGCTTCATGTTTTGTTCACGTAAAGGAAGAAAGTGATATTTTTGATAGAACTGTTTAGCTTTCAAATTTTTAGCATCTACAATAAGTGTATAGGCTGCAATGATTTGATCAGCTGCAAGTACTCTTTCAATTGCATCCATAAGCAGATGCTCTCCGAACTTTTTCCCTTGCATCGTTTCATCAACCGCTAACCTACATAAACGCGCAGCAGGCACCGGATACTTGGGCAGGCCCTCTTGATAATCGTCAGGTAACTCAATAAAATCAACCTGAGCCATGCATAAGGTATAGTAGCCAACGACCATTTGGTCTTGGTCTAAAAGCATGAAGTTTCGACCGATTCCCTTCTTCTCATTTCCTTTGGCAAATCTTTTTAGATATTCATCTAGGGAGGGTTCACCACATGAAAAAAACTTATACTGGCTGGGCTTAACCTCGCTAATTGAAACTGTCGATCGAAAAAGAGTCATTTAGTAATATTTTTGCGGTAGCGTTTCATTGCCTGCTTCAATCTAGGGCTAGGATCGGGCGGGTTGGCAAGGGCTTTAAGGAAAGTGTCTCTATCTTTATTTGAGAGAATGATTTTGACATGTTCATCGATGACTTGCTTAGCTCTCATTCGAGCACTTTTTCTCAAAAACTCACTTAATTCTTCACCCTCAAGGGCGGCAGCTGCTTCAAACTGCCTCTTCTCCTCTGTAGAAGAACGAATATTAATACGGGCTTCTCTAGCTCTCATAATGCAACCTCTTACTTCCATTATATTCTTTGTACGTATTTTGTGCATACAAAATTAATTAGCTGCTCTAGGTGAGTTTTGTAATCTCTCTTGAAAACCCAAGGCTATACCCAAATGAGCTGAAAAGGCGGTTTTTGGGCCACGCGAAAGCTGTATAGTTTCAAGACATAGGTTACAATAGGTATTTTTTTCTCCTAATAGAGTTAAAAAAATACCTATTGTAACCTATGTCCTGACACAAAGTGTTACCTATGTCTTGAAACTATACAGGAACACTGCGATCATTCCAGCCATCAAATTTAAGAAAAGTCGAAGACCAACTCTTCAGCCTCTTCACGATCCAAATAGTGCTTCACATGGCGGTGGCTTTCAAAACCCGTGCCCCCAGGAATAATATGACCCATAATGACGTTCTCTTTAAAGCCCATCAAAAAGTCCGTCTTTCCTGAACACGCAGCTTCTGTCAAAACGCGTGTCGTATCTTGGAAGGAGGCCGCTGAAATGAAAGACTCTGTTCCCAAAGACGCTTTTGTGATCCCCAATAAAACAGGAGCTGCCTGAGAAGGCTTACCGCCCTCTTCGATCACTTTAAAGTTCTCCTCGTAGAACTCTTTCTTCGTCACCTCTTCACCATAGAGAAGCGTTGTATCACCCGGATCGATCACACGCACTTTTTGCAGCATCTGGCGCACGATGATCTCAACGTGTTTGTCATTGATATCCACACCCTGCAGGCGGTAGACCTCTTGCACTTGATTCACCAAGTACTTCTGCAGCTCACGCACTCCGCAGATCTCTAAAATCTCGTGCGGAACGACAAAACCTTCTGTCAGCTGCTGACCTTTAATGACATGGTCTCCTCTTTGGATAATCAAGTGTTTATTGAGAGGAATGAGGTGCTCCTCTTCCATGCCTGTGCCTTCATCACGCACCACCACAATACGCTTGCTCTTCTGTACGCCCCTAAAGTCTACAACACCATCGATTTTAGCAATTTCAGCTGCATCTTTAGGCTTGCGTGCTTCCACAAGTTCTGCAACCCTTGGAAGACCGCCCGTAATATCTTTCGTCTTAATGGCTCCCCTAGGCAATCTCGCAAGCAACATCCCTGCATGGACACGCTGACCTTCCGCTACAGAAATAATCGCCCCAGAAGGAATCGCATAAGTTCCCACCAGATCCTGAAACTCTTTGTCCGAATAGATCACAATCTGTGGGTGAAGCTCCCCTCTATGCTGCTTAACGATCAACTCGACAAGCCCTGTCTGCTTATTCGTCTCTTTCTCGGTTGAAATCCCCTCTACAAGGTCTTCATACTTCACATATCCCGGCTTATCGCAGATAATAGGAATGTTGTGCAGTTCAGCCTCAGCAATCTTTTGTCCAGGCTTAATTTTCGCGCCATCCCCTAAAAGAATCTTTGTACCAGGCTCTAACGAGAAAACTTGTAGAGATTCGATAGACTTAGTGCTTAAAAGTTTTTTATAGTCTTCTAAAGCCCTTCCTTCATCACGCACAAGGTGCAGAGCTCCATTTTTATTCAAAACAAGCCAGTTACCCTCTTGATCTTGAACAGTACGCAGGTCTTTATAGACCAAAATACCCTCGTGTTCTGAAATCACTTCAGGAGAGAATGAGGCAGCCGCAATACCACCCAAGTGGAACGTTCTCATCGTCAGCTGCGTTCCAGGCTCCCCAATGGACTGAGCCGCAATGATTCCCACTGCCTCTCCCATGCCGACCAGTTTTCCGTTAGCCAAGTTAATGCCGTAACATTTAGCGCATACGCCACGTCTGCTCTCACATGTTAAAGCAGAACGGATACGCACCGTCTCAATTCCTGCATCATCGATCACTTCGGCTTGTGCAAGAGAGATGACCATACCTGCTTTAGCAAGCAATTTCGACTTGTCTCCTGGCTGATAAATATCTTCAGCAATTGTTCTTCCAAAAATACGATCTTTAATGGGCAGAAGCTCTTCTTGACCTTGTTTAATCGCAGAGACATCAATCGCGTTCAATGTGCCGCAGTCATGCTCCATCACAATCACATCTTGAGCCACATCCACAAGTCTACGTGTCAAGTATCCAGAGTCAGCCGTTTTTAGCGCAGTATCTGCAAGACCTTTACGCGCACCGTGAGAAGAAACAGAATATTCGAGAACTGTCAAACCTTCTCTAAAGTTAGAAGTAATCGGCGACTCGATGATCTCCCCTGTCGGTTTTGCCATAAGACCTCTCAAAGCGCCCAGCTGTTTAAGCTGCGATTTGTTTCCACGCGCCCCCGATTCAATCATTAAAAAGAGAGGATTCATCTGAGAATCCTTCACTTCAATGATCTGTTTATAAAGCTCTTCTGAAAGAACATCCGATACTTCTGTCCAGATACTGATGGTTTTAGACTTTCTCTCCCCATCTGTGATAACTCCATCGGCATATTGCTTTTCAGCAATAGTCACCTTATCTTGAGCTTCTTTGATCACTTTCTGCTTATTAGGAGGAATGCGCACGTCGCAAACACCCATAGAAATAGCTGCCTTCGTTGCTTGCGCAAAACCGAGATCTTTCAAAGCATCTAAGAAGCGCACAGTGGCCTCGAGGCCCACTTTTTTGTAGCACTCCATAATCAGATCGCCCATTTTCTTTTTAGGAAGGCTATAGTTCTGAAATCCTAATTCTTTGGGAACAATTGTATTGAATAGAACTCTGCCTGGCGTGGTCTCGATAATGCCTCCATCCACACGCACTTTAATGCTCTCGTGGATATGGATGCCTCTACCTAAATCATCTAACCTTGCAATTGTCTTGTCAAAGCCTTCTCCTACGTAAGGAACCTTCTGGGCAAAAGATCCGAGAGCCAGCAGTACCTCTTGCGCATCTCTAAAGACTTTACCTTTTTTGCCATGTTTCTCAGGGAAATAGACAGGATCTGCCATCAGGTAATAAAGGCCAAGCGTCATATCTTTTGAAGGGACAGCCACTGGTCTTCCTGATGAGGGAAGGAAGATATTATCAGGAGCCATCATCAGGACTTTGGCTTCTATCTGGGCTTCGATCGAGAGCGGCACGTGCACTGCCATTTGGTCTCCGTCAAAGTCAGCGTTAAACGCTTCGCAAACAAGAGGATGGATGCGGATCGCCTTTCCTTCGATCAGGACCGGTTCAAACGCTTGGATCCCCAAACGGTGCAGGGTAGGCGCCCTGTTGAGGAGGACAGGATGACCTGCAATGATCTCCTCGAGCACATCCCACACTTCAGGAGCCCCTCTTTGAATCATCTTTTTCGCAGAACGAATGGTGTACACATGACCAGAATCTTTTAAGCGCTTCACAATAAAGGGCTCAAAAAGCTCGAGCGCCATCTCTTTGGGAAGACCGCATTGATTAAATTTGAGATCAGGTCCTACCACAATCACCGATCTTCCAGAATAGTCGACCCGTTTACCTAAAAGGTTTTGTCTAAAGCGGCCTTGTTTCCCCTTGAGCATCTCTGCAAGAGACTTTAAAGGACGGTTTCCAGCGCCCATGACAGGATGGCCGTGTCTGCCATTATCAAAAAGGGCATCTACTGCCTCTTGGAGCATTCTCTTTTCATTGCGCACGATGACATCGGGTGTCTTTAATCTGAGAATTGCTTTCAAACGGTTGTTACGGTTGATCACGCGCCTGTAGAGGTCATTTAAATCGGAAGTTGCAAATCTGCCGCCATCTAGAGGCACAAGAGGACGTAAGTCAGGAGGGATCACTGGAATGCATTTCAAGACCATCCACTCAGGCTTGTTTGTCGATGTGGTGAAACCCTCTACAATCTTGAGTCTCTTAGCCAGCTTCATGCGCGCCTGCATCGACTTGGTTCTGCGCAGTCTATCTTTTAGATCCGTCAGTTGCGCCTGTAAATCTTCTGTGCGGAGTAGATCAGCAATCGCCTCTCCCCCCATCTTGGCAACAAAAGCGTCTCTTCCCCATTTTTCTTGAGATTCGCGGTATTCTGCGTCTGAAAGCAGCTGCTTTTTCTCTAGAGCGGTTTGTCCCGGGTCGATGACGACATATTCTTCATAATAGATCACACGCTCTAAGTCTGCTGAAGACATGCCCAGAACGTTACCGATACGGGAAGGCATGCTTTTGAAAAACCAGATGTGGACGACAGGAACTGCGAGATCCAGGTGAGCCATACGCTCTCTACGGACCTTAGAAACGGTGACTTCTACACCGCATCTGTCGCATACAATTCCCTTATGTTTGATCTTCTTATATTTTCCGCAGGCGCATTCCCAATCTTTGGTAGGACCGAAGATTTTTTCACAAAACAATCCCCCTTTTTCAGGCTTGAATGTGCGATAATTAATCGTCTCTGGCTTTTTGATCTCGCCATGGGACCATTTATCACGAATGACAGCATCTGAAGCAATGCTGATCTTCAACTTATCAAACTTTCCCTCATGAGGATTTTCGTCAAACATTCACTTTCTCCTGAACGGATAAAAATTGTTATTACTCTTCTGAAACAGTTAGAGGACGTACATCTAAAGCAAGTCCCTGCATCTCTTTAATCAATACATTAAAGGACTCAGGTGTTCCTGTTTGAAGGAGGTTATCCCCTTTTACAATGGACTCATAGATGCGTGTGCGTCCCTGCACATCATCAGATTTAACAGTTAAGATCTCCTGTAGAACGTGCGCCGCTCCATACGCTTCAAGAGCCCACACTTCCATCTCTCCAAATCTCTGTCCTCCCATCTGAGCTTTACCACCCAAAGGCTGTTGAGTCACAAGAGAATAAGGACCAATAGAACGTGCGTGAATCTTATCGGCAACCAGGTGGCTGAGTTTTAGCATGTAGATATAACCCACCACGACTCGATTATCAAAGCGCTCTCCTGTTCTACCGTCATAAAGGTAGGACTTTCCATCATCGGGAAGGCCTTGTTCGCGCATCATCTCCCAAATGCGCTTCTCTGGGAATCCTTCAAAAACAGGAGACTTCACATGAATACCTGCTCTACGGGCAGCAAAGCCTAGGTGCGTTTCAAGCAATTGTCCCATGTTCATACGAGAAGGAACCCCCAACGGATTCAAGATCATCTCGACAGAATCTCCTGTGGGGAGGTAAGGCATATCTGTTTCGTTCACGATTTTTGAGACAACGCCTTTGTTCCCGTGGCGCCCTGCCATCTTATCGCCCACTTGCAGCTTACGCTTGGAAGCAATATAGACCTTCACTTGTCTGATGATGCCAGGATCGAGATCGGTATCCCCTTTACGGAGAGTCTCCAACTCTGTTTTATAGCGCATATCGAGCTTTTGCATCGATTGGTCAAAGTCACGTAAAATCTCTCTGAGAAGATCATAAAGCTCATTATGCTCCATGATCAGATCGACTGGATTTTCCTCTTCAAGCCTTGCAACGATATCCTCTGTAAAGGGCTCTCCTTGCTCCATGATCTCTTCGGCTGTACGTCTATGGATGATCGAAGAAGGCGCTTTTTCATTGAGGAAGAGCGCACCTAGTTTTTCATGGCGCTCTATCTTCAAAAGGCTCACTTTGTGCTTGTAGTCTTTTTGAATATCTTTGAGATGAGAAGCCTCTTCCACGAGTTCGTCATCTGTCTTTGAAAGACGGTCTCGTCTGCTAAACACCTTTACATCCATGACAACCCCTTCTGTTCCAGGAGGGACTGTTAAAGAAGCATCTCTCACATCGGCTGCTTTTTCACCGAAAATCGCTCTTAAAAGGCGCTCTTCAGGAGCAAGCTCCGTTTCAGATTTAGGAGTGATTTTACCGACCAAGATATCCCCTGGCTTCACTTCTGAACCGATACGGATAATTCCATCATCACCAAGATTGGCGAGAGCCTCTTCCGAAACATTGGGGATATCTTTCGTGATCTCTTCTTTTCCAAGTTTGGTGTCTCTAGCTGTCAGCTCAAACTCTTCGATGTAAACGGAGGTATAGGCATCTTCTCTGAGCAGTTTTTCAGAGATGATGATCGCATCTTCGTAGTTGTAACCACACCAGGGCATAAAGGCGACAAGCACATTTTTCCCAAGAGCAATCTCTCCCTTGTCTGTGGCAGGACCATCAGCGATCACATCCCCAGCATTTACCACATCCCCTATCTCACAAAGAGGGCGTTGGTTGATGTTAGTGCCCGCATTAGAACGCATGAACTTTTTGAGCGTGTATGTCTTACGACTCAAAGGATTGGTTTTTGGCGCAATCACAATCTGAGAACCATCGACATACTCAACCGTTCCATTTTCCTCAGCAATCACAACTGCTCCCGAGTCCCTTGCAGCTCTTGCTTCAAGGCCCGTTCCCACAATCGGCGCCTGCGTGATCAAAAGAGGCACTGCTTGACGCTGCATATTCGATCCCATCAACGCTCTATTCGCATCATCATGCTCAAGGAAAGGAATAAGACCTGTTACAATCGAAACGAGCTGCTTAGGTGACACATCCATGTGCGTCACTCTAGAAGGCTCGATCTCCATTGCATCGCCTTTATTTCTTGCCCAAACTCTCGCTTGAGTGAACATCTTATGCTCATCGAGATGAGCAGACGCCTGCGCAATCACGCAGCTTTCTTCCATGTCTGCTGTCATGTACTCGATTTCGTCTGTCACAACACCTTGTTTTACAATGCGATAAGGAGTTTCAATGAATCCAAATTCATTGATCTTGGCAAAAGAGGAGAGCGAAGTGATCAGTCCAATATTAGGACCTTCTGGAGTTTCAATAGGACAGATTCTTCCGTAATGGCTTGCATGCACGTCGCGCACTTCAAAGCCTGCTCTTTCTCGATTTAAGCCTCCTGGGCCTAAAGAGGAGAGGCGGCGTTTATGCGTCAGTTCTGCCACAGGATTGGTTTGATCCATAAACTGGGACAGCTGAGATCTACCGAAAAAGTCTTTTAAAACGCCAGCAAGTCCCTTTGCAGAGATGATTTTACCAGGAGTCAGAGTGTCTGAGGAGAAGTCAAAGAGATTCATTCTCTCACGGATAATTTTCTCCATACGGGCAAGGCCCACTCGGCATTGGTTTTGAATGAGCTCTCCCACAGAACGCACGCGCCTATTTCCTAGGTGATCGATATCATCGACAGTGGCGTTCTGATCGCCCATTTTCAACCGAATCAAATACTTGAGAGCACCCACGACGTCTTCTTTTTTGAGAGTGACAATGCTGAGCTCTTCTTCATTGATGTCAGCGCCCAATTTACGATTGAGTTTATATCTACCGACTCTACCCAAATTGTAGCGTTTAGGATCAAAGAAAAGACGCATCATCGCTGATCTTGCGTTCGCAATGGTCGCAGGCTCACCAGGTCTTATTTTGCGATAAAAGTCCTTCAACGCAGCCTCATAAGAATCGGTTGGGTCTTTAGCGAGCATTTTAATGACAGGGTGATTTTCATCTGCTTCTTCCGCAATGGTGATAGAAGGAATCTTGGCATCCAAAATGCGCTTCAGCATCGCCGTGCTGAGTTTTTCACCAGATTTTCCATAGACGAGTTCACTCTGCGCATCGATCACATTTTCAGCTAGAATCTTTCCAACGAGTTTTGTGAAGTCTTTTTCAGACTTAACAAGATGCTTAGATGTCTTAAAAAACTCCTCAATGATATCGCTATCTGTAGAGTAGCCAAGTGCTCTGATGAAGGAGGTCGCCAGAATCTTGCGGCGTCTCTTCTTGCGATCGATATAGACGTGGATCAGGTCATTTGTATCAAAGGCGGCTTCTAACCAACTTCCACGGTAAGGAATCATCCTCATCGAGTAAATCACGTTTCCTTTCGGGTGACGTTCTTGCTCAAAATTGATACCAGGTGATCTATGCAATTGAGAGACGACAACGCGCTCTGCGCCATTGATGATGAATGTGCCTTTCTCAGTCATCACAGGAATGGTTCCCATGTAGACTTCTTCTTCTTTAATCCCCGTCTCATCTGTCAGACGAAAGCGCACTTTCAAAGTCACGTTGTAGGTGATCCCTCTACGGATGCATTCTTCAGGAGCGTATTTGGGGACCCCCAAATTATAGGAGAGGAACTCTAAAGTGGTCTTTTCATCGTAAGATTTTATCGGAAAAGTCTCATTGAAAACCTCCTGCAAACCAATACTCTCTCGTTCCTCCGGAAACTTATCCATCTGGAGGAATTGATCATACGATTTGATCTGCACTTCAATAAGATTGGGCAGATCGATAATTTCTTCTTTTTGAACAAAACTGACCCGTTCAGGCCGCCTTTTTAGCATTTGATACGCTCCCCCCTGATGTGTGTATAAAAGAAAAAAGAGCGCACACGCGTCCCCTCTTTCTCAAAAGAGATGAACCCTGTGCGTTCATTATTTCGACTGGAAAAAACTACAAACCTTTTACGGTGACTTTAGCTCCCGCTTCTGTCAGTTTTTTCACAATTTCATCAGCTTCTGCTTTAGGAGCATTTTCCTTTAAAACTTTAGGTGGTGCCTCTACAATGTCTTTCGCTTCTTTCAAGCCAAGACCTGTGATTTCACGGACCACTTTAATTACGCCGATTTTTTTATCTGCAGGACTCTCTGTTAAAGTCACTTGGAATTCAGTGGATTCAGAAACTGCAGGAGCTGCTGCAGATGCCGCAGGCGCAGATCCCATCACTACAGCCTGAGGAGCTGCAGCCTTAACACCCCATGTGTCTTCCAAGCGTGTTTTTAACTTCGCTAGATCCGCAACTTTGAGATTGCTTAATAGTTCAACAATTTCTTCTAGGTTAGTAGCCGACACGATATACCTCTTATTTACAAATAAATTTACTCTTCACTCTTTTTTTGCTTTTCTTCTAAGCAAAAGGGGACGCTTGTTAAGACAGCATCGAAAAGCGTAAGCATCTGCGACAATGGAGCTTCAAAAAGCCCAAGCATTTCAGCACGCATTTCATTGATTCCTGGCAATTTCGCAATCGCAAGGATGTCTTCTGCAGAGCATACTTCGCCATCGACATGCCCCCCTAATAGTTCAATAGACTTTTCATTTTCTTCGCTATACTTGACAGCTAGCTTAGAAATGGCTGTGGGGTCATCTGCGAAAATCACACCGACGTGACCCTTGAAATCTGTAACATCTAGTTTAATGCCTGCAGATTCAGCGGCTTTAACGAAAACTCTTTTACGCACCACTTCGAAGTCTGCGTTGGCCGATGAAATGAGGCGGCGTAGCTCTCTTGCCTTCACAGCAGTCAAAGCTTGGTATTTTGCAATAATAAATCCCTTCGATCCTTGGAGTTTCTCTTGAATCTCGCCTAGGAGAAGTTGTTTTTCTGCTCTCATAATCTCCTCCTATGTCGTTGGAATTTCTCGAAGGTCAATCTTTAAACCAGGTCCCATCGTCGAAGAAACCACAATAGACTCTAAATACTGTCCCTTCGCAGAAGCGGGTTTTGCCCGCATAAGAGCTGCCAAAAGCGCTCTTATATTTTCTACAAGAGCCTCTTTCGAGAAAGATATCTTACCGACTCCGTTATTGATGACATTGTGTTTATCGAGTTTAAACTCAATCTTTCCTCCCTGAATGTCCTTCACAGCAGCAGCAACGTCTGCCGTCACTGTTCCAGCTTTTGGAGTGGGCATCAGTCCACGAGGGCCTAAAATCTTCCCGAGCTTTCCAACCTCTCTCATCATATCGGGGGTTGAAATGACAGCATCAAAATCGGTCCACCCTTCTTTGACTTTTTCGATCAGCTCTTCCGCGCCTGCAAACTCCGCTCCAGCAGCTAAGGCCTCTTTCGCCTTATCTCCTTTTGCGAAAACTAAAACGCGCTGCGTTTTTCCTGTTCCATTCGGTAAGGAAACAGTACCACGCACTTGTTGATCTGACTTCTTGGAATCAACTCCCATTTTGATAGAAAGATCAACGGTCTGATCAAATTTAACAGGGGGACATTTCTTTAATGCTTCGATAGCTCCTTCAAGCGTATGGACTTTTGTAGAGTCCACAAGCTTCTCTATCTCCCGAATTCTTTTGCTTTTATGTCCCATATTTTTTCTATTTGGTTAAATACATTTAAGCTGCAGGAGCGCTCTCCTGGGCTCCTTCCACATCAATTCCCATACTTTTAGCAGTTCCCATGATCATCCGCATTGCAGATTCCATAGACTGCACTCCTAAATCCGGGTATTTTCTCTTAGCAATTTCTTCGACTTGCTTTCTTGTTATCTTACCTACTTTTTCACGATTAGGCACTTTCGATCCAGACTCAAGTCCCATTGCTTTTAGAATCAACCGTGAAGCAGGCGGCTGCTTCATGATAAAGGTAAAACTTTTATCCGCATAAACAGTGATCTCGACAGGCAGTATGTCGCCGGCTTGATCTTGCGTTTTTGCATTAAAATCTTTGCAAAAACCCATGATATTTACACCCGCAGAACCCAAAGCAGGCCCAATGGGAGGTGCCGGATTTGCTTTACCAGCAGGTATTTGTAACTTAATAATTTTGACGACCTTTTTAGCCATTGATGCAAAATCCTACTTTGAATTTGACGAAAGTTAAAAACTCATTTGACCTGACAGTCCTTGGGATGGGAGCATTATAACGAGCGCCTTTCTTTAACACAAGATTAAAAATGACTTTTCCCCAAAAAGACCTATTTTTAAGAAGGTCCTGAGTCGGTCACTTCCTCTACTTGCCAAAACTCCAGATCATCTACGCGCGTATCTCTCCCAAAAATAGAAACCATCACGCTCAAACGTCCTTTTTCATGGAACACTTCTGAGACAGTTCCTATAAAGTTGACAAAGACCCCGTCGTTGATCTTCACGCGGTCGCCCACTTCAAATTTATGTTTTTGGGTCACTCCTATCTTCTTCTGCTCAAGATCATTTAAAATATCTCTAATCTCTGCATCACCAAGAGCTGTCGGCTTTTCTCCGCCCAAAAAATCAATGACTCCTGTTGAACTTTTGACATATTGCCAAGAGTCGTCATTCAGAACCATTTTGATCAGAATGTAGCCAGGCCAGATCCTTTTTTCGGAAACTTTCTGTTCACCCTTTTTGACTTCCATGACATTTTCTGTAGGGAGCAAAATCTCTTCGATTAAACCTGTCATGCCGGATGAATCTAGATACTCTTCGAGGGCCTTTTTGACCTTTTTTTCTTGAGATGTGAAAACCTGAACAACGTACCATTTATGCATGAAATCAACCAATCATTGCCTTTACTAACATATTAACTCCTCCTAGCACTCCTTGAATAAGCAAGTCCACCAGGTAGACGAGCATTGCAAAGAGGAAGCTACCCACAACGACTACTTTGGTGTAGACTTTGATCTCTTCTTTGTCTGTCCAATCCACTTTTTTGAGTTCGTCTTTGACATCTCCAACAAATTCGACAATTTTCTTTCCCTCTATAGCTTTTGCACCCGCTGCAGAGTGGTTTTTCTTCACATCTGTTTTTTCAACCATCGAAGTCGAAGCTCCTTAAAGACGCGTCTAAAGTTTTTTGGCAACCATTACTCCCAAAAGTGCCGGTCCAATGCGAGTGCGGAGGGATTCGAACCCCCGACCGGCGGCTTTGGAGACCGCTGCTCTACCAGCTGAGCTACACACCCATGCAAGAGAAAGCATGAAAAGCGCACAAGATGCTTACCTTGCGCGCTTTTTACATTCATTATTCAATAATTTTCGTAACAGTTCCAGCACCAATTGTACGACCACCTTCACGGATCGCAAAGCGCATTCCTTCTTCCATCGCGATAGGAACGAGCAATTCTGCTGTGATCTCAATGTTATCACCTGGCATCACCATCTCTGTTCCTTGTGGAAGAGCGACGCTTCCGGTAACGTCTGTCGTACGGAAGTAGAACTGAGGACGGTATCCAGTAAAGAAGGGCTTATGACGTCCACCTTCTTCTTTCGTGAGCACGTAAACAGCGCCTTTAAATTTCTTATGCGGTGTCACGCTACCTGGAGCGCAAAGAACCATTCCTCTTTCGATATCTTCTTTTTCAATGCTTCTGAGGAGGATACCGACGTTCTCGCCTGCTCTTGCTTCATCGAGAGTCTTATTGAACATTTCAAGGCCTGTAGCTACAGTTTCTCTTGTTTCTCTCAGACCTACGACCTGCAGCTTATCGTTGATTTTGACAACGCCTCTTTCAGCTCTTCCAGTGGCTACTGTTCCTCGACCGGAGATAGAAAAAACGTCTTCTACTGGCATCAAGAAGGGCTTATCGACGTCACGTTGAGGTGTGGGGATATGCGCATCTACTTGTTTCATCAGTTCGAGAATGCTTTCGACATACTTGGGATCTCCTTCGAGAGCTTTTAGAGCAGATCCTTTTACGATAGGGCAATCTTTGTAACCTTTAGCTTCCAAGAGTTCTATAAGCTCCATTTCCACGAGCTCGATGAGTTCTTGGTCTCCTTCGCCGATCATATCTACTTTGTTCAAGAAGACGACGATAGAAGGCACGCCCACTTGACGTGCGAGCAGGATGTGCTCTTTTGTCTGAGGCATCGCACCGTCTGTTGCAGCAACCACAAGGATCGCGCCATCCATTTGGGCAGCACCTGTGATCATGTTTTTCACGTAGTCAGCGTGGCCTGGGCAGTCGACGTGTGCGTAGTGTCTTGCATCCGTTTCGTATTCCACGTGACTGGAGTTGATCGTGATTCCGCGTGCTTTTTCTTCAGGGGTATTATCGATAGACGCGTAATCGCGAAATTTCGCTCCACCTTTCTGAGCGAGAACTTTTGTAATCGCTGCTGTCAAGGTAGTTTTGCCGTGGTCAACGTGACCAATGGTCCCTACGTTGACGTGAGGTTTATTCCTCTGATATGACTCTTTTGCCATTTCTCTTCCTCTTTCTTAAATTTTAGATTTGATTAATCGTTCCTCTGCCCAGAATAGGAATTGAACCTACGACCGCTTGCTTACCATGCAAGTGCTCTACCACTGAGCTATCTGGGCAACCTTCCCAAAAGCTTTAGGAGCAGCAGAGTTTACTTAGCCATCTAAAAAAAATCAACAACTGTCTTTCTGTTTTTAACGATAGCGGTAGACAATTCTCGCTTTGCTCAAATCGTAGGGAGACATTTCTACACTTACGCGATCGCCTTGTAGCACTCGAATATTGCGCATGCGCATTTTCCCACAGAGGTGGGCAACGACGGTCATGCCATTTTCGAGTACGACTCTAAAATGCATATTTGGGAGTAGCTCATCTACTGCTCCGTCAACCTTTATTGTATCTTCTTTTACCATGTTTTATTAAAAAATAGGGAATGGGATCCATTTAACACCACCCCTCCATTTCTCGTCAACAGCGCAGATGAAAGGGGAGAAGAAATTAGAATAAGAAGGATTTGAGGTCTCTACAGACGTCGGGCTGCCCGTGGGCTGCTGCCCTCGGCACCCTGCGGCCCTAGGCCTCACCTCGCTGCGTCATCACATGTCCTCGGTGGTAGGCTGTACCCTTGTACTAGCCTACATCGCCCTTACGGGCTCACCTGCGGTATGTGCTGCCTTTGCGATCTGAGGCAACGGCTGCTCACGTCACTCATTTCCCCACCGAACTACGTTCTGGCGGGGCCCCTCTTCGTGTCAGCTCGCAGAACGATTTTTTTCTCTTCAAAAATCATGGAGAATCTTCTCTGAATGGGGAAAAAAATCGTACTGCGAATGGACACGAAAGGGCCCCACCGCTCGGTGGGAATGAGTGACGTGAGCAGCCATTGCCTCATATCACAAAACCAGATTGCACCGCAGCAGAGCCCGTAAGGGCGTGTGGGGTAGTGCAGAGGCACACCCCAACCTGCGAGGACGCAATATGGTGACGTGAGATGAGGCCTTGGGGCTGCAGGGGGCCGAGGGGGAACCCCACGGGCCGCCCGACGTCTATAGAGACCTCAAACCCTTCTTATTCTAATTTCTTCTCCTATCTCTCCCCCACAAAGTGAGTGGTTTACAGAAATTTCTACTTTTTCTATACTGCTTCTTATGGCTACCCCTGTCTCTTCTTCAAGGCTTTTTCCCTCTTTTACTTGCTCAACTGTCGCTGAGAAGATCCAAGACCGCTTTCGCCCCATCTCTACCAAAGCCCATACCTACAAAACTGAGATCGAAAAAAAAGCCCGCATTTATCACGAAAACATTAAATACTTCTTTAGCCCCGAACAAGGCATCGTCTGCTTTTTAAAAAAGAACGGGGCCCCCCTCGTCCTCTATACGGTTGCTTGGTTGATTATTATCGGGGGCATGTGGGTGCTGAAAGGTAGGCTAAACGCAATCCATGTTGCCATCGGAATTGGATGCGGCGCTGCTCTCGGCACCATTGGAAGTTTCTTTACAGTGGCGGTCTTTGATAAAAGAAATCAACTCCAAGCAAATACTCTCTGGAATATCCTCAACCTCGCTCTTCATTGGCTCGGCGAACATGGAACACGCCCGATGCTGATCTCTATTTGTGTGACGGTACTCCTCGCAGCCTCAGGTCACTTCCCCTATGCAGTAGGAGGAGGGATTGGCTGCCTGATCGCAAATCACCTCATGACTAAGGTCTTCTATAGCATTAAAGTCAGCTGTAAATACCCGGTAGAAGGAAATCTCAACCTGACCTCCGGTCCCGCCCTTGAATCAAGAGTTGAAAAATTAGAACATGTTGTAAGAAATGTTCTAACGCGTCACCGACTTGAGAGACGTTCGCCTGTGAGAATCGACTCCTCCCTTATCGAACCGATGATGGGGAAAAGAACGCCTTCTAAACCAGCAAGCCCTCAAATAAGCAGAAAGCCCTCCCTTCGTGAGAGAGCAAGTAGATCCTCAAGAGATCTACACACTCCACTACACGGTAGAAGCAGATCCTTCAGGGCTTCTCAACAAATTACCCCTCTTGGCAAAAGCGCTAGCCTTCCAAATGGAGTGCACCATGAGCCTCCAAAATAAACAAAAGATGATCAGCGAGGCTTTTCTAGCATGCACTTCTCTTGAAGAACGCTACGAAAAGATCATTTTGTGGGGCAAAAAACTCCCCCCTTTTCTTACTGAGTGGAAAGTCCCTGAAAAGCTCGTTTCAGGCTGTCAAAGCATCATGCATCTGCACGCTGAGATCAAAGAAGGAAAAGTGATTTTTTTCGCCTCCTCCGAAGCTTTGATCTCATCGGGGCTTGCAGCCATTCTCATCACCCTCTATAACGGCGAGAGCCCTGAAACGGTCCTGAAAGAGCCCCCCCTTTTTCTCGAAGAGATTGGCATTACAGGAGCACTTACCTTAAGTCGGGCAAATGGCCTTGCAGGCCTCTATCGAAAAATGCAACAAGAAGCCCTTCAATTTCTCATCCAAGCGAAGGGATAACCCCAAACTTTCCTAGAATCTCGACAGCAAGAACAACCCCTGCGTAAAGCATCACAACCACGATGAGCGGTTTTCCCCCTGGAATGCGGTAAGGCGAATGGATATTTCTACGGTACCTGCCTACCCACAACATCATTGCAGGCATGAATCCATTCAAAATCGCATCTCCAATGCCCCCAGAAGTGTCTAAAGCCGTCAAAAACACTCTTTCAAACGTCAAAGCAAAAAAGAGCGTGGGAACCGCTACAAGGAGCCCTAAAGTGACTGCACCCATTTTTTTGCGCGAGATCTTTAACCCATCTGCCAGAAAGTCAAAAAGCCCCAGCGCAATCCCTAGAAAAGAAGTGACAAGAGCAAAGAAGGCAAAAAAACTAGCAAAACCACCAATGCATCTACTCCCAATACAAATCCCCAAAAATTCCGTCGCAGGTTTACCCTCTTCCAGAGCGGCTTTTAAGCCATATTGACCTTCAAAAAGAACAGTTCCTAAAACAAGCCATTGCCACACCACATAAACGACAAGCGCCATCGTGGTTCCCAAAATAATCGCCGTACGCAGCGCTCTCGCATCTTGTTTCAAGTAAATCGTCAAACTAGGAACAATGGTCTGGAAACTGAAAATGGTGAGCAAAAGAGGCACTGCAATGATCGTATGCCCCCAGGAGCCTCTTAGAAGGTTTTTCCACTCCACAAAAGGAGCTCCTAACCCCACTACCAGAATGTAGGAAAGCACAAGCCCTATCATCAAAAGGGTGTTGATACGTCCCACAATCGCGTTGCCTAAGTAGACGATCAAGCCAAAGATAAAGACAAACAGAGTAAAAGAGACGCCATCCGACAAG
>Ga0207127_10123_pt1 | contig 19284 bp, 18 predicted proteins | sample Alteio_BWMinHeat_17_FD_153574 | JGI IMG/M metagenome (GOLD analysis project Ga0207127, IMG submission 153574) | Enriched cells from forest soil in Barre Woods Harvard Forest LTER site, Petersham, Massachusetts, United States -... | ecosystem: Environmental > Terrestrial > Soil > Temperate forest >...
CGCCACGTTGTGGCTCAGTTTCTTATGTATTATTTACCCAGGCCTTACGGCGCTGGGCTATTAATAAGCCGGCTCTTTGAGCCTCAAGAAACCCTCTTTCTTATTTTTCTTCATCCTGATATCCTGCCCTATCCTATCCACCCTGTTAATTCTTTTTTTTATGGTATTCGAGTAAATTTTTTATTTGCGATGCTTGGTTTTTTTAAGGGGTTGTGGTATGTTCTTTATCCTTGCTTAATGAGGGGGATGGGATGAATCAGAAGAGAGTGGCTTTTTTAACAAGTATTGGGGCGGGACTTGAGTATTACGACTTTGTCGTTTATGGAATGATGGCAAGTTATTTAAGCGCTCTTTTTTTTCCTGAGAGCGATCAAACCCTTTCTTTGTTAAAAACCTTTGGCGTATTTGCCATAGGATATATTGCACGCCCTATAGGGGGCGCCTTTTTTGGAATGCTCGGAGACTTTTTAGGGCGAAAAACCTCTTTTTTAGCTGTCATGTTCCTTATGGCTATCGCTACTTTTAGCATAGGGCTTTTGCCTACAGGTTTTTTGGGGGCTTGCCTTCTTGTATTCCTTCGTCTTTTACAAGGGCTCTCTTTTGGAGCTGAACTTCCAGGGGCTATTACTGTTGTTGCTGAAAATGTAAAACGGGAAAAAAGGGGCGCATTTTTAGGGGCTTTAATGTCGAGTGTTAGCCTAGGCGCTGCCTTAGCTTCTTTAGTTCTTTACATTCTTTCTACCTACTTTACGAGGGAAGAAATATTAGCGGGCGCTTGGCGCGTTCCCTTTTTACTGGGGGGGATTTTGGCAGCTGTGAGTTTATGGATTCGTAAGCATTTAAGCGAAACACCTGAATTTTTAGAGCAAAAACACACGCATAAAAAATTAAAGGAACCTCTCCTTTCTTTGCTTCGGAATTATCCCATGCAGATTTTTAAGGGCGTTGGCTTAACAGCTTTTATGTCCTCTCTTGTTATTTTTGCTATTTACACGCCAACTTATTTAAAAGAGTATTTTCATTACGAAAGCAGCACCATTTATTTAGCTACCATTTGGGGGCTTATTTGGTCGGCAATCTCTGTCTCTCTTTGTGGATTTATTGTAGATCGTATAGGGAAAAGACGCGCTCAAATATTGACTTCTTTAGCTTTTATTGTTTTTGGATATTTCTTTTTTGAGCTGTTAAATGGAGGCACACCTACACATCTTTTTATCTTTATGGCCATCTATCAAACCTTCATTTCTTTTCTTACTCCAAGCCTTTTTGCTCTTTTATCGGAAATCTTTCCTACATCTGTACGCTATACAGGTATTGCTCTTTGTTATAATATTACTTATTCCCTTATGGGGTGCGCGCCCCTTGCGCTCACTTACTTACTTAAGGCTACAGGAAATCCAAGTGCAGCTCCTTTATTTTTAGCAGCATTTGCTCTTCTTAGCATGGGAACTTGTTTATTAATAAACCCCAAATACTATGAAATCAAATCTTAAAACACTTATTAAAACGTATCCTTTTCCTGCATATGTTCTTTTGGGGATTCTTGTAGGCATTTTCGTGAAGATCGCCTTTAAGCAAGATATGTATGCGCACTATATCTGGTTCGCAACTCTTATTTTAGGAGGAGCCCCTATTGTTTTTAAAACGATAAGAGGGATATTTAAAGGGGAATTTGCCTCAGATATTGTGGCTATGCTCGCCATTCTAACAGCTGCCATTATGGATCAGGCTTTTGCAGGAGCCGTTGTTGTGCTTATGCAATCAGGTGGTGAGGCTCTTGAATCTTTTGGTCTTAAACGCGCCTCTTCTTCTCTTGATGCTCTTTTAGCAAGAGCTCCCCAGTTTGCATTTAGAAAACGGGATGAATCGATAGAAAAAATTCCGGTAGAGAATGTAGAGATAGACGATATTTTAGTTGTAAGACCAGGAGACTTGATTCCTGTAGATGGCGTTGTTTTTAAAGGAACTGCCGAAATTGATGAGTCAGCTATTACAGGAGAGCCTCTTGCAACAATAAAAAAAGAGGGAGCCTTTATACTTAGCGGCTCTGTAGATGTAACAGGCGCTTTTGAGATGCAAGCAAAAAAGCTTAGCAAGGATAGCCAATATGCAAAGATTGTAACGCTTGTAAGAAAAGCCCAAGAAGAAAAAGCCCCCATTCAGCGTTTAGCCGACCAGTATGCCATTTATTTTACTCCTTTAACTCTTTTGATGGCTCTTATTGGATATCTTATCACGCGTGATGCCCATACCATTTTATCTGTTCTTGTTGTAGCAACTCCTTGCCCTCTTATTTTAGCAACACCTGTGGCTGTGCTTAGCGGCATTAGTAGAGCTGCTGAAGTAGGCATTATTGTGAAAGGCGGCGCTCCTATTGAGCAAATAGGAAAAGCGCAAATAGCTGTATTTGATAAAACAGGAACCATCACTTATGGCATCCCCCGTGTGAAAGGCATCACTGCTTTAAATGGAACCTCTGAAGAAGATCTTCTTTATAAAGTAGCAGCCGTTGAGCAGCTTTCAACCCACTCTGTTGCAGAGTCTATTAAACAAAAAGGCCTAGAGCGTTTTAAAACACTTCCTCTTCCCTCAAATTTTAAAGAAACTCCTGGGCGAGGTGTAGAAGCTGATTTGAATGGAGAGCATATTCACATAGGATCTCAAGCCTTTTTAGAAGAGAGCTTAGGCGCTTTAGCATTTTCAGGTTTTCTAAAAGTAATAGAAGAAGAGCTTACAAAAGAAAACCTCTTAATTTTTATTGCGATCAATAATAAATTCTCTGGTTTTATTTCTTTCACAGATGAAATTCGCACAGGCGTTCCTGCGCTGATTCAGTATTTGCATAGCTTAGGTGTAGAGCAAACGATGATGCTTACAGGCGATAGCCAAAGAAATGCAGAGTTTATTGCAAAGAAGGCGGGGATACACAATGTCAAAGCAAGTTTACTCCCTGAGCAAAAAGTAGAAGTCATTAAAAAGCTTAAATCCCTTTATAAAAATGTTATCATGGTAGGCGATGGCATTAATGACGCGCCAGCTCTTGCAACAGCAACCGTTGGAATTGCTATGGGAGCGCATGGTACAGCGATTTCAGCAGAAGCAGCAGAGATTGTGCTTCTTGTTGACGATGTCACAAAAGTGGGCGATGCAGTAGCTATTGGCCAAAGAATGCTGCGCATCGCTAAGCAAAGCATTTTAATTGGCATGGGCCTAAGCTTTTGCCTGATGGTTGTAGCCGCTTTAGGACATATCGAGCCTGCCATCGGCGCCCTTCTCCAAGAAATCATCGACGCCGCCGTCATCCTAAACGCCCTAAGAGCCAGGTAAGAGAAACAGAGAGGGATGATTTGATTAAATAGTTCGCTTTCTCTAATGCTTTGACTGACTCCATTTACATGAATAAGAATTGGGGGCTAATTTTTATAAAGAAAGGACTTGGACAATCTTTCTTCTCTCTGTGTGCTCTGTGATCTCTGTGGTAAAAAAAATATGCTAACAGGTTAGATGCAATGTTCTACAATAAATTTTTACCACAGAGATCACAGAGCACACAGAGAGAAGAAAAATGAAAAGCAAGAAGCCAGATAATCTAGCTCTTAGATCGGTTTTTAAAAAAATCCTTCTGTAAAAGCACGCCCCCAATTCTTCCCAAGAACCTTAATTTTTTCCTTCACCTCATTTATTACTTTGTTTTGGAGAACGGAAGCATGAAATTTAATTTCGCATAAATAATTCCATGTTTTTTCCTAGGGTGTGGATCATAAAAACGACAAATGTCGATCTTGTGATGTGGAATGTAGGCCATTTGGCGTATCATGAAAACGACATTTTAGTTGATTTTTAGGTTTTTAGGCTTTTTTCTTCAGGCTCAAAGAGCCGGCTTATTAATAGCCCAGCGCCGTAAGGCCTGGGTAAATAATACATAAGAAATTGAGCCACAACGTGGCGACTTAATACTTAACTCTAAGGCGCCACGTTGTGGCTCAAATATTGCTTTTACTTGGTACCCAGGCCTTACGGCGCTGGGCTATTAATAAGCCGGCTCTTTGAGCCTCAAGAAAAAATCCTTCAAAAACCAAAGCATACCCAAGATGTCTAATATTAAATTTTCCTTCCTTCTCTGCGTTCTCTCTCGCCTCTGCTCTTTCTCTGTTCTGATGAAATTCTAATTCGACGTCATTTAAGCGTTTTCAATTTAAAAGTTCTATGTTTATGTTGTTATTTTCCGATATGGGAGGATTCTCCTCTGCTATGCTCTGTGGTTTCTTGTCTCTGTGGTTTAATCTTTGGCTAACACTTGGACACGCAAAGACTTGCATTTTTTTCACCACAGAGGGAAGAAACCACAGAGGAAGAAAGAGAGAGAGAATAAAAAAATATTTCTCTCTCGGTTTTTGATTAAAACATCCCCTCAAGGTTGAGGGGGTGTTTTTATTTATTGGATGCTGCCGATGGTGATACTCATGTAGGTGTTTGGCTGCAAGCTGTTGGAGAAGATTTGGACTTGGGGCCAAAGAGGCTCATCAAAGGCGAACGTGTAGATGAAGCCCAAGGAGTGGAGCGCCTTCGAGTAAAGGTCGTACCAAGGTCCTGTTGCCTGTCCTGAAGGACTTAAGTTTGTGTTCGTGGTATAAAAATTTCCTTGATTAGCTGCGAGATAAGGATTGCTAAGGGTATTTGCCGTTGGCACAAGACCTGCAATGATTGCTTCTTCAAATAATTTGAATAGCTGAACGCCATCTGCAGCGCCAGGTGATGTATCGGATTGCACTAAAGTAACCCCTGAGAAAATATCAAAGGATGTTGTAGGTGCAATTGTTGTAGGAGCTCCAAAGACAACCACATATCCATGCGGACTACTTGTAAAGGTAATACTGTTATCAAGATTAATCACTCCTGTATAAGTGTCTAAACTTCCATTAGGAATGGTAAGCGTTAATGGAGTTGTTCTATAAAAGCTTGTTAGGCTTGTCCATATGTTATTGATGTAGCTATAGCCATAGGCTGCAGCGTTATCGAGATAATTTTGATCGAAAAAAGGCGTAGGCGTGTTACTCATTGCTTTTCCTGTAGCTAAAAGGCGAAGAATGGTGCTTCCATTTCTTAAGAATAGATTATTCCATTGATTAACTTCAGGAGAATGCGCCGTTGCAAAAACACTTGATGCATGCGCCATAATAGAGCTTCTTGATTGAAAGAGCCCTGTAGAGCTGTTCGTGCTTGAGGGGGTGGAGATATGTCCGTATAAAGGAATGGAAAAGAAGCTAACAGCTGTTGCATCTGCTGCAATATTAGGTGTGGAATTTGATGTGTAGGCCACTTCAAAAATATCATAGTTGGTGTTGTAGTTAGGATCGGAAGAACTTAGGAAGTTAGGCTGAACAATGCTATGGGGAGCATTAACCGGCATATTCAGCTTTTGATTCATCGAGAACCATACTTCTCCTCCTATGATAAAAGGCAAGTAGATGACTCTACCCCCCGTTACTTGGGGAAGCTGCGATAAGGTTACGCTATAATTACTTGCATTGTCTTCTGGATTTGCAGTCACTAGAGTTCCTTCTCCATTAGAGGCATTAATACTTACAAATCCTTGAATGGTTGTTGTCTGATCAGATCCTGTAATCACAACGTATACGTCCTCATCGGAAAGTGTGCTGTTATTTACGAGCACAATAGGAAGAAGCCCTGCTGTAGAAGGAGGCGGTGGTTGTGGTGGTGGTGTTGGAGGCCCTGAGGGGTTTACCGGATTGACAGGCGTATTGGAACAAGAAGAGGTGATATGAGCGGCGGCTAGTTCTTGTTTTTCTTCACAGAAAAAAGCGTCATAAAATTCTGTAAGACGTGCTAGAGAGAAAGTGTCTTCACTTGCATTTGTAAAAATGGATGCAAAGGTAGTAAGAAAGATCAACATGTACTTCATAGAAAACTCCTTAAAATTTTAGAGATCCGCTTATTTTTAACTAAAATATTAAATACTTGCTAGACATTTAGATTAAAGGCGTGTTAGTTTAGCCAAAAAATCCCTCACCTATAGGAGTCAGATGGCTATTAATAAAAAAATACAGATGTTAGGAATTCTTTCTTTAGTGATGCTTCCTTTAACGATCTTTGCTTTTGAAGAAGATTTTTATGAAGAATGTGAAGATGATCTAGATTCCCGCGTAGAATTAGGCGGCACTTACGCACGTGTTAATATGAAGCCTCATGGCAGCTCGTCTTTTGATGGCAATCTTGGCGGGATACGCGCTCTTTACGAATATAGACCTGTAGATTCTATTTATGCAGCGGTAAAGTTTTCTTGGCAAGAAGGCACAATGCATGGATCTGCTGGAAAGCGCTCGCTTCTATATTTTGATGTACAAGAAAGAATAGGGCTAACCTATGGTGAAGAAGAAGAGTGGTTTTCTACAATTTTTACAGGCTTTGGCTATAAACATTTAGGACAAAAGTTAGATCCTACAACAGGAAGTTCTATAAAGTTTAATTATAATGAAATTTATATTCCTGTAGGATTTCTTACTAACTTTGATTTTGCTTGTTGGTTTTCTGTCGGAGCAACCTTTATTTGGATGCCTCAAGTGTATCCTGTAGTGTCTATTGTTCCTTTAAAAGGGGCGTACTGGAATCTTGAAAAGACGCTTAATAACTTTTATGTAGATGTTCCTTTTACCTTTACCCTAACAGATGATAAGGAATTCCAAATCATCCTCAATCCGTTCTATGAACGCTGGGAAGACGGGCACTCTACAGCCAAGTTATCAAGTGGAATACCTCTAGGATTGCCAGGCAACACCTACAACTTCTACGGCGTTGACTTAACCTTTGCTTACCTCTTCTAATAAGAAACCACAGAGGAAGAAAGAGAGAGAGAATAAAACCCCTCTCTGTTTTTTCTTTGTTTAGGCGAAGAAGCTTTTGACTTTGTCGAGGAAGCCTCGCTTGCGTGGCGAGTTTTCGGCTTTTTCAAGCTCTCCAAATTCTGTCAGGAGCTCTTTTTGTTTATTAGAGAGGCTAACAGGGGTTTCGAGCACTACCTTAATGAGTAAATCGCCTTTGCCTTGCCCGTGCACATTAGGGATGCCTTCTCCCTTGACGCGGAAGACTTTTCCTGTTTGTGTCCCTTCAGCAATAGTCACTTTGCAAGTGCCTCCATGAGGGGAGGGAATTTCTTTTTTGCAACCGAGGGCTGCTTCTCCAAAACCAAGAGGCACTTCAATGATCACATTGTCGCCATCTCTTTCGAAAAAGTCGTGGGGTTTTACTGTTAAAAAGACGTATAAGTCCCCAGCTGGGGCTCTGCCTTCTCCTGCATCTCCATAGCCAGCCATTCTAAGGCGCATGCCGCTATCAACACCTGCAGGGATTTTAATTTTAATGTTTTCTTTCTTTTTAACGCGCCCAGCTCCTGTGCATTCTCTACAAGGATCGGTGATTATTTTTCCTTGGCCGTGGCATCCGGGACATACAGATGTCATGCTAAAGAATCCTCTAGACTGATGCACTTGGCCAGAGCCTTGGCAGCGGGTACAGCGTTTAACGCTACTAGCACTTGCTGCGCCAGATCCCTCGCATTTTGCGCATCCCACGTAATTTGTTAAGGCAACTTCTTTTTCGATTCCTTTAACAGCTTCTTCAAAAGACACTGTAAGGTTCATCTTTTTGCTAGCGCCTTGTTTAGGGCCTTGGGCTTCATTTTCAAAACCAAACATAGAGCCGAACATCGATTCTGCTCCGCCGCCACCGCCGCCGCCAAAGGCGCCCATAAAGGTGCGAAGAGCTTCTTCCATTGACTCGAAACCAGCTCCGCCGCCACCTGGGAATCCGCCGCCTCCAAAACCGCCGCCGCCTTTTAAGGCTTCAGCGCCATATTGGTCATAGATAGATCTTTTCTTTTCATCGCCAAGGACTTCATAGGCTTCAGAAAGCTTTTTAAATTGAGCTTCAGCTTGAGGGTCTCCAGGATTTTTATCGGGGTGGTATTTAAGAGCGTTTTTGCGGTAGGCTTTTTTTACTTCTTCTGCTGTAGCGCCTTTAGCGATACCTAAAGTGTCATAATAGTCAGACATAGAACCTCAGTTGATTAATACTTCAAGATTATAGCAGGAAACAGAGCTTTTTTTCAACAAAATTGGCACCTAGGAGTCTTGATTGCCAGAAGGATAGGGGGAGATAACAGGAAGGATTAAATTTTTCCTTCTCTCTCCCTCTTCCTCTGTGGTTTCTTTCCTCTGTGGTTAAAAAAAATGCAGGCCTTTGGGTGCTTAAGTGTTAGCCAAAGATTTAACCACAGAGACAAGAAACCACAGAGGAAGAAAAGAGAGAGGGAAAAGAAAAAATTTAACCCTCTGTGGTTAAGCTTAGAGCGGGGCGCTTGGGGCGCTGCTGCGGAAGCTAGGCTTAGTTTTTTTGTATTTTAGAGCAGCTTTTGACTTAGCGCGGCTTTTTACAGAAGGTTTATCATAGAAACGGTGGGCTTTTGCAGCCTTCATAATTCCTTCTTTGTCTAATTTCTTTTTTAGAGTTCTAAGAGCTTTGTCTAGGGGCTCTCCCATACGTACTTTCACACTTGGCATGAATCCACTTTCCTTAGGTTAAAAAAAATTTGTAAAAATTCGATAACGTGATGGCGACATTGTATGAAATAAAAAGATATTGATCAATGTAAATAGATAAGCTCTGCTTTTGCCTCGAGGGAAAATTGCCCTTCTAGGAATTTCTTATGGAGGATTTTTGCAAGTAGCTGAGGATTTAAAATAGGATTTTGTTTGTTGCAATGGGGATTCAATGGCACTGCTAAACTTTCAAAATCGGGACAGATGACAGTCTCTATTTCGGTTAATTGGGAAATGAGCTCTTCTCTCTTAAGAAGTTTGTGGTAAAAATGCTTGTCTGTTTTTTTTAGGAAGTAATAGTTTCCTGATTTTGCAGGCATCACCCATCCCCAGTTGTCTTTTTCTTCGGGGAGAAAGGCTTTAATGGAAGAAAAAGTGAGGAGCGGTTTATTTAGGGCAAAGCTAAGTGTTTGAGCCACTACAGAGCCGACTCTTGTGCCTGTATAGGAGCCTGGGCCTACTCCTACAGCAAAATAGGTGATTTCTTGCAAGGAGGCTTGGCATTCTTCCAGAAGGGTATTTACCTCTTGGAGAAGCATCTTAGAGAGTTGTTTTGGAGTAAAAATATTTTTAATTCCAATGACAACGTCTTCTTTTGCAAGAGCAATGAGGGCGCAATCTGTGCTAGTATCTATAATCAGGCTTATCATAGACTCAGATTATAGCAGCTTGCGGAATTTTGTAGTACTTTGTTACACTTTAGCGTTCAACTTGATGTTCCACTTTTTACGGCTTTCCGGGGAGATTCCAGCAAAGCCAGATCAAAGCGAAGCGCTTCGAACGAGAAGTTCATAGCGATAGCTATGGACGCCGAGGAGAATTGATATGGCAAAGCTGGAATCCCCCGGAAAGCCGTAAAAAGTGGAACATCAAGTTCAAATAAATGAGAGGTTTACGGTTGAAATACGATAACGATCCCAAAGACTTAGATAGTAGAGACGAAAATTTTGAGGAAAGTTTAGCAGAAACTGTCCACGACACGCTTCATTCCGAAAGAGATAGAGAGAAAGCTGATGGAAGCTTGCCAAAACAAGTCTTTGTTGTCCCTTTAAGTCGTCGCCCTTTTTTCCCTGGGATGGCAGCTCCTGTTTTTATAGAGCCGGGACCTTTTTATGAAGTGCTTAAGATGGTTGCAAAATCTGAGCACAAGTGCATGGGCTTATTCCTTACAAAACAAGAAGATGCCAATTTATACAAAGCATCCTTTAGCGATCTTTATTCGGTAGGGATTTTAGCCCGTATTTTGCGCATCATTCCTATGGAACAAGGCGGCGCACAAGTTGTGCTTAATATGGAAAAGCGTATTTCCATTCAAAAACCTATTAAGGGAAAATACCTGCGCGCAACAGTTAAGTATCACGAAGATGCATCAGCCAAGGCGTCAAAAGAACTTAAGGCGTACTCCATTAGCATTATCACAACCATTAAAGAGCTTTTAAAATTAAATCCTCTTTTTAAAGAGGAGCTCCAGATTTTTCTTGGACACTCCGATTTTACAGAGCCAGGAAAACTCTCTGATTTTGCGTGCGCTTTAACGACTGCTACAAGAGAAGAGCTACAAGATGTTTTAGAAACGTTTAAGCTTCAAGACAGAATTGATAAAGCTTTGATGCTTCTTAAAAAAGAGCTTGATTTAAGTAAATTGCAAAACAGCATTAATCAAAAAATTGAAGGCACAATTTCTAAAACGCAAAGAGAGTTCTTTTTGCGCGAGCAGCTAAAGACAATTAAAAAAGAGCTTGGCCTTGAAAAAGATGATAAAACGTGCGATATCGAAAAATTTGAAGGAAGGCTTAAAAAACGCACCGTTCCTGAAGATGTGATGGCTGTCATTAAAGAGGAAATGGATAAGTTAGGCGTTCTTGAGGTGCAGTCAGCTGAATATGCAGTATGCAGAAACTATCTTGATTGGCTAACGATTGTCCCATGGGGTATTTTTAGCAAGGAATCGCATGAATTAAAGGCTGCTGAGAAAATTTTAAATGAAGATCATTACGGCCTTGAAGATATCAAGGAAAGAATTCTGGAGTTTATTGGGGTTGGAAAACTCTCTGGGGGCGTCAGAGGAAGTATTATCTGTCTTGTTGGTCCTCCAGGCGTGGGGAAAACGAGCATTGGTAAAAGTATTGCAAGAGCTCTTAACAGACAGTTTTATAGATTTTCTGTTGGGGGCATGCGCGATGAGGCCGAAATTAAAGGCCACAGAAGAACCTACATTGGCTCTATGCCAGGTAAACTTATTCAAGCGCTTAAATTTACCCAGACAATGAATCCTGTTATTATGCTTGATGAAGTGGATAAAATGGGAAATAGCTATCATGGCGATCCGGCTTCTGCTCTTTTAGAAGTGCTTGATCCTGAGCAAAACAAAGACTTTTTGGATCATTACCTAGATGCCAGATGTGATCTTTCTAACGTTCTTTTTATTGTAACAGCAAACATTTTGGATACAATTCCAGAGCCTTTAAAAGACCGGATGGATATTTTACGCCTATCGGGGTACATTCAAGAAGAGAAAATTGAAATTGCCAAGAAATATCTGATTCCTCGCAACCGCAAAAATATGGGACTAAAAGCAAGTGATGTCACCTTTTCAAAAGCTTCCTTAAGTCAAATCATTAATGGGTATGCAAGAGAGTCGGGTGTTAGAAATTTAGAAAACTATATTAAGAAAATCTTGCGTAAAGTAGCTGTAAAACTTGTTAGAGATGAAGAGAAAAAAGGTAAGGGGAAAACTAAAGCAGAAAAAGAGCTTAAAGGAGCTCCCATTACCGAAGACAATTTGGAATCGTATCTTGGTAAACCTATCTTTACCTCAGATCGCTACTATGAGCGCACCCCTGTTGGTGTGTGTATGGGGCTTGCTTGGACTTCTATGGGAGGAGCTACTCTTTACATAGAAGCGCTTCGTGTTCAGGCTGAAAAAACAGAGATGAAATTAACAGGGCTTGCAGGCGATGTCATGAAGGAATCTTCCCAGATTGCATGGAGCTATGTGCAAAGTGTGGCAGAAAAATATGCGCCAGGAATCCCTTTCTTTGAAAAAACGCAGGTCCATATCCACATTCCTGAGGGGGCAACGCCTAAAGATGGTCCTTCTGCTGGCATTACCCTAACAACGTCGATTCTTTCTCTTTTAAAGAATGTTCCAGTGCTTGAAAATTTAGGCATGACAGGAGAGCTTACTTTAACAGGCAAGGTGCTTCCTATTGGAGGACTTAAAGAAAAGTTGATCGCAGCTAGAAGATCTGGGGCAACGGTGCTGATTTTCCCCAAAGATAATAGAAGAGATTATGATGAGCTTCCTAAGTATATTAAAAAGGGAATTCAAGTGCATTTTGTAGAATATTATGATGAGGTGTACCGTGTTGCTTTCCCCAAAAAATAAATCTTTAGAAGAATTCTTGGCCTCTAAATATATTGCGCCTGAAAAGATAGAAGACACTGTTTTGCGTTTAAAAGAAGAAGGGAAAACAATTGCTACCCTTAATGGGTCTTTTGATCTTATGCATGCAGGGCATTTAGAGATGATTTACCAGGCGTCCCTTGTGGCTGATGTGCTTATTGTAGCGCTAAATAGTGACGCCTCCATTAAAAAGTATAAAAGCCCTCTTCGTCCTATTATTTCTTTAGAGTATAGAATGAAGATGATGGCAGCTCTTGGTTTTGTCACTTATGTGACCTATTTTGAAGAGACAGATCCTATAGCTCTTTTAACAAAAATTAAGCCTCATGTGCATGTCAATGGCTCTGAGTATGGGCAAGATTGTATTGAGGCGCCTTGCGTTAAAGAGGGGGGCGGACGGATTCATATTGTAGAGCTTGTTCCTGGCCTTTCTACTACGCAAATTATCAAGAAAATCAAGGATATCACTTAACGATGCGTATTATTGGCGAATTAGATACTGAAAAAAAGGCCTATACATTTTACTCCTTTCTTTTGAAAGAAGGCGTGAAAGGCACCTATGAGGCTGTGTCTGATTCTCAATACCGCATATGGGTGGATGAGGAAGATGATCTTCCTAAAGCCCTTGAGTGGTTTGAAAAATTTCAGGAAAATCCAGACGATCCTGTTTTTAAAGATGTCGCTTTAAGTCCTCTTATTATTGCTAATGAATCGGAGAAACACACCTCTTCCAAAAAAAATTACGGATGGAAAATTAAGGTGGAATTAAAGCCTCTAGAAACTAGATTTACCCTCACAAAATTCCTTGTTCTTTTTTGTGTGTTTATATTTATTTTAAATGCTTTTCAAGAAAAGCAAATAGAAAAAGAGCATGGCTCTATTCCTGTAGATGTAGGAATGGGCGTTACTAAAGTGCAGCAGGAGATGTTTTTTGATTATCCTGCAGCGTTTCAAGAAGTCAATGAACGTATTTTAGCTCTTCCTTTGCAAGATTACAAAAATGTAAAAATGCTCCCTCCTCAAGATAAGGCCCTTTTAGAAAGCTCTGCCCATGTAAAGATGTGGAGAGGGGTGTACGATTATTTGGAATCTCCTAAAGAGGAACATATTCCCACCTTTGAAAAAATTAAACAAGGTCAGGTGTGGCGCCTTTTTACTCCTTGCCTTTTACATATAAGTTTTTTCCATATTCTTTTTAATATGGCGTGGCTCTGGATTTTGGGAAAACAGGTGGAAGAGCGGCTTTCTAAGGGACGCTTTATTCTTTTTATGCTTATTGCAGGCGTTATTTCGAATGTGGCGCAGTATTTAGTAAGCGGTCCTTTTTTTCTGGGATTTTCAGGCATTGTTGTAGCGATGGTAGGCTTTATTTGGATGCGGCAAAAAGTGGCTCCTTGGGAAGGATATCCTCTTCAAAAATCTACAGTCCTTTTTATTCTTATTTTTGTTTTAGCTATGTTTGGCCTTGAGCTTGCTTCTTTTCTTTTACAGGTATTTAAGATCACGGATCGCTCTGCAAATATTGCCAATACAGCGCATATTGTAGGGGGCCTTGTAGGAATGCTTCTAGGAAGAATTCCCTTCTTTGCTAGGAGAAGTAAATGAGCCCAAAAGATTTAACTATTTTAGGTTGCTCAAGCCAGCAACCAACGAGAATGCGCAATCACGGCGCTTATGTGGTGCGCTGGAATGAAGAAGGGCTTCTTTTTGACCCCGGAGAAGGTACGCAAAGACAATTTATTTTTGCTAATATTGCCCCAACTGTTGTGACGCGCATTTTTGTAAGTCATTTCCATGGAGATCATTGCTTAGGCCTTGGCTCTATGCTTATGCGCCTTAACCTTGATAAAGTCACGCACCCTATTCACTGTTACTATCCGGCAAGCGGGAAGGCGTATTTCGATAGACTGCGTTATGGCACGATTTATCATGAAATTATAAACGTCGTTGAACATCCTGTAGATAAAGACGGGATTGTTCATGAGGATGAAAACTTTTGTATTGAAGCGCGCTTTTTAGATCATGGCATTGACAATATAGGATGGAGAATTAAGGAAAGAGATGTGCGCAAATTCGATAAAGAAAAATTGCGCGCTTTAAGTGTCAAAGGCCCCCTTGTAAAAACGCTCCAAGAAGAAGGTAAAGTAACAGTTGGAGAGCGCACGGTACTTTTAGATGACGTCAGCTACATCAAGCAAGGCGATGTACTAGCTGTTGTGATTGATACAAAGTATTGTAAAGAAGCTATAGAGGTTGCTAAGGACGCCAAGGTGCTCCTTTGCGAAAGCACTTATTTAGATGAACACCGCGTGATGGCAGAGAATCACCATCATTTAACAGCCAAGCAAGCAGCCCAAATTGCCAAGGAAGCGGGAGTAGAGCTTTTAATCCTTACCCACTTTTCTGCGCGCTATCAAGATTCGGCCTGCTTTGAACAAGAAGCAAGAGACATTTTCCCCAACACGTTTGCCGCCGAAGACTTCAAAGTCTTCCAATTCCCCAAGTCCTAACAAAGAGTATTTTCTTAATGTTAAGTTTTCTTTGTCCCGCTAGGGACTATGGAACGTAGCCAGGGTGTGACGAAGGAACCCCTGGTAGCACAAACGACAATGCTTGCGCCCCATCGGAGGCGCCGGAAGCCTAAATCCATTTTGGCCTTTATTCAACGCAAAGACGCGGAGGGAGAGAAGTCGCAAAGATAAATAGAAAGAAGGTTTTTAAGAATGCAAGAAATCTAAATGAGTTATTTTTTTATCTTCTTGCATTCTTAAAAACCTTCTTTCTATTTACAGTTGGTTTTGGAGGTGAGTCAAAGAAATAGCATAAACTGTTTCATTTATTAGGTATTTCCTCTCCTTTGAATTCCTTTAAAACAACAGGTAAATACAGCTCGATAGAGATGTATTTACCTTTGCGTCTTCTTCTCTCTTTTTCTTCCTTTGCGTTGAATCAGGGCCAAAATGGATTTAGGCTTCCGGCGCCCACGATGGGGCGCGAGTATTGGTGTTTGTGTTATCCAGGGGTTCCTTCGTCACACCCTGGCTACGTTCCATAGTCCCTAGCGGGACAAAGAAGGGCCTTAGCTTAATGCGGAAGAAAGAGAGGGGGAAATTTCTCGCTGTTTATTTTTTTAGGTCGGCGAGGAGGAGCTCTAGTTCTGTGAGGAGCGCCTTTGTGTTTTCTGGGTATTCTATAAACGAATGGATGATTTTAAATAAGTCGGAAGAGGGATCATCTGGTTTAAAATCTAAAGCCGCTTTTAGTAAAGAGATGTTGGGAGTGGCTCCTTCAATATTTAAAGGTTGCTCAAGAACATTGTTAACAATCTGGGCTGCTTCGTTTAGATCTTCTTTATTCATCTAATTTCGCCTGGTTATGAAGCTTAATAATATTATCGGCGAATGCCTGTGCGTATTTGTCTGCCTGATAAGGAGTGCTTAATATATTTGTAAGAATCTTGCAGTGCTCGTGCAAGTCTTGAACAAAGTTATTGTCTTGTCTATCAGGAAAAGAAGGTGAGGAAGCTCCAATGGGAGGAATCATAATACCCTTAGGTTATTTAGCTGATTCCCAAAGTATAAAATTAAAAATTACCTGTCAACGCGTAAGAAAAGAAGAAAAGAATTAACAGGATGCACAGGATAAGCATTAAGCTAAGTCTATTTTGGCTTTTATTCAACGCAAAGGAAGAAAAAGGGGGAAAAAGACGCAAAGGTAAATACATCTCTATCGAGCTGTATTTACCTGTTTTTTAAAAGGAATTCAAAGAAGAGACAATGTCTAATAATTGAAATGGTGTATGGTATTTCTTTGATCTTCCTTCAAATACAATGTAAATACAAAGAAGGTTTTTAAGAATGCAAGAGATCTAGAACGAGCTATTTCTAATTTTCTTGCATTCTTAAAAACTTTCTTTGTATTTATCTTTGCGACTTTGCGTTGAATAAAAGCCAAAATGGACTTAGGTTGATGCGTATGCCTGTCCATCTGTTAATTCTTCTCTTGGTTGTCTTAGGGTTTTTTGGAGGCGAAGTATTCGTCGAGTTTGCCATCGAAGAAGTGGATGCCGTCTTCTTCAAAGGCGAGGATCTTGTTTGCTGCATGGGCAAGAAGGTCTCTATCGTGGCTAGCTACAAGGACTGTGCCTTTGTAGTCGTTGATGGCCCAGCCAAGAGCTGATACAGCTTCTAGGTCAAGGTGGCCGTTCGGCTCATCAAGAAGAAGGACGTTGTAGTTGCAAAGCATCAGCTTTCCAACAATGAGTCTTGCTGTTTCCCCTCCGGAGAGTGTAGAAACGGACTTAAAGGCATCGTCTCCTCCAAAGAGCATTTTACCTAAAATACCGCGGATATCTTGGTCGTAAACGCCATCTTTTTGCTGCTTTAGCCATTCAAAGGCTGTTTCTTGTCCTTTTTTATCTACAAGCTCGGCGTGATTTTGCGCGAAGTACCCAATTTGGACTTGGTGCCCTGTTTCAATTTTTCCAGCGTCTTGATGAAGCACTCCTGCAAGCATTTTAAGAAGCGTTGTTTTTCCGCGTCCGTTATTTCCAATAATCCCTATTTTATCGCCTTTTAAGACTTCAAACGAGAAATTATTAATTACAGGCTTACCGTCATATCCTTTAGAGATGTTTTCTACTTTAAAGACAATTTGTCCTGAAGCTTTTTCTGGAGGATAGAAGCGAATATAAGGGCGTTGGATATTGGATTTTTTGAGTTCTTGAGGCTGCAGGCGCTCAATCTCTTTAAGTCTTGATTGCACTTGAGACGCTCTAGTACCGGCTCCAAAGCGAGAGACAAATTCTTTAAGTTGAGAGACTTTTTTCTCTTTGGATTTGTTTTCTGTTTCTGCGCGCTCTCTAACAGAGCTTTTTGTTACAAGCATCATGTCGTAGTTGCCTGGATAAACGATAAGCGTGTCGTAGTCGATATCGGCAATGTGTGTGGCAATGGCGTTGAGGAAGTGTTTATCGTGGCTGACAACCACTAGAGTTCCTTTGTAGTTATGAAGGAAGTTTTCGAGCCATCCAATAGATTCTAGATCGAGGAAGTTTGTAGGTTCATCTAGAAGCAGAGCCTCAGGATTTCCGAAGAGGGCTTGGCAAAGCATGACTCTAAACTGTCTATCTGTTGGAATAGTATGCATTTTTTGGTGGTGCATTTCAGCTGGTATGCCCATGCCTATAAGAAGAGATTCGGCGTCAGATTCGGCGCTATAGCCGTCTTCATCGGAAATAATTTCTTCAAGCTCGCCTAAGCGGATTCCTACTGCGTCTGTCATCTCTTCTTCGTAGAGATTGTCGCGTTCTACAAAAGTATCCCAAAGACGTTTATTCCCCATGATCACAACGTCTATCACTTTAAATTCTCTATAAGCTTCAATATTTTGTTTTAAGAAGCCCACTTTTCGAGGGAGCGTTACAGAGCCTGAGGTGGGCTCTTCTACACCCATGACAATTTTTAGTAGAGTTGATTTTCCAGAACCATTTGGACCTGTAAGTGCATAGCGATTGCCTGTGTCAAAGGTGACTGTGACATCTTCAAATAGGGTTCTTGCCCCAATTTTCTTTTTAATAGAATTTAATGTGATCATAGTTGCTACAATGGATTTTTTTTAGCATTTTAGCAGAAGGTCGATTTATGAGCACATATTTAGATGAAGTAAATAAATATTTAGCCGTAATGGAGGCTATCAAAAATGCTTCGCCTCATACGCTGCGCAATTATCGCCTTGATCTGATAGCTTTTCATTCTTTTTTACTTGAAAAAGAGGTTAGTTTAAACGAAGTAGATAAAAAAGTTGTCCGCGCCTATTTAGCTTATCTTAACGCGGAAGACTTCAAGAAACGCACAGTGCTTCGGCATTTGTCATCGCTTCGCTCCTTTTTTAAATACCTTACACGGGAAAAAAAGATTCAGCTTAATCCTCTAGACGAAATAGAGAGTCCTAAGCTAGAAAAGCATTTGCCAGCGTCTTTGAATTATGAGCATGTAGAGCGCCTTTTTGCCCAAGCTGATGTAGGGTGTTATTTAGGGTTTAGGGACAGGTGCGCGCTTGAGCTCTTCTATAGCTCAGGGCTAAGAATTAGTGAGCTTATTGCTCTTGATAGAAAGGATGTGGATTTAGAGGGTCGCTTAATGAGGCTAAAGGGAAAGGGAAAAAAAGAGCGGGTAGTGCCCATTACGGAGACGGCTGGCAGATGGCTTAGCTCTTACTTAGAGCACCCTGAAAGGCATACGGAAGGGGATCTGCATAAGCCTCAGCAGGATAGGGAGGCTATTTTCCTTAATAGGTGGGGTAAGAGACTAACTGTTAGGTCTTTAGATAGAACTTTTAAGCAGTACCTAGTCAAAAGTGGACTTTCTCTCCGTATCACCCCCCACACCATTCGCCATACCATAGCCACCCACTGGCTAGAAAAAGGGATGGATTTAAAGACGATTCAGGTGCTTTTAGGGCATAGTTCCCTTGGGACCACAACGATTTACACCCAAGTCTCTAAGCGGCTTAAGAGGGAAGTTTATGAGAAAGCCCATCCGCGAGCTTTAAGTGATTGATAATGAGCCTGTTTTAATAATATCATAATAATTTCTTTACAAAGAATTCATAAGTTGCTAAAATAAACTCAAGAGGAATACAGATTCCAAGAAAACAGTTAACAAAAGAGGTATTATTATGTCAGGTTCAACAACACCTACAGCCTATGAGACCCTTCAGTTCGATTATTTTAAAGTTTGGGGTTTAGCTAAGGAAGGGGACTTTGCGGATGCTCTGCCGTTGCAAGATAGTACTTTTGGAGCAGATGGTCAAGATGAGATAAATGTACTCTACGGCCCTCATACAACCCCTGCAGAAGCAGCTGTTGCAAAAGCTATGTATGATCAGCAAAACGGGAGCACAGGACAGCTAAGCCTTTGGGGTCTTGCAGATGGACAAGGAGGTTGGGAGCTTAATCCTCCTGGTCCTACTCCCGGAGAAGATCCTAATGCAGCCGGTAAATGGTTAGGCACTATGACTAGGTTTTTAGGTGAAAAATTTCCGGATGGAGTAGGGGTTCCCCCTAGTTTAGCGGCAACTTTTAATACCTTGGTTGCTGCCCTAATTGCTGTTTCTAACAAAAGTAGTTTATACCCTGCTTTCTACGCAACATTCCAAGGTGCCCCAGCTCTTCTTGGGCAGCTTCTTCCTTATATGCCGGGTTGGCAATCTACTTACGACGCTCTTCGCACAACGCCTTAAAGAAAAAAACTTGGGGAAACG
>Ga0207127_10125_pt1 | contig 19226 bp, 18 predicted proteins | sample Alteio_BWMinHeat_17_FD_153574 | JGI IMG/M metagenome (GOLD analysis project Ga0207127, IMG submission 153574) | Enriched cells from forest soil in Barre Woods Harvard Forest LTER site, Petersham, Massachusetts, United States -... | ecosystem: Environmental > Terrestrial > Soil > Temperate forest >...
AAGACACCTGTACCCGTAGGGCCATATAATTTATGGGCCGAAAAAACAAAGAAATCACAATCCATCTCTTGCACATCGACATCCAGGTGAACAACGGATTGAGCGCCATCGACTAAAACCACCGCCCCGGCCTGATGGGCAACTGCGATCATTTCCTTTACCGGATTGACGGTGCCCAGGGCATTGGAAACATGCATGATAGAAACCAGCCGGGTATTGGCATTTATTAGTTTTTCATATTCATCCAATAATAATTCACCTTCATCATTAACCGGAATTACTTTGAGTAAAGCCCCCTTTTCTTCACATAAAATCTGCCAGGGAACAATATTTGAATGATGTTCCATCGTAGAAATAATGATCTCGTCTCCCGCTTTAATATTTTTTCTTCCCCAGGTATTGGCGACTAGATTAATACTTTCAGTAGCGCCCCTGGTAAAGATGATTTCCTCCCTTGACGAGGCGTGGATAAATTCCCTTACCCCATCCCGGGTAGCTTCAAAAGCCGCGGTTGCTTCTTCGGCAAGCGTGTGAATGCCACGATGAATATTGGCATTGTAGGTGGTATAATAATTCACGAGTGCATCGATGACAGATTGCGGTTTTTGCGAAGTAGCGGCATTGTCCAGATACACCAGTGGCTTCCCTTTCACTTCACGGTTCAGCACCGGAAACTGTTTGCGGATGGCATAGACATCCAGATTTTTGGACAGGAGGGCAGTTTGTGTCATGCTGTTTCTATTTCTAGTCGTTCTGAAATCAGTTTTTCTGCATAGGAACGGATGGGCTCCAGTCGTATTTTTTCCAGAATATCTATTGCAAATGCCCGGAGCAACAGGGATCTGGCATTTTCCTTATTCAGACCTCTTGAACGAAGGTAGAAGAGGGCTTCCTCGTCCAGGCTCCCTACCGTGCATCCATGGGAGCATTTCACATCATCTGCAAAAATTTCCAGCTGCGGTTTCGTATTTACGGAAGCGTTTTCAGAAAGTAAAATATTCTTATTGGATTGATAGGCATTTGTCTTTTGGGCATCTTTGCGTACAAAAATTTTTCCGTTGAAAACCCCAGTTGCCTGTTCGTCCATGATGCCTTTGTACAATTCGTTGCTGAAACAGTGAGGTTGTACGTTATCCACCACTGTATGATTATCAATATGAGTTTGTCCTTTTAAACAATACAGTCCATATAAATGGGATTCACAATATTCAGCGTCAAATACAATGTTCAGGTTGTTGCGCACAATGTCTCCGCTCAAGGAAATGACCACTGCGTAGGTATGACTTTTGCCTATTTGTCTTATATGCGAAGTACTGATCAGGCTTGCACGGGCGGAATCGTTCTGGATTTTATAATATTCGAGTCTAGCATCATTTTCTACTACTATTTCAAGAACCTGGTTGGCAAAACTTTCCTGGGGTCCCAGGGTAACAAAAGTCTCCACCAGCTGCAATCCTGCATTTTCGGAAATATGAACCAGACTGCGGGGCTGACAGAATACAGTGCCTTCCCGGGTATCAGATACATGATAAATGTAAACGGGATGGTCGGTGACCTGGTCTTTTTTTACATGTATAAAAACACCGCCATCTGCAAATGCCATATTGAGTGCATTGATTCCGTCTTTTTGATAGTGGCTGCTATGTCCAAGGTGTTTTGAAACAATGCTTTTGTATTCACCTGAAGCGGCCTCTTCCAGCGACAAAACTATTAATTGAGAGGAGCGGATGACCGACAATGAAAAAGAGAACATCCCATTTACAAAGACCAGCTCATTGGCCCGTTCATGGCCGGGCAGTCTCAAACTTTTCAGATCATTGGCAACCAATGAAGAGGTCAATGGATTAACCGGGAATTGGTATTCCTTATTAAACAAAACGCCGATCCTGGTGTATTTCCAATCTTCCTGTTTGGAGGTGGGGATGCCCCTACTATTGAAAGTATTGAAGGCATTTTTCCGGATAGGGCCCAGTCCGCTTTCCTGCCTGGCCGATTGTGATTGGTCAAAATGTTCTCTGAGATATGCTATTGTGTTCATCCTTTTTGTTTTTTTTAAGTCCTGTTCTGACCTAATGGGCCCGAGGCCGGATCATTTACCTAAGCTTCCGCAGGCAGGTTGATTTCATGTTTAATAAAATCATATCCCTTTTTTTCCAATTCCAGGGCAAGTTCTTTTGCTCCTGACTTCACAATTCGTCCATTGTAGAGCACATGGACAAAGTCAGGCACTATATAATCCAGCAGACGCTGATAGTGTGTGATAACCAGCACGGCATTGTCCTTGTTGCGTAATTTGTTTACACCATTTGCCACAATTCCAATGGCATCTATATCCAAACCCGAGTCAGTTTCATCAAGAATAGCCAGTCTAGGTTTCAGCATAGCCATCTGGAAAATTTCGTTGCGTTTCTTTTCCCCGCCCGAGAAACCTTCATTAAGGGAACGGCTCAGCAGGGATTGGTCAATATTCACCAAGGCCATTTTTTCCCTCATCAATCTCAGAAAAGCCACGGCATCCAGCGGTTCTTCCCCGCGATATTTGCGTGTCTCGTTTACCGCGGTTTTCATGAAATTCGTGGTGCTTAAACCGGGTATTTCAACGGGGTACTGAAAAGCGAGGAACAAACCTTCTCTTGCGCGGTCCTCGGGAGACATTGATAATAAATCTTTTCCCAGGAATTCAACAGATCCTTCTGTTACAATATAATTCTCCCTGCCGGCCAATACAGAAGCCAGGGTGCTTTTGCCGGAGCCGTTAGGCCCCATTATTGCATGCACTTCACCTGCCTTTATTTCCAGATTGATTCCATTCAGAATTTCACTTCCTTCTATTCCCGCCTTTAAATTGTGAATTTTTATCATGATTCTTTTTTTTGAATTTGTTATTACCCTACACTACCCTCTAAACTGATAGCCAGTAATTTTTGGGCTTCAACCGCAAACTCCATGGGTAACTGATTCATCACTTCCTTTGCAAAACCATTGATGATGAGTGCGACCGCGGTTTCAGTATCTATGCCTCTTTGGTTGCAATAGAAAACCTGGTCTTCTCCTATTTTCGATGTGGTAGCTTCATGTTCAACAACCGCCGAATTATTTTTTACTTCGATATACGGAAAGGTATGGGCCCCGCATTTGTCTCCCAAAAGAAGAGAATCGCATTGTGAATAATTGCGTGCGTTCGCCGCTTTTCTGCCTACATGCACAAGCCCCCTGTAGCTGTTGTTGCTGACACCCGCAGAAATGCCTTTGGATACGATCCTGCTTTTTGTATTTTTACCCAAATGCATCATTTTGGTACCGGTGTCTGCCTGCTGGTGATGGTTGGTTACTGCCACGGAATAAAACTCCCCGACAGAGTAATCACCTTTCAGAATCACACTGGGATATTTCCAGGTAATGGCTGATCCCGTTTCCACCTGCGTCCATGAAATCTTGGATTTAATACCCTGGCAAATACCGCGTTTGGTGACAAAATTGTAAATACCTCCCTTCCCTTCCTTATCACCCGGATACCAGTTTTGAACCGTCGAATATTTGATCTCAGCCCTGTCCAGGGCGATTAATTCAACGACTGCGGCGTGCAACTGGTTCTCGTCACGCATCGGCGCCGTGCAGCCTTCCAGATAACTCACATAGCTGCCTTCCTCGGCGATAATCAGCGTACGCTCAAACTGCCCCGTGTTTTCCGCATTGATGCGGAAATAGGTTGACAATTCCATCGGACTGCGAACGCCTTTTGGGATATAACAAAAAGAACCATCACTAAATACTGCAGAATTGAGCGCAGCAAAATAATTATCCGTTACGGGAACCACAGAACCCATATATTTTTTTATCAATTCAGGGTGTTTCTGCACTGCTTCGCTGATGGAACAAAAAATAATTCCCAAGGCGCCAAGTTGTTCCTTAAAGGTTGTAGCAATAGATACGCTGTCAACAACCACATCCACAGCCACGCCGGTAAGCCGCTTTTGTTCGTCCAGTGAAATTCCCAGTTTATCAAATGTTCTTTTTAATTCGGGGTCAATTTCATCGACGCTGTTCAGGCTCACCTTTTGTTTTGGGGAGGAGTAATAAATAATATCTTGGTAATTGATGGACGGATAGGACAGATTCGGCCATTTGGGCTCCTCCATTTTAAGCCAATGACGATAGGCTTTCAACCGCCAATCCAGCATCCATTGGGGCTCCTTTTTCTTGTTGGAAATAAAGCGAACTGTATCTTCATTCAAGCCTTTTGGAGCTTCATCTGCATCGATCTTGGTTACAAAGCCGTATTTATATTCACCCAGGACCGTCTCTTCTATAGTGTTTAGCAGAACATCATTCATGACAATAACTTTTATTGCTGGTTATTTGCAAATTTACAATATTATTTATACAAAAAAGTATAAACAGCACTGAATATCTACTTTTGAATTTTCCTTTTCAAACCCTAGGGAAGGCTCCCTGACAGGACTACAGCAGGCGCCGCGCGGCATTGTATATTTTTTTGGTTAAAACTGAAAGACAGGCTAAGTACACTTATGGACCGGGAAGGGTTAAAGGCAGTGGTACCTTAGACTAAAAAAACCAGTAACTAATTTAAAATCAATTAGTTAACACGAGGGTCCCGCTAAATCTCTGACTTAAGGTTAATTAAACGATTTTTTGCCGGATCAGGCCTTTGTTTTCCCAAAACCGTTACGGGTATCCTGAGGTTGAATATGAATAGGGGAATATTACAAAAAACAAGAAATTAATCAGAATTCAGGAAGGATCTTACCCGACCTTTTTTTGGCCAATGCTCCTGTACACTAATTGGGTCAAGGGTTTTTCCGAACCCGTAATCATTTTTGAATGTGCGCTGCAGATATTCATGATGGATGTATTTATATCCTCCGTGAAACCACTTTTTGGGTATGCGCAATAGAGGCAGAATTCCTCGTTTTCGCAGAATTTATTCCAAAGGTGCTCTAACTGAACAGTGGCGCCATTATGACCCTGCGCCCACAGAACGGCTACCATTTCGCCAAACGCGCGGATGTGCTTGTGTTTTGAACGGGCTTTTTCAACCAGCTTTGTGATGAATTTCATAAAAAGATCTTCATCCGGCCATCCGTCGACCATAAATTTGGAAAGCGATTCATCCACATTCAGTGGAATGTATTGTTCGCTGGATATCAAAGTATCTATATATACCCCAAATTCTTTAAGACGATATTCAAGAGCTTTCAGGTGGGCTTCTGTGGCAATGATGATGACACAATCATCCGCATTGATCCCACCACCAACAAATCCGGCGAGCATATCCAGGAAAATCGAGTCGTCCTCATAAATCTGAACTACATGATCGCAAGGGGCAATCTCACCCCAGAACGATTCTGCTTTCACTGGATGCCAGTCATCATCTAAACGCCCGATAAGTTCCATTGTGTAAAATTTAAAGCGGAGTCCAGTTCAAAATTAAGGAAAATCAGGCCGGATATTAAAAGAATCTCTAGTTTGTCTAAATCGGCCGGTTTAAGGAAAAAGTAGAAAGGGGTTGAGGGCGAAAAGTACGATGCAAAACTGGGAAATAACAAAGGATAAGTTCGAAGCCTTCTATTGCATAAATAAAAAAAACAGATATTCCATTGGAAATGATCTAACCACGGTTAGCGGAGTATTTCTTGCATTATTTTATTGTAGTCGGAGATTTCGGCCGCAACTCATTCAAGTAGTACGTAAAAAATGCTAAACAGGTACTGGTTACTGCAACCGGAAGATGGATAAAACTAATCCCGTTCGTGATTTCCGCTGCAGCTACAAGCAAGCCAATAGTTAATAATACCTGACTATCTCGCCAAAAACTTGCGTTTCCTGCCAAATTTGGGCATATTTTGGCGCGTAAAATAAAAATATGGCGCAAAAATGTATATCGCGCCAAAAGGTGACCAAAGTATTTTGGTACAGGATGGGGGCTACCAACGTACTGATGGTGCAGCGTTGGAATTATTTAATCACAATTTGGCAATTGATCCCTTTCAGGATTAATGTTAGACCTCATAGACAATACACCTAATGAAACTATTGTTAACGACCAGGTATTGGGTTATACCATTCAGCAAATATTCGGAGCTTTGCAATCAGATGTAGGCTCAGTATCACAATTTAAAGCCAAGCTCCTACAATTCTATGGCACAGCACAACAAGCACAGGCAAATAACTTATTCGCTTCATACCATTATTAATTTTTTAACAATTTGAATGAAATTAATTATTGGAACAATTTGTTCACTCCTAGTAATAGTAAATAGTTGTGTTAAACCATGCCACGAACCGGATTATCATTTTTCTGTAATTGATTCCTTTTTTCCTGAGAAAGATAGCGTCACCGTAGGGGATACTGTATGGTTGATGTGTATAATACCGAAAATGGAAAAGGACTTAAATACCCAAATGATAATAAATTTTTCAAATGCGGCTTTTTTAGGAGTTAATTTAGTCTTGTCCGATATATCTAAATTTAATGTCCAAAGAGACGCAGCCGATAGTTTTTCGTATGTCAACGGACAAGGTAGAATATATTCAGATCAATATGGTGGAAAGCAATTAAGTTTTGCCGAAGTAGATACTGCCTATCAATTAAAGATAGGACTCATTGCTTTGAAGGCGGGGTTGTACATATTGACCCTTCCAGATATGCCGGGTGTGTACAGAAAAGGTTCTCAGCACTGCGGAATAGGAAATTTTCAAATTTTAAATACAAATAATAATAAACATCTTTATCTATTTGAAAATCTGTGGGGTCCGTTAGCCTCATATGACAGCATTCATAGCTATTGTGTTAAAGTAAAATAGTATGCTTGATCGAATCATTTTAAATAAATAAACTTTTAAAAGCCTCTAATTTTTAGCAGGTTCATACCTAAAGAAAATAAATTGTGCCTTACATATAGGTTTGAGTTGTTCTTGAAAATGATTTGCGGTTCACGATTCCTGCGTACAGATAAGAATAAACTTTATAAGTCGTTTATCCCAAATTGTTTAGGATAAAGAAAAATTCTCCTTGCGGGATCTAAATTATCAGGGACCACTATTCCAGAGTAAGGTGGTTATTGAATGGGCCGGGAATTTATGAATGATCACTTTATTTCTCCATAATATTTCCTTCTTTATTTCCGGGCCATTATTGATAAGGTTGAGTACAATCGAGCCATCCGCATTTATGAAAGCAGCACAATTGAGTTGACCGGAATCTCCTGTACAATCAATGCGGTAGGCACCCTGCCTCACAAATTTGCTGAAATGGGCCAGATAGTAATACAGACCTGTATAACTGACCTCTTTTGTTTTCCGGTTAATGATGACAACGGGTTGCTGACGGTTGTTATCAGGATCCCCGTGTTCGATTGAAATGAGCCATGGGCCACCATCCTGATCCAGGATCATATTCCAATAAATCCAAGCGGAGACCCAATTTTTCATATCGTTTATTATCATGTTGCCCCAAAATTCCCCATCGGAGAATTCGTATACGGGCAATTTTGAAGGGCCATTGACTGGAATATTGTTCAAAAGAGCGTAGCATACTTCCGTTTGCCAGATAGGAAACCGGGGATATTTTTTGTGCAGATCTGTGAGGCTGCCGAATTGATCCCAGTCGTATCCGTGCACGGAAAGAGAATTAATATATTTTCTTGCTTCCGGATCATCCAGGACAATCGGTAATTTTTTTATTGCTTCCGGCCGGTTGGCTGTTTCGCATAATTGAATTTTCGTGGACAGACCATCTCTTTTTAAACGGGGCGCTATATGAAATTTTATCAAATCCCGGATTTCCGCATAGGTTACATTTGAATACCAGGCGTTGTCCGCTTCGTTGAAAGGATTCAGATAATTAATGATGATCCCGTTGGCAGCATAGGCCTGAAGATATCGGGAATAATATTTTGCAAGAGCGCTATTATATTCAGGTTTTATATGCTTCTTCCCTTTTGCTAATCCGAACATCATCCAGTCCGGAGCAAAATCCATGGTTGTTTCGATCCTGAACTTACCAAATTTGGAAGCATTCCTGATATAGCTGATAAGGCCATTGCTGCCCAGGTCCCTTTGGATACTAAAATTGTTCATAGCCGTATCGCCCCGGGTATCATTGTAGGAATACCACGGGCCGGCGGCGGAAAAATCACAGGCTGCCATTGGCGACTTCATTAAGGAAAATCCCGCGCCTGTCGCGGAATCAAATAAAGCTTTTAATACCCCATTGCGGGTTTCAGCAGCAATAGCATTCAGGCAAATCATTCCTGACTCATTAAATGTTGCTCCAAATCCTTCGATATACTGATATCGGGTCGATTCATCTACTTTAAGCCGGGGTAAAGACAAATTCTTTCCTCTGGAAAATTTCATATCCTCTTTCTTTGCCAATCTGTCGCCTTCTCTTGTCGACACATACACTGAAACGTATGGGCCTTCCATCGGATTATTCCTAATAATGCTGCTATTTGTTTTTTGACTATTGGCATTTGCCGGAAAAATAATTTCGGGTAGAATTAAGATAAATAAACACCGCAAAAAACGGGGACGATACTTGAACAGGATCATATTCTAATTATTGACTTTTTTCAAAAATGGTCAATGCGATCATTTTTCAGGGGCTCGTGAATTTGTCTCCTACAGCTGAGAATTTTAATGGTAAAGATAAAAATTAACTATGCCTGGGCAGCTGCTTATCCCGGTGATGCAATAGGTTATCTTTCCCAAGAGCCCTGAGGTAGGGGAGAATCCGGATTCAAAAAAAGAGGGAGTCCTCCCTTAAGCCATTTTTGTTAAAAAAAGGCCTTGAAATTGATTCAAAGCCTTTTATTTTTCTGGAGCTAGAACAGGGCAGGAATATTTCAAAAAAATTAGCTGTTGGACTAGGGTCTAGTGCTTTTTTTCAAGAAACCCGAATATCCCATGCGATTCTTCAACCGGGCCGGCTGTAAAAAATAACTGATTCGGACTAGCCAGGGGCACGTCATTTTCGAGTGCCCACAATCCCTGTATTGTAATCGGGTGTCCTTCATCTTTTAAAGGGCCGAGAAATTTTCCATCATCACTAAATACATTGATTCGTCCATCTCCAAAATTCCCGACCAGGATAGGACTTTCTTCAGATAGTTCGCAAAAACCAATTTTTGCCTGAACGATTCCCCATGGTGAATTAAGAGCGCCCTGCGAGGCAAATCTTTTCACCATGGAACCGTCGGGTTTAAAAATAGTTATATACCCATTTCCAGGGCCTGCCAGGTCATCATGATGATCGGGCTTCTGCTTTGCATAAGTCACGTAAAGCAAACCATTGATGTTCCTGATATTAAAAGGAGCGAAACCGGCGGGTATACCAGGATCATGGAAGGGCTTGCCGCTGACCAAATTGAAATCTTTGTCGAATACGTCAATTTTTGCATCCCGAAAATTCGTAACGTAAAGAAAATTACTTGAACCGTCACTGGCCAAGGCAATTCCTTTGTATACGGCCAGCGAGGTGGACTTGTCGGCAACCAGAACCGCATTATTTCCTCCACCCCAGGCGGCAATGGTGCCATCCTCAGTTGCAAATATGAATTTGCTTGCAAGGCTTTGTTTACCCGTCGTAATCTTGAAATCTGAGGTGCTGTTGAATATGACACCCGTTGGTGACCCTCCGCTGGGACTATCCGGGAATGGAATTGTAACCGGTGGTCTCAGGGTGTTTCCATTTCTGTCATATATGGTACTTAAGCCCGTATGGTTATCAGAGATCCAGATCGGTCCCGACGGGGCAACGGCGATGCCCCAGGCATTGGCAAGATTGGGATCAATATTCGCCGCGCCGAATCCGGCGGTGTCGGCTACCAGGTTGGTCTGTTCATAACCATTCAATAAAAAATGCAAGACGTTTTTTTTGCAACCCGTGTTTAAAATAAAAAGAATCAGTAGGGCGCAAACTGAGTTCAGCAATGGAATTCCTCTTGATTGGTAATTCAAATTCTTCGGCAGGCCGGCTGTAATTTTTTTTACCGTCCGTTTTTTTTGTAATGTTGTAAACATTTTTCTTAATTTAAATGGTGAACGAATAAAAATAGAAGGGCGCTGGGGAAATTATTTATTTTGTTTTTTTACGAATTCAACACTGGGTCAGATTTCTATCTTCCTGAAGAGCCTAATGAAGAAAGAGGCCTGTTTTCGGGTAGGGTATAAAAAGCAATTGGAATTTAATCGGGCTATTTAATAAGATTCGAATAAATCTGGAGAGGTTTTATAAATATTTGAACGACAGAATATTGGTTTATTTGTTTTTGCAGGAGGTAAGGATAGTAAGGATAGTTTTCCAAATGGGCAGGATTCCAGATTGCAGCGAATATTTTAAATTCTCCTAAGTAATCTAATATCTGCCTTTTAACAAAAAGGGTTGCCTGAATGAAAAATATTTTATATGGCGGGTAAATATTTTTTGAAAAAGCTTGCCAGGTAAGCCCACTGAACAGCATTTTGGGTGTTTGTAGAAAAATTTCCACAGGAATCCGGGTAAATCGGAAAAACAGCTGGTGGGGCTGTCGAGCGGAAGTGTTCGCAATTTATTCTGCTGAAGTTTAATCCTGATGGGCCAAACCTGATATAGAAGTTATCAGTCAGCTTCCCTGTCAAAAGAGAAGACCCCTCAATAAGAGTGAGAAATTCTTAAGGTCCATTCGTCTATTTAAATCCCTTTTAGTCCAAATTCATTACCATCCTCATCCATAAAAGCTGCGAATTTACCCCAGGCCAAGCTGGAAACCTCCTTGGAAAAAATGACTCCTTTTTTCTTCAATTCGGAGCAAATCTCCTGGATATCATCGCATATAAAAACAATCGAGGGTTTTAATTCAGCATAGTTACTCATGAGTTTTTTGGGATAAATTACAAGGCAACTTTCTGCATCTTTTGGACCCAGCTCCAGCCAGGAGAATCCATTGCCCATATTCCTGTTGTCCCGCACTACGAACCCGACTTTCTCTGTCCAGAATTTCAATGCTTTATTTTGGTCCTCGACATAAATGGCTACGGTTCCGATTTTTTTAATCATGATTTTATCTTTTATGGGTGTTCCCTGTATGAAGTTCACGATTCTGTCGGCAAGGCCTGCGGCAGCTTCGAAGGGTTCTTTTTTGTTAGTCCAATTTAACCCCGTGTATGGGACAATAATTCCAGTTTCCTTTCATTTTTTCATGGTCAACCGGGCAATATTTCGGAGGCATCAGTGAGACCAGGGGAAGTACCCAACCGAATTCTTTACCTCCTTCACGAATCCTGAATGAATTTTTTAACCTTGGATTCACCAGATCCTGTCCTTTGCTGTCTTTGGCCTGAAAATAAAAAATGGTTATACCCTGCCCCATCTTTCCCATATTCTGTGCAAAAAATGGTTTTAGCTGGACGCCAATTTTCAAAGCATTTTCAGATATTTTCTGTTCTGGCAAAGGGTAATATTTCAGGTTTGCAGAATCAATGAGAGCAAGGTCATTTTTTATTTCATCAGTTGATTTGAATTCCATTGTTCCATCCCTGTTTATTCTCATGTCCAGTACATAAACTAATACAAAGTCCTTCATTGCTGTTTTCATTTGACTTATGGTCTGGGGGGATACATTATTGTTTTGACTGCCAACAATCTCCCAATAATCGACCGGCATCCACGCGACAAATTGAATTCTGTCGTTTTCCTTTTTCCATTGCTCGATTTCCCGGATAAAATCAGTCAGATTAACCTCTTCTTTTTTTATTTGCCCAAAATCAGTTGCAATTATACCGAGCAATAAAATGGTGAATATTGTTCTCATATAGCGGACTGCTTTATTATGTACATATTAATATCTCTGTTTTTAATCAGAACCTTTAGGAATAAAACAGATAACGGATACTCAATTCTAATCAGGCTTCGGAACCTTCTAATTTTCAAATAAGCCTATTGCAGGGCGGGAATACGCCATGGACATTCTGGAAAAATTTGCCTATTAAATATAAAACATTAATCCCTAAGATGTTTAGAAAAATTATTCTGAAGCCGAAGAAAATTTGGTAGTGGCCTAGGTCAAATTTAGATCATGCCACAGATTAGATGGGCGAAGCCAAACTAGAAAAAAAAGTAAGTTTGATTTTCAGGATTCATCAGGTGCTTGCAGACATATGGGTCAGTATGAGGATGCCTGAAATGCGGAACATTCAGACACCCCCAATCGCCCAATCAAAGGTTTCCCGTCCTGCGTGGAATTAAAAGACTACCTTGTGTTTGAGGATTTTCCTAATTACGCCGATCGACTCTGTACAGTATCGTTCCTGCCATCAAGCATTTAAATCGATCTACATGACAATAAAAGAAAAACTAGAAGGGTTTAAAAACAAAATCGACGACACGATCGCCAACCGGGACCTCGCAAATTTTAGGGAGAAAATGCCCCTTCTGTTTGATGAATTGAGCCAACTAATGACAAAAGTTAACAGGGATTACGATCTTAAAGAGGATATAATACATAAACCCTCCTGGATTTTTCATATAGAGGAGGGCAATCAGATTCTAAGCAATTTTAACATAAATGAGGTAAAAAGGGAAAATTTGAATGCCGAAATAAATTCAACAAAAAATCTTATCAATAATAAAATAAAAACCGCTATAACCTTATTTAAAAGAGAATGTGAATTGGGTGGTAAGAATATTCTCAATAAGAAGATTGATTAATTTCCACATAATAAAAAATCATGACATTAAGAGAGAAAATAGATACCAAAAATCTTGAAATTCAATCCGTTTTATTTAACGAAAAGGATACCTTGCTGATCCAGACCAATATCCCGGGAAAGCTTCAGGAATTAATCGTGCTGATTAAATCCATCGAATCAAATAGCCGTGAATTTAAGAATTGGGTAAAGGAAAACTCCATTTTTCACCTCGAGGAATCCATCAATAACTGCAAAAAGTGCTACAATACTTCCAAAGCGAATACCATAACCCGCTTTTTTTTAGAGAACACGGTTAAAAATTGTAAAAAATTATCAATAGATGCGATAAATAACCTGTACAGCACTGCAGAGTTCTTCGACGTTGCAATCGCCTGTCACCAGGAATAATGCGGCATTCCTCTTTTAAGCCTTCACCCCTTTGTTTTCAAAAACAAATCTCCCATCAGAAAAAGTTCCATTTTTAGCTGGATATTAAGCATTTATGTAATTAATACGCTTATTTTGGCCAATTTTCTTTAATTTATTTTATTAATAAGTTACAATCGTTTAACCAGGTATTACTAATCTATAGATTTATGGCAGTTGAAGAAAGGTATTCGGACCAGGAACTAATAGCAGCTTTGGGCAGAAAGGAAAATTCAAATCAGGCGATTTTATTCATATATAAAGAATTCCATTCCACAATTAGCTCTTTTATTATTGCAAAGGGGGGAAGTCAACAGGATGGCGAGGATGTTTTTCAGGAAACGGTCGTAACATTCATGGAAGTTTTGAAAAAGAATAAATTTCGTGGAGAAGCAAGTATCAAGACATTCCTGGTCTCAATTGCGCGTAACATTTGGTTCAACCAAATAAAAAAAAATGAGCGATCGACCAACCGGGAAAAGATATTTGAAAACAGCAGGGATCAGCAGGAGCTTGATATAAGTCATGAGCTCGGTGACCTGGAAACAAAGCGGGAGCTCCGCAAATTATTGCTCAAGCTGGATGAACCGTGCAGAAAGATTCTTGCTCTTTTTTATTTTGAGGACCTGACCATGAAGGAAATATTACTTTACCTGCCATATGAAAATGAGCAGGTGGTAAGGAATAAGAAATATAAATGCCTGCAACAGTTAACGGGTATGATAAAACAGAACCCGCTTATAGCAGGGCAGATTAGTAATAAAAATAAATAAGTTTTATGTCAGTGAATAAAGAACAATTATTGGTAGATCATCTGGATCATTTGCTGCAGGGCGATGAATTGGACCAGATTGAAAATCTCATCCGTACAGACAATGAAACGGCTGAGCAGTGGAGGTATTTAAACCTTGCTGTTGAGGCCATCCAGTATAATTCATTCTTTGATCAGGTGGCAGATGCGAAAAGGGTATGGCTTTCCAAATCCCATCTCGATGCAAAACCCAGGCAGGCTGTCGTCCGGTCTATGTACAGGGTTGCAATCCGAATCGCCGCCTGTGTATTAATATTCGCTGGTTCATTGGCAGTATACAAATACGCTACCGTAAGCCCAAGCGGAATTTATAACAACTATTATTCTTCTTTTGAACTAAATACCAGCAGGGGCACCGCAAACGTCGATAAGATGGAGCAGGCTTACAGGAATAAAAACTGGGCGGAAGTGGTGACTCAGTTCAAGGCATCAAAAGAAAAGGACAATAAAGCCTATTTCCTGGATGCGATGGCAGAAATGGAATTGAAAGAATTCGGGCCGGCTATAAGCAGCCTTAAACAGGTGATCGCTGCTAATGCCCAATCCGGTGATAATTACTTCCAGGATGAAGCAGAATATTATCTGGCCATGTCCTACCTGGCGGATAATAAAACGGAACTGGCAATTCCCATACTGGAGAAAATTAAGACAGACTCAAGACATACTTACAACAAAAAAGCAAGGGCAATCCCGGTAATCGACCTGAAACTTCTTGAATATAAGCATGTAAATAATTAATAACCAACTATTTGTGAAATAATGAAATTAAATGGTTTTACCGGTTACATTTCTGACAGCAGCGATTACTAATTAGAGTGACTGGTTCTTTGAAAAGTTTTACAAATTTCATAAAACATCCGATAGATCAGGAGATATCCAAATCATGATGAAAAGCTATCCAAACGAAACCGCTTTTAATCCGATAAATCCAAAACCAATATCCAAAAATAAAGAAGTCCAGATCCTAATAAAACCAAAACCTTAACCCCTCTGAAACCGGTCCAGATCCTATGAAACCAAAACCTTAACCCCTTTGAAACCGGTCCAGATCCTATGAAACCAAAACCTTAACCTCTCTGAAACAAGTCCAGATCCTATGAAAGCCAAACCTTGATCCTATGAAACCGGTCCAGATCCGATGAAAATAACCAAGCTTTATCCAAAATGAAATTCACCTTCAGATCCTGAGGAAAACCATGTTCTAAAAGAGTCGACGTATCCCTGAAAACAAATGAGTTTAGATAACGTTTTACATTTTACAATCCTCTATCCTTGAAAAGCGTCGACTTTTTTTTCAGTTTTTTACTTCCTATGATCAGCACCAAGAAAATGCCCAATAAAGAAGTGGTCAGCAGAATCCATTTTTTATCCCAAGTTTTATTATAAACGGGTTCAGTATTTCCTATCAGGATGAGATGCGCCCAGTAATTGGGGCTCTTATTTAATGCATCGCTTTTGATATAATCTATTTTGGCTTTTTGAAGAGCTTTTGATTTGGTATAACCCTTTTGTAAATAAACATGAAATTGCCTTAATATGGCTGAAGTTGCCTTATCATCTGCCTTCCATAGGCTGTTAATGGTGCTCAGGCAGCCCGCATAGGCAAAGGCCCTTGCCAGACTAATCACCCCCTCATTGTTTACAATTTCACCCTTGCCCGTTTCACAAGCACTGATTATTACCAGTTGTGTTGCATCCAGATTCAGGTTGTAAACCTCTTCAAGGAACAAATAATCCTCAGGCGATGATTTTTTTCGTGGATAAAATGCTATAAAGGAAGCTGAGCTGTTATGTACGTCGGATACGGCATGAGTGGCAAGGTGCACCACAGGGAATTTATTGATTTCTTTGAGGAATTGTTCTTTGGTCGCTGCACTGTCAATATACTTTAGCCCGGGCAAACCGGCGATTTCTTCCAAAGAAGAGGGTAGTTGATCCAGGCCTTCGGATGAACGAATAAAAGGTGCAAATGCCAGAACGTTGTTTGTTAAACCTTTATTTTTTTCTGGATTGATATCTCTTAGGATAAAGCGGGAAGAAAAATCATAACTTATTTCGGTTGTTTCCAAAAGGCTTTTGGAATCTTCGCTGCAAGGCAAAGATTCAAATGGGAGAAAATAAAGAATGCCATCCGGAATGATGATCCAGTTGTCCTTCCCTGAAACCAATGCTTCTATTGGTTTTATCAGGCGCAGGTATAATCGCGATCCAACTGCATCCCCGTTGAATTTTTTGCCACTTTCGGTCGATTTCAGGAGAGTTATCCAATTTTCTACGTCCTTTTGAATGAATGAAAATGAATCAATCTGTGCGTGTTGAAACGTACCGGCAGTAAGTGCAAATACGTGTAAATCGGTCTTGGTTGTATAAAAACTAATGAGGGCCTGGTTCTGACCGATATGTTGTTGGAGTTCTTTAATTCCCGGGTAGGAATCTTCATATTTAAGCTTATAATATTGGTTATTTTGTTCCAGATTTTTTTGGACCTGGTAAAGGGCAATTTCATTTCGGGATTTTTCTCTTTGTATGGCCTCAATGATTTGATTGTCGGTGGCCTGATCGATTTTAATGTTAAGTCGGGCAATATTGTATTTAATATTTCTTTCTTTTTTTAACAAATCTTCACTCATTCCGGATGTTTTCTCCAGCGCTTTTTCCCTTAAGCTGGCAGATATTACAGACGCCTTGTTTTTTTCACCAATCAGAAATGCCTGTTCAAGATAATCTCCTTCCGGATGAATCTGATTCAATTTCAGGCATACCTGGAAGGCACCCTGGTATGCTTCCTGGCTTTTCTTCTTTAGAAATATTTTGGAATCATCTGTGTCATAACATTTTTCAATATACCGCAACAAAATCAAGGCACTGGTATAGGCCTCCAGCGACTCATGTAAATATTCCTCCTTCGGTTCAGATTGATATAACAACTCAAAGACTGCGGCTTTCTTAAACAACGCCTCAAACAGGGTATAGGAGGTAAAGGTCCCTACAAAATCCGATGGATTTGCGCGGGGATCCTGGTTTTTAAAGTTTCCCGAAAAAATGACGATAGAATGCTGCAGGCAGATCAGGGCCTGGGTATATTTTTTTTGCGTGACAAGAAGTTCGGCTCTGTACAAATCATTGATGCCGATGTCAAGGTTGTTCACTTTACATTTTACTCTGTACAATTGAAATTTATCGAGATAATATTCTGCAGAATCTGGCTTGGGCAGTTGCAGCAGGGTAAAGGCCATTTCATTATAAACGCCCGGGACATCAGAGGGAATTACTTTTCTGTAATAATTCAGGGCTTTGGCATATTCATGCAAAGCTGCCAGCGTTCTACCCATATTCAGGTATATAAAACTGGTGGATACTTTTTGATCGAGCATCTTGTTATAGATCGAAATGGCTTCGGGATACAAACCAAGTCTGTAAAAAGAAGTGGCCAGATTGGTTTCAATACTTACCCTCATAACGGCATCCGGGGGTTGTTTGCCTTCAATAATTTCAAGGGCCCTGTTGAAATTATTTTTGCTTTGAAGATAGTTGCCATTTTCATAATAAAGCGCTCCCATGGTCATGTATAATCTTTCCTTTTCAGAAAGGTTGGGATAACGATCGATCAACCGTTCGGCCTGCAGAAGAAGATAATTGGCTGAGTCAAAGTTATTGAGATTGAAATAACAGGTCCCCGCATACACATAGGCCCTGAATGCCAGGGAATCGCTTAAGCGACTATCGGTATGCAGTATCCAAAGCGCTTTAAGATAAGCTTCCTTGGCTCCTATAAAATCATTCTTTACATTGACCAGAATCCCTTTTTTAAGGTAGGACTGGAAAAGGATGAAATTGCTTCCGATAGCTGGATTTTTTTCCAATCTGTCAATTACGATCATAAAATCAGAAAGTGCGAGACTATCGGTTGCGTCCGTCGGATTGGTGAGTCCAAACATTTTCTCCGCCTTGCGATAGAGTTTAATTAGATCAGCCGCAGCAGGAATTGGCTTTTCCGTTTGAAAGGAGGTAAACAGGGAGAAGGCCAGTAACAGCAATACAACTCTCCCGGGCATATAAGTTCATTTAATGGATGGTTGAGCCATTAACGCCTATCAAAGCCCGCTTATTGCCTAATTAAACCTTGTAATGATAATGACGGGTGGTCTTGGGTTTCTGGAGTTGCTTATCAATTGATCCTGCAAAATGTTAATTCTTTTGGTTAAAACATTATTCAGAAGATTGGCAGGTATTAACAATCTGCTGGTATAGTATATGAAAGTGACATCTATGTGCTGAAGGGCATTATAACTGTTATCATTAAGCCGGTAATAGATGGTGGTCTTAATGGAATCACCATCGAGGGCTAAAAGTCCAAAGGCACCGCCCTGTAGTGTTTTTTGCAGATCGATAACGCCCGTATTTTGGTCAACTATGATTTTCTGATTATTTGCCTGCCCTGTAACATCATATTGACAATTTGGTCCGGATCCCGTACAAGAGTATAAAAAATAAGGATTAGCATTATAAAATGGGATAGCCTGGGTTTGGTTATTACCCAACACATAAACACTATCCATATATGAACAACCAGCCAGGATCAATGTTTGTAAACAGGTATCCTGGGTTCCGCTCTTAACGAATCCTATCGCATATCGTTCACCGGTTTCACTTTTCGTTACATCGATGGTTCCTGTGGAAGAATCAATCACCATTCCCTGCGGCCATGAAAAATATTTGCCCGGTCCCGGATTATTTTGAGGACTGATCCGATAATCTTTTCCATCCTCAGGTTGGGAATAAATGAGCGTGTCACCATAATCCGGGGCATATGAACAACCTATAATACCGTTTTGGGGATAGGGTACCAAGCGGGATGAATCAGGCTTATTCAGGTTTTGAAGATTAGATGTAGGAGGCTGAACTGTGGGGTTGCTAGAACTGACGGATTTGCGACAGGCAAAAAAAACAAGGGCCAAAGAAAATAGGAACAATAAGCAGAAACCAAATCTGTTTTTCATGGGTAAGGGGGTAGGGTGAATACTTGAGATTGCCTTCCAAAATAGTAATTTTTCCTCTAATTTTCCAATTTTTCAAGGGGTTTTTTACCCAAAATCCCAGTGGGAATTACACTTTTTAATATTGCGGAAATCCCTCAAATACAGCGATTTCCGCGGTTTGGGCAATTCAGCACTCAAGAATTCACCTAATTTCCTTTCGGCGCTTTGTAATAGCCAAAAAATGAGTAATGAAATGGACGAGATAAAGATCATTCATGTAATGATGAAATTCAGAAGACTGTGGGGTAATCATACTTTAC
>Ga0207127_10126_pt1 | contig 19204 bp, 13 predicted proteins | sample Alteio_BWMinHeat_17_FD_153574 | JGI IMG/M metagenome (GOLD analysis project Ga0207127, IMG submission 153574) | Enriched cells from forest soil in Barre Woods Harvard Forest LTER site, Petersham, Massachusetts, United States -... | ecosystem: Environmental > Terrestrial > Soil > Temperate forest >...
TGGAAATAACTGAACCTGCTCCAAAAGGATTCACGGCAGGATCAAATGAACTTACCATACCAGGTTTTGTCGCGGCATACAGGACTGCCATTAAAAGTATATACCCACCGGCAGCGGAATAGAAAATAGATTTCCAGATACCTTTCGCGGCAGATAAATGTGCTCCCCGGGTCTCCTCCGAAAGGTGGGCCGAAGCATCGAAACCGGTAATTGTATACTGTGTTAGCAGGAACCCGAAAGGTAAAACATAAAACCAGTAAGTGGCGCCCCCGGTCATAAAAGCTGGTCGAAAGTGAATAAGAACAGGGTCCCCGTGAATGCGGTCCTGGTATCAGCCCTAATTGGTGTGCTTATTACGCTGCCAGCCCTTTGGAAGAGTCCGAGAGGGATCCCAACCGCCTTTTACGCGGTTGTCTCGGTTGGTGTAATCGGTCTGTATTTGGCTTTCCTGATACCTATCTGGCTGAGATGGCGGGCTCATGATAATTTCAAGGCCGGCGAATGGACATTGGGCAAAAAATACAAATGGATGAATCTGATTGCTGTCATTGAAATCGTGGTTATTTCAGTTTATTTTATTTTGCCTTTTGAGCCGGCGGCAATTCCGGGCAATAGCAAATTTACCTGGCTAGCTGTAAATTATGCACCCATTCTTGTGGGCATCTCTTTGTTTACCTTGTGGATTTGGTGGGAACTGTCCGTTAAGTATTGGTTCACGGGTCCCAAAAGAACAATTTAGGGATGCTAGCCCGGGGATGAAGGAGTTTCAAATTTAATCAAAAACAGGCATCGGGTTTTTACCAAATATTATCTCATCACCAGGATTTATACAATGTCTTCATTCATACAAGAATCGCGGTTAAGTTCAATCATGGCCCGGATTCCTGTATTTGCCAATGCAACCCGTGTTTCTCCTGTAGCTGGCGGTCTTACCAACTCAAACTATCGCGTGGATACCCCGGCCCAAACCTATCTGCTGCGGGTAAGCGATTCAACCGCAGGTTTGCTTCGAATCAGCAGAGAAAATGAACTAATAAATACGGAGCGGGCGCACAAGGCAGGTGTGGGGGCGCCTGTGATCGATTCATTGCCAGACGAAAATGTCCTGGTAATCGGTTGGATAGAGGCAAAAACATTACATGCCGAAGATATCCGTTCACAGACTCAGTTACTGCCAAGATTCGCCAATTCCCTGAAAATGCTGCATTCAGGCCCCGAATTTCAGGGAGTGTTGCACTTCCCCTCGCTGAGGAAGAGATATCTAAAGTTGGTTCAAAGTGCCGGTTATTTCCTACCCGATCAATATTTGAGCATTGAACATTTAGTTCTTGACCTGGAAAAAGCCCTGGAATCTGATCCGGAAATTCTGGTGCCCTGCAACAATGATCTATTAGCGGAAAATTTTATGGATGATGGCAAAAAAATCTGGATCATTGATTATGAATACTCGGGACAAAACGAGGCTTCCTTTGAAATTGGGAATTTTGCCGGAGAAATCTCACTGAGTGATGAACAACTAACGGATCTGTGTAATGCCTACTGGCAAAAACATATTCCGTCAAAAATAGCCCGGGCGATGGCCTGGTCCATGATTGCCCGCTATGGTTGGGTATTGTGGGCATCGATTCAGGAAGCAATTTCTTCCATCAATTTTGATTTCAGAAGCTGGGGAATGGTCAAGTGGGATTCGGTGCTTCCTGAATTTCATGGGAACCGCTATCAGAAAGTTATTAATATTTTAAAGAAATCTTTTCATGAATAAATTGCCAAACCGGACACGAATCCTTATTATCGGAGGCGGAGTGGCAGGCACTTCCATTGCCTATCACCTAGCCTTAAGGGGCGAAACGAACGTGGTGATTATTGAAAGAAGCGAACTAACCAGCGGTTCTACCTTTCATTCTGCGGGACTTGTCGGGCAATTGAGAAGCTCAGTCAATTTGACTTCGATGATGATGTATAGCGCCCAGTTATACAGGAGTCTGGCCAAGAGTCCGGAAACAGACCCTGGTTGGGTTGAGTGCGGGGGAATCAGGTTGGCGTGCAGCCCGGCACGGGTCCAGGAACTTAAAAGGCAGGTGGGCTGGGCTACCACTTTTGGTTTACCGCTTGAGGAAATTTCTGCTGAACAGGCTAAGGAATTGTTTCCTTTGATGTCTACTGAAAACGTATTAGCCGCTACTTTTCTTCCAACGGATGGATATCTGGATCCAAGTCAGCTCTGCTACTCACTGGCCAGAGAAGCCAGGCGCATGGGCGTATCAGTCTTTCAGCAAACCAGGGTAATAGCCATTAATACATTGTTCAACCGGGTGGTATCCGTAAGCACCGACAAAGGAATCATTGAGGCCGAAATGGTCGTGGCTGCTTCCGGTCTTTACACGGCAGAGATTGCCCGGATGCTGAATGTTCGTGTACCCATAGTTCCTATGAGCCATCAATATATTGTCACTGCTCCATTCAGGAAAGTTTCCAGGTCCGATGCCCGATTACCAACTTTGCGGGATCCGGACAATCTGGTGTATTATAGGGAAGACGGAGCCGGACTTATTATGGGCGGATATGAAAGGCATTCCGCCCCGACTTTCCTCGACAGCGATTTGCTCGATCAGGTACCACAGGATTTCAACGGTAAATTGCTTGACGAGGATTGGGTAAGATTAGAAGAGATTGCCGTCAACTCCTCTGTGCGGGTACCTTCCATGTCTTCCGCTCCTATTCGAAAGGTCATCAACGGCCCCGAGGCTTTTACACCAGACAACGAATTCTGCCTAGGTCCCACCGGCGTAAAAGGCTTTTACGTGGCCGCCGGTTTTTGCGCACACGGCATTGCAGGGGCAGGTGGAATTGGAAGAGAAATGGCTGCATGGCTGCTGGACGGATTCCCCACCATGGATTTATGGGAGATGGATGTTCGAAGATTTGGCCCCCAGTATAAATCGAATAGTTATACGCTGGCAAAAGTGACGGAGAACTATGAATCCTACTATGATATCCGCTATCCTGGTGATGACCGAAAAGCCGGAAGGCCCTTAAAAATAAGTTCAATATACAACTGGCACCAGGATCATATGGCAGTGTTTGGTGAAAAGTCCGGCTGGGAAAGGGTCAATTATTATTTGTCAAACGAAAATCCAAATTTCGAATATTTAAGACCCTCTGGTTGGGCTGGAAAGAATTGGAGCACGGCAATCGTCACGGAAGCAATGGCAACCAGAGAGGGCATTGGCCTCTTTGACGAATCATCCTTTTCAAAAATTGAAATCAGCGGACCGGGCGCAGCATCCTATTTAGAATTTTTATGTGCAAATAAAATCAATAAAGGCCCGGGACATGTCAGCTATACCCAGATGTTAAATGACCGGGGAGGAATTGAAAGCGATGTAACCATCACGCAAATGGATGCTACAACTTTTAGAATGATTTCGGGAACTGCCCTGCACGGCCATGACATGGCATGGCTTACGGATCACCTTCCGTCTGATGGATCTGTTGTCCTCAGGGATGTGACTGCTTCTCTTACTTGTTTTGGCCTATGGGGGCCATCGGTACGCGAAATGTTATCAAAAATTACCCAACAGGACCTGTCAACCAAGTCCATGCCTTTTCTGACAATGAGGAATATCTATATCGGAGATTTTAAAGTTCAACTGGTTCGGGTCACATTTGTAGGCGAATTCGGTTATGAGATATATGCGCCGGTGGAAATAGGAATGGCCTTGTGGAATTTACTTTGGAAATCGGGGCAGCAATTTGCAATCATGGCCTGCGGCTATAAGGCAATAGATTCTCTAAGGGCAGAAAAAGGTTATCTTTATTGGGGATCGGATATCAGTCCCGATGAAACACCCTTTGAAGCTGGACTAGGTTTTGCCGTCGCAAAGGAAAAGGATTTTCTTGGCAAGAAAGCCTTATTTGAACATTCAGCCAGGAAAAAACTTGTAACCATGGTTCTGGACGATCCGCGCGCGGTCGTTCTGGGCAATGAACCCGTAAGGATTGACGGCAAAGTATCAGGGCGCGTCACGTCAGGAGCGTATGGAACAAGTATCAGATCATCCATTGCGTTTGCCTATTTGCCAAATGAATTTGCAATCAATGGCAGACAAACTGAAATTTTGATTTTTGGAGATTGGATCGCTGCGAAGGTAACGCAGGGCCCTCTGTACGATCCTAAGGGACTCAGAACAAGGACCTGATTTTAACCGTTAGAATGAGCTTGAGTCATTAATGAATAGACATCCTGAAACTCTATAGAGCCCCTAACCATTTAAGCAATGGCAATAGTCATCTTCGGGGTAATCCAGGAAAATGTTTCTGATTGAAAAGCAAATCTTATCTATGCGGAAAACTGTATCGGTCTTAGGCATAATTATTGTTCTGATTTGGGCCTGTTCAGGCAGCGATAAGGAAAAGGATGCGCTCCAGGCCCGTATCCAAGCCTTACAGCAAAAGCTGGATAGCTCCTACAAACCCGGGCTCGGTGAATTTATGACGGCCATCCAGATTCACCATGCAAAATTATGGTTCGCAGGCCGTTACCAAAACTGGAAGCTCGCTGATTTTGAAATCAATGAAATTAAAGAGACCCTGGACGATATAAACAGGTATTGCGCCGACAGACCCGAAATACAATCATTGCCGATGATCTTACCCGCCTTTGATTCAGTCTCAAGCTCCATCAAAAACCAGAATAGCAAGTCATTTCAATTAAGTTTTACATTCCTGACTAATACCTGTAACAATTGCCATACTGCAACCAAACACGGATTCAATGCAATTCAGATTCCGGAAAAACCACCATTCAGTAACCAGGATTTCAGGAATCCCAACCCCTGAGGCAAAATAAAACCTGAAGATATTGCTGAAAATTTAGGTTGCGTCTCAATCCCACACTCAATCTCTTTAAGTGGGTTACCTCAGGTTCAAAACGGGTGGTTCAATTTCTCAAATTGATTTTATCAATTGAGGAGGCAAAGAAGATTCATGTGAGTGAATGACTTTCCATTCTCCGCTCATTTTTTTATATAAAGATGTCACCGTGTAATTTCGCATTTTCATGACATCACCGTTCTTAAAGAACGCGTCAATATTTCCCGACCAGCATAATAGAACGGTGATTTCATCCAGGACATGAAATATTTGATGGGTGGTAGTAATTTTTTGTTCCCTTAAGGACTCGTAATATTCTTTGCAGATTTTTTTTAATTCCGGGTAATTTCTTATTATGCCATCGGCGCTTACTGCAAGGAAATCAGTGGTTTCTGCATAACCTCGCACAAATAAATCCACTTGAGCGGTCTCAGAATAGTGGATGAATTCCTCAATTATTGGTCTCAATTCGTTTAAAACCCGATGAGTGTCAATATTCATGGTATAAAAATTTTCTTTGCGTCCGTTTACCTGCATCGCTTTTTCGAAATCTTTGTCGATATTTTCATCGAAGAGAAATTATTAAGCTGCCCAGTTGAATTTGGTCTGGGAAAAAGGGAAGGGAACCCCGAAGGTCCTTTTTCATAACCAAAAATGAATGTAGCCATTTTTAATATTTTGCCCAGCAATTTTTCCTGGAAATTCCGGACATGATGGAAGCACAAGCAAGGATGGCTTTATAAAATATTCACATTAGCATAAATAACTTTTTCGTAAAAACAGGGTAAGGGAAAGCAAACCAATTTCTTAATTGATCCATTGTAAACACTTTTCATTAGCTTTAAAACAAAGAAGAAACACCGCGGAGCCAGTGAATTAAATGGATTCAATCACACATATTGCGCTTGGGGCCTGTCTGGGAGAAGCCATGATGCATAAAAGTTTAGGCAAAAAAGCATTGATACTCGGTGCCATGGCCCAGAGTTTCCCCGACCTTGACATTATTGGTTCCCTTTTTCTTTCCCCAGGCAAAGACTTGCTGGCTCACAGAGGTTTCTCCCATTCCCTATTATTCGCTTTACTGGCCGGCCTGTTTTTTTCATTTGTCTGCCTACGATGGTACCGTGCCCGGCAGATTTCGTTTCTTAAACTTTTCATTTTCTTCTTTCTCCAGTTGAGCATACACGACCTGCTGGATACCTGCAATTCCTATGGAACGGGGCTCCTGGAACCCTTTACCCATCAGCGTTTTTCCATTAATTTGCTTTATGTGGCAGATCCCATTTTTTCCATCTGGCTTGTAATCGCTGCACTAGTATTGTTTATTTCTAAAAAGTCAAACCCAAACAGAATCAAATGGGTTCTGGCGGGGGTCTTACCCTCGATAGTATATTTGTGTTTTGCCGCATTCGATAAATTGACCATCCGCCCTCAGGTTGAGAAATCTCTTCAGGCCAGCCATATAAATTATGCAGACTATTTTTCCACCCCCACCCCCTTCAATTCTCTTCTTTGGTATATAGTCGTGGCTTCAGATACGGGCTATTTCATAGGCTACAGATCTGTTTTCGATAAACGGGGAGAACTTATACCCTTTGCCTATTTCCCGAGAAATGAACGTATTTTACGATCTGTGGATATAGGTCCTGAAACGGAGAATTTAATTCGTTTTGCAGACGGATACTATACAATTGAAGAATGGAATGGAACGATTGTTTTTAATGTGTTGCGTTTTGGCCAGATATTGGGCTGGCAATACCCGAGGGGCCATTTTGTTTTCCATTATTTTCTGAATCCAATGACAGATAACAGCCTGGTCGTTCAAAGGGGCCGTCTGGAAGGCTGGAATAAGAAGACAATAAGTACCATGATTGAGCGCATCTTAGGAAAGATGCCGAAATATTGACACCGGAATAAGATTTGTTTTTTTGAAAGGACATTTACTATTACCGATATGAACTGGATACCGGTCTTGAAAATTATTTATGATCTTATCATAGTAGTAGTATGTCTTAGAATCATTTATGACACCCGGACCACCTCAAGGACCCTGGCTTACCTGATGCTGACAATTTTTTTTCCTGTGGTAGGAGCGATCGTCTATTTCTCCTTCGGCATAAATTACCGCAAACGGAAATTATACAGTAAAAAAATATTTCAAAATGAGGAATTATTCAATAGGATAAAAAATGATATTTACAGCTCGTCCCAAAAAGCCTGGCGGGAAAGCGGCCCTGAAATCAAACAGAACAAAGAGCTGGCTTTTCTTCTGCTGAAGGACAACCTTAGCCCCCTAAGTGATAATAACAGGGTAAAATTGCTCCAAAACGGAGAGCACAAATTTCCGGAAGTACTAAAGGCCCTTCGCGGAGCTAAACACCATATCCACATTGAATATTACATATATGAAGATGATGGAATCGGTAACCAGATTAAAGACATATTAATACAAAAAGCGCAGGAGGGAGTTAAGGTTCGGTTTATTTATGATGATTTTGGAAGTCGGTCGATCAGAAAGAAATTAGTTCCCCAATTGACTGAGGCCGGTGTGGAAGCTTATCCCTTTCATAAAGTATTTTTCATCCTTTTGGCGAACAGGCTCAATTACCGCAACCACCGTAAGATTATGGTGATAGACGGCTGCATTGGATTTGTGGGGGGCATAAATGTGAGTGACAGATATATAAATGACAGCATCTATCCAAATAAGCTTTTTTGGCGGGATACCCATTTATATATTGAAGGTTCCGGTGTCTTCTATCTGCAATATCTTTTTTTGTGTGACTGGAATTTTTGTTCACCTGTGAAATTACACCCGGTAAAACAGTTTTTCTGCTACCCGGAAAATTCCCTTGGAGATACAATCGTTCAAATTGCGGCCAGCGGCCCGGATTCAGACACACCCACCATACTGTATTCCCTGCTGCAGGCGATTAACCTTGCACAAAAGGAAATTTTAATAACCACCCCGTACTTGATTCCCGGTGAAAGCCTTCTGGATTCCCTGATAGTTGCGGCGATGAGCGGGATACAGGTCAAACTTTTGATCCCGGGTAAGTCAGATGCCCTATTTGTGGACGTAGCATCCAGGTCTTATTTCGAGGATCTTATGGATGCCGGCGTGGAAATTTATTTGTATAAAAAAGGATTTATTCATGCCAAAACCCTGGTAACCGACAGTAATGTTTCCATCATCGGAACTGCCAATATGGATTTCCGAAGTCTTGAATTGAATTTTGAGGTGAATGCCTTGGTTTACGACTCAATCATTGCCAATGAACTTAGAAATACTTTCTTTGAAGACCTGAAGGATGCAACAAAAATTGACAAATCAACCTGGTCCAAACGTCCCTTATATATGCAGTTGATTGAGAAAACTGCCCGGCTGGTATCTCCTCTTTTATAGCAAAATGAAAATCTCCTCGAAATCTGATCCAATTGCGGGTCAATATGAGATGGTTACCGGAACTATCCTACCTGACGAAAATATAAGCTCGCATGCGTAAGCTGCTCATGCATTGGGTAATAGATTTGGCTTTAATAAATTTACAGCTGATTTAGTGGGAGAAACAGGGCTCTTAACAGAGAAGCGCGATCTGGGAATTTCATTTAAAAGAAAAAACCCCGGCTTTGTAGCTGGGGCTCTTCAGAGAACTTGAATTTTAGAACTTTCTTTGGACGGAAAATGGACTCAAGCTGGTTTTTTGGATATTCGGCTCTTTCATTGGTATTGGATACAGTAAAAGTAACTTACCTGGTCTGAAGGGCCAAGCGTGAGAACACTTGATTTTGGATCGTATGTTTACGATACTTTCCCGGCTTTGAGAAGACTCACTCTTTGATCCCCTTTCCATTCAACAAATCTTTTATTTCAGACATTCTGGTTAACTGGTTTGCCGTCTTTCTTTGATTTCCGGTTAATTTCCAATCATCATGTTTATCCTCATATTGAATGGAGGGTTTTAATACAATTCCTTCAGAAAAAATGATGGGCAGCTGGCAGGTTTCATCAATTTCAAAACTGACATTATATTCTCTTGCTATCTGCTGTATCTGTTTTATGGACAGTGGATTCATTATGGAAAGGTTTAGTTGTATGTAAGGTAGGCAGAGTTTCGCTGGTTTGAAGTTATTGTTTTATCAGTCTACTTAGTCTTTCTCATACATTTCAGTGCTTCTGCCCATCTGGCCCATTCTATTAACACAATATTGGCAGACTTCACGATCTCCTTGCCTGCAACGAATATATTTTCATTTTCGAGATACCCGGTGAAAAATGGAATTTTAACAGATTCAGTTGACGGCTTCATTTTTTGAGCGCTGACCACCTGTTATAGCATTAGCGCAGCGTTCTCTTCTTTTGAAATTATAGTTGCGGGGTAAAAGCCATTGCTGAATAAGCGCCACAAATAAGGCCGACAGAAAGGTAGTTGCCTGACCAACAGCTTCGAATCCTCCAAAGAAAATGGAATTGCCTGCTGCAATTTCCTGTGAAAAATAGAAATTCTTTAAGCCCCATAAACCAGTAGAAGTATTTTTTCAATTATTTTCGAAAAGCAAAATTCAATGAAGGAGAATAAAAAAACCCCTAAAAACGTTGAAACGATTCAGGGGCTTATCCAACTGCGTTATGACATTTGGCCAAGATAGCACATTTCAGCGCCCTTGGCAGAGAATTAAATTAAGAATAAATCAGGATTATTTTAAAGAATATTAAATACGAATAAGGATTTCCTATTAGTGCTCCTTAAAGGTTATCACTTCCGCATATCTTGCCATAACTTTATTTGAGCTGGGGCTTTGATTATTCTCTCTAAGACGAAACCATAGTCTTTATAAACGAAGATTTTTTTATGGAATACAGTGTATTAGGCAAGTCAACTTTGAAGATAAGTGAAATTGGATTTGGTTGCATGTCCATGGGAAAAGAAGACAAGCTCAACTCCGCCTTAGTTAACAGAGCCCTCGACACGGGAATCAATTTTTTTGATACTGCAGATCTCTACGGCTTCGGAATGAATGAGATTTCTTTGGGAAAGTCATTGGGAAAGAGAAGGAAGGAAGCTATCATAAGCACCAAAGTTGGCAATCGATGGACTGAGGACAAGAGTGGCTGGGAATGGAATCCAAGTAAAGAATATATACTTGCCGCGGCCGATAAGAGCCTGATGCGTCTCAATACTGATTATATAGACCTTTATCAATTACATGGAGGAACTATGGAAGAAAAGGTTGAGGATATCATTGAAGCGTTTGAAAGATTGCAAGTTTTGGGAAAGATCCGTTATTACGGGATTTCATCTATACGACCAAACGTGATCCGCAAATATACTAAGCGTTCTTCCCTGGTAAGTGTGATGATGCAGTACAGCCTCCTTGACAGGCGGGCGGAAGAAATTTGTAATGCCTTCCTGGTCCCAAATAAGGTCGGGATTTTAGCAAGGGGAAGTTTAGCCAAAGGTTTGCTGGCTGGTAAACAAATTACTTCCTATATTAATTATTCCGCAGAGGAAGTGGGTCTCGCTGAAGCTGTTTTACGCAAATTATCGGGAGCATTGCGCACACACACCCAAACTGCTTTACGATTTGTTTTGCAACAGCCGTTTATCAACGGGGCCTTAGTAGGGATAAGGACGATGGATCAGTTGGCAGAAATAGCCAAAACATCCGATACCCCGATTCTTACAAAAAATGAAATAAAAATGATAAGTGAATCCATTCCCCTAAATCATTATGATCAGCATACCTAAGATTCTCCATACCATCCATTTTCATTGAGCCTTACCATTTAGCTATTTAGAACCAGTAATCTTCAGGGGTGATTATTTAGCAGAGTCTGCGGAGAAGAATTGGACCAGGGTAAAGGAAGACCTCTTAAAAAATGAAGGGATGAACTTTATTGGCGGCTGGATTTCCGTAATTCCTGATCCTGATATTTTGGAATAATAAAAAAATGAATTGCTTTTGTAACGCTTTCGTTCAATATTGTTCCATAAACGAACAGGTGGCCGAATAGTAAGCCTATAATTATCTATAAATCAACGGGATAATTTTTGGCATTGTTTTTTATAATGTTACTTAGAAAAAAGTCTCTCCCCACCCGGAAAGAAAAATTAATAAGCAGGTAGTTGTTCAATCAATTTGAATAATTACCCGGGGAACGTTTCCACGTTCCCCTTTTTTAATTAGGTAAACCCCAAAAATTATACATTTGGGAATGAAAAAACAGGATTCACTCTCTGACCAAAATAGCAGCTCCAGACCCTTTTTAATTTTTAGGAAAATGTGGGAAAAGGACTCTTTCAGTCAATGGATGGGGCTTGAATTAATAGAAGCCGGAATATCGACCTGCAGGCTTTCCTATCGCGTAAGAAAAGATATGCTTAATGGGTTTGGAATGGTGCACGGAGGCATCCTATTTTCAGCATCTGATTCAGCCTTTGCTTTTGCCTGCAATTCGCACGGAAGAATTAGTGTGGCCCTGGATGTTTCCATCAGCTTTACTAAATCAGCCTCACTCGGCGACCAATTGTTTGTTGAAGCAATTGAATTGCATCTTGGCAAAAAAACAGCGGTATACGATATCAGAACTACCAATCATAAAGGCGAATTGATTGCCCTGTTCAAAGGAACCTGTTACAGGACTTCTAAAGAATTGGATATCTAGACCGCCGGTACCCTACCGGGTTGGATAATACTCCGATCTTATCAATACGGATGTCAACCCAGTCATCCTGTTGCAGGGTGAAATCCGGCGGTGGGACAATGCAGGTACCCGTCATCAAAAAAACTCCTTGGGGAAAATCGCATTCCCTAAACAGATAACCAGCCAATTCGGTGTGCTTGCGCTTCATACGGCTAATTGAAACATCCTCCCTGAATACAACCGATATGTCGCGTCTGATGGTCATTTCTATCTTTGTTTCAGGATCAATGCCGTTTTCCGGCACGTAAAGGCAAGGACCCAGGGCAGCACTTTTTTCATATACTTTCGCCTGCGGCAGGTATAAAGGATTCTCTCCTTCAATGCTCCGGGAACTCATGTCGTTGCCAATCGTATAGGCCTGGATATCTCCGGCAGAATTGATGAACAAAGTCAATTCCGGTTCCGGCACGTTCCAGGTGGAATCCCTTCGGATATAGACTTCCTGACGATGTCCTGCTACGCGTTGTGGTATCGCTTTGAAAAATAATTCAGGTCGTTCAGCTTCATAAACTTTATCATAAAAATCAGCCCCGCCCGATTGTTTTGACTCTTCCATCCTTGCTTCCCGGCTTCGCAGATAGGTTACACCCGCCGCCCAAACCTCCTGTTGCCCTACCGGGGGCTGCAATTCAATTTTTATTAATTGAGATGCGTCCTCCTCAGTCATTTTGCCTGCCTTTCCTGTGATGTCGCGTAAATAACCGAAAAGGTTATCCCTGTTCGTCAGGTTGTCCCATTCGTGGTTCAGGCGGAAATATTGATTATCCTCTTCTATAATCATCCCCTGCAGAAGTTTGTATAATTTCATAAAGTTTTTTTTCAATTCTTCCGGATTAATTCCCGGAAGTTTTCCTGCAATCCAGATCAATCAAAGCTACTCATGGATTTTTTCCAAATTAGAGAAACAAAGTAGAAGCCCACACCTACTCCCCTAGCCCGGATATTTTATTAAAATTCAGGACGGCCCATCCAAAAAAAGAGTCAGGGTTTAGAATTCAATTTGATGACCGCTGCTTTCTGCAAGCTACTTGGTTTACCCTAACGAAAGTTAAGACCTTTAGGCAAAGATTCTTCCGATTTAAAAAAGTTCACCAAGATTTAAATGTAATTGAAAGGAATTTTTTCCAAATGCCATATCAAAGCTGATATTCGTATTGGATTTTTTGTTGAATTTTAATCGAACGCCCGCGCCTATCGCTGGCAAAATGTATTCGAATTGGTGGGACACAGGCTCAGTGTAGGTTTGCGCATCACTGAAGAGCACTCCACCCCATAAGCCGTTTCTTGCTATATCAAACCGGTATTCGGTTTCCGCATAAAGCTCCTGTTTGCCCAGATAGCGCGCAACCGAATATCCGCGTCCCGATCTTGCACTCAGGTCCAGGGTAGTGCCGGGTAAATTAAGGTAAGGGACATCGCCATAACTTCCCCAGTAAAATAGCCGGAATCCAAGAACTTCATGTCTGGTATCACTGAATGAAAAATATTTCCGGTTGTCAAAATAAATGGAGGCCCATGTATAGTCGCTGCCCAGCCATCGTGTGTTGAGTCGATACAATAATATTGAGTAAACCCCATTTTCAGGATTGATGGAATTTTTCCGACTATCCCACAAAAGGTCGAAAGTTATACCGGAGGAAACAGTTTTGCGGCCTGTACCAATACCATATTTGGAGAAATTGCTTTGATTTGATCCGGACCAAATCTCGCTAACATTATAGAAATCGTCCAGGTTGTAACCTACTCCGGCATAAAAAGGCCCATCCACTCTGTGGTTTCCAGTCAGGTAGATGCGAATAAATTGATGATTTATCTGATCCTGGTTTTCCTTGGACGTATTTCCTCCAAGTCCATAGGTCCGGAGGTCATTATGAATGATACGAAAATCACCCGTAAGGTTCCATAGTTTCCCATTTGTCCAGATATTGGGGTTTATGATAAACCCGATCCTACTATAAAAATTCGTATAAGGAATAAAATAAATATTAGAAAGATTTGTGGAGCTTGAGTCCCCCAAATAAAAAGCAGCATTGATCGATGATACGATGAATTCATCGCCACCTACTAACGCGCTGGGAATAGGAATAAGGGAAAAGCTTATTTTTCTGCTGTTCCGTTTCTTGTATAATTTGTCCCATCGGGTAAGCTTAAGAAGTACGTCAATGATATCCTTTCTTGGCGTCCTGACAGTATCGGGATGCTGCTGCGCATAGGTCAAGCTCGAGGAAAGAAAAAAAACGGCTGTTATGAGAATTAAAAATTTGGGGATAATTTCTGAGTTTAGTTAGATAAAGGTCAACCGCGTGTACCCAAGCCCAGAATACAAATTACCGGCCAAAGACCTTGCACGGCGTATTTAAGGATCGCAATCGGGAAACTAATTATTTCGATGCTATCTGAAGCTTAGAAAAGCCGGAGCCTGTAACGCAAAAATACTAAACCGCAAATCCGCAATTGTTGTAATTTCAAAATACAATGTTTTTATCCCGGGGGTGGTTACAGGCAGGTACATGGCGGAAACCTGTAAGGTATTAAAAGACAGATTTTCATTTTTTATCTGGAGGCCACCGCCTAATCCGGAATACAACGGGCCCTTAAAAATGTTTTCGTGTTTATCGGCAAGCAGGGAAGCCTGAAGCAGGGTAAAAAAATTAAACTTAAATCCATAGACGCTGGCATGGCTGTAATAAATGGTTTGGGAACTAAGATTAAGGCGCTGAAATCCATTTACACTCCCATTCCGGTACCCGAGGATGCCATTTTCCCGGTTAATATTGACGGGCTTGTAAAGTAAAGGGTTGGGGCTAGTAAGGTAGTCGCCGCGAAAAAATTCCCTTAACCTTTCATTCTTAAAGCTTAATAATCGACTGTAGTAATCTGTCTCAACATGAATAACCGCATCTTCAGAATTACCCCCTTGCCAAAAGCTTCCTATTCCAAAACTGGTGTTGAATAAATCCTGTCTTCGCGTAAGCCAGAATTTTTGTCCTTCAACGGCCGCATAATTCCGTCTTATTCCAACCCAATCCTCCAGGCCTGCTGACACCGAAGCGTTATAACCCACAGGAATATCCTCTGTTCTGCCAAAACCGAAGAAATAGTTTGTCTTTATGAACTCCTGACGGAAAAATACCAATTTTGATAGAGTAAAGTGGTGATCATTATAATTAGGATTTTTAGAAAATATTGGCTGTTTGGGAGTATTAACAAAAGCAAGGTTATATTGCCTGAGTTCTATGGCAAGATTGGGTTTGTCTGTAATGATTCCGTTATTTTTAAATTGAGTGCGGAAATTGTATCCTCCCCAGACATCCATGATCCGGTATTCATATTTCCTGAATACTGTATCGGGGAAAGAATAGATATTCAAAGATTGATTGTATGCCAGTGAGAGACCCCCAGTAAATTTCGCCCATGAACTATATAGAGGGCGGTTGACGGATATAAAATAAGAATGTTCATATACTCCTGTATCTATTGATCCATGGTCATTCAATCCACTATAGCCAAATGAAATATCAGCAAACGACCCTCCAAGATTATACTTGTTATAGCTTATTTCAGTCCTCCACTGGGGCCTGTATACACTATTCCACTGCAATCCCAACAAAACACGCTGGCCTGCGCCAAATAAATTGTTATTGTAAACATTGGCAGCAAATGAAGTGAGACTCAAATCAGAAACAGCTCCTCCATATTCGAATAAGTCCTTGGTAACCACCATGATGTCCACGGAATCGAGACTCTGGTAAGTATTTATGATATATAGCCTTGCATCCTGCATAAAAGGCAGGTTTCTTAGATATCTTTCGTTTTCGACCATTTTAAATGCATTTACTGTGTCATTTTCTCCGAAAAACAGGGACTGCCTGAGCATCCATTCCTTGGTATTTAAATGCAACTTATTTGCAAAATGAATCAGTTTCATGGAGGTTGAAACGGTCGTGTCCTCTATCTGGGTACCAAACACTTTCAGCCGGTTGTAATATATATTTCGAATTACCCTTCCTTTATAAGGTGAAAATTTATTTTGTCTTTGCTTCCAAAGTACGCTGTCTGGCACAGGTCCTGCTTCATTTTGTCTGGAAAGTTTTACTAATAAGGAATCTCTCTGCTGACTGTCAGTCAATACATTAAAGTACCTGTTAAAGCTATGGGAAGGTTTATTTTTCTTGGGTACTGTATCTTGTCCAATGAAAACCGAATATTTCGGTGGGAGCGCTGCAAAACTGTGGGCGGTGAAAATTACCGTCAAAGCTGGGCCAGACCAGATCCGGGCCAGGGAAATGATAATATGACGGAGATCTTTCAATTGTATTTATTTATAATATCACAATTTATTCCAACTTGGATTTAAGGAGTGTTTTATTAAAGGTAAAGGGAGAATTTAATAAACCTGAAATACATTGTATAATATTAGGTATCACTTTTTTAACTATTGAAATAATAAAGAGGAAAACTCGTTAATTCATGGATAAGTTGCAAGCAATATCTTCCATTTCCAATTCTGTTTATGCCAGCCTCCCAAAAGAAGCCATCCAAGCCAAAAGTTGAAAAATGAAGAAATTTTACCTTACTCTTTTGACATTTTTTCTCCTGTATTTGGCTGTATCGGCTCAAAAAACTCTTGCTCCTATACGGTTAAAAAATGGAAATTTTGAGGGAGTCAGAAATCTGCTTAATGAAAGGGTAACTGGCCAGGGAATTCGGACACTTAAGTTCCACAAAAAGTACTTTGCCCTGTTGAGATTTGATCAATTACCCGGCGAGTCCGAGAAAAAGGATTTGACGGAACTGGGTGTTTCTTTGTTTGATTATCTGCCGGCGAATTCTTTTTTGGCCGAGATCTCCGATAGCCTGGCTTTTCCCTTATTAAAATCACACCGGATCATGGGTGTATATAAAATACCTCAACAATTCAAGATTTCGGGGAAATTATTACAACGTTCAGGTCCCTCTCCTGTCGATCCGGGTTCCCTAATTGCCATAAGTTTCTTCGGTTCAACCGATAAAATAACAGTCATCGACGAAGTTCAACGGGCGGGTGCACAAATCATCTCTACCAAGATTCAACCCTCCCATGTTATTTTTATCAGGGGAACCGCAGCTGTTCTTAGGAAAATCGCAGCGCTGCCGTTTGTAACCTATATTAATGAACAATCCCTGAAAGATATTCCCTTAAATGACAAGAACAGGGCAATTCACGCTTTGGACGCCCTTGGCGCATTTTCAGGAAGAAATTTACAAGGTAAAAATGTGACTGTAGGAGTTGGTGACGAGGGGGATCCTTCCACGCATATTGATTTCACGGGCAGGCTTATCCAGCGCAACCCTGAACCCCCGAGTTTTCATGGGACCCATACTGCCGGGACAACGGGTGGAGGAGGCATTTTAAACCCCAGATATAAAGGCATGGCACCAAAGGCCACCCTGCTCAGTCAGTATTTCAGCGATGTACTTGTCAATGCACCGGTTTACATCAATGATTACAATATGGTTCTTACCAACAATTCTTATTACTCAGGGCTGGATGGCTGCCCTGGCGAAGGAGAATATGATGCTTTAAGTAATTATGTGGATGAACAGCTAAATGCCAATTCCTCTCTGCTTCACGTTTTTGCCTCAGGAAATGATGGCGGCCTTACTTGCGCTCCGTACCCTAGTTTTTTTGGTACAGTCAAGTCAGGTTTCCAGGCAGGGAAAAATGTCCTGACTGTCGGAAACATATATAATGCCACCTATACCATCTGGAGGTCCTCCAGCAGGGGTCCGGTCGGTGATGGCAGAATTAAGCCGGAAGTAATGGGTAGTGGTGTCGCCATCAATTCCACCATACCTTTCAATGCATACGCCGGGTCGACCGGTACAAGTATGTCCTGCCCAACAGTGACGGGTACCCTGGCATTGTTGTATGAAAGATATAGGCAATTGCATGGGGGTGCAAATCCATCTGCAGCCTTAATCAAGGCCGTGACTTGCAACAGCGCCGATGATATGGGAAATCCCGGCCCGGATTATTTTTATGGGTTTGGAATGCTGAATGCAAGGACAGCTGTAGAAACCATTGAGAACAATCATTATTTCACAAATACGATCAGCAACGCAGGATCGGCAAATTTTGTAATACCGGGTCTACCAGCCGGAGTCCAACAGCTGAAAATAATGCTGTATTGGTCTGATCCTGCAGCTTCTGCATTTGTTGCCAGCGCCCTTGTCAATAATCTTGATCTGACAGTAACTTCTCCGGACGCGACTATTCATCACCCTCTGGTACTGGACCCAACACCCTCCAACGTGAACAATAATGCAGTGGAGGGGGTGGATAATACCAATAATATTGAACAGGTCGTCATCAATAATCCCCCTGCGGGAAATTTTACAATAACTGTAAAGGGTACACATATCCCTCTGGGGCCGCAGGATTATGTAGTTGCTTACGAAATAATCAATCCCTCTGTAAAGGTTGAATATCCTTTTGGCAATGAAACATTTGTTCCTGGAGAAACAGAAAACATTCGCTGGAGCGCTTATGGAGGCGAGCCTAATAGCTTTACAGTTGAATATTCCGCGGATAACGGAAGCACCTGGAATTTGCTTAGTAACAGCGTCCCTTCCGCCAGTCGCCTGTACCAATGGACCGTTCCGATGGCCCCTACAACGACGGGACTAATCCGGGTAACCAGAAATACCGCCGGGTTCAGTGATACCAGCCATTTCCCTTTTACAATTCTGGGACAACCTGTAATAACGCTTACCAACCCCTGCCCGGGTTACGGCCAGCTGATCTGGAATACCGTCCCTTCCGCAACTCAATATGAAATTATGATATTGAAGGGTGACAGCATGCAAACAATTGCAAGCACTACTGATACCAGTTATATGATCGGAGGTTTGAACAGGGACAGTAGTTACTGGGTTTCCGTGCGTGTCATCAGCGGTACAACGGCGGGAAGACGAGCCATTGCGGTAAATCTCAATCCCAATACCGGGCCCTGCAGCCTGGCCGCGTTCAACAACGATTTTACCATTGATTCCTTAATTACCCCAGTAACGGGTCGAATGTTTACTTCCACTCAGCTGGGTAATACCGACCTGCAGGTGGAATTAAAAAATCTTGGAAGCATTCCGTCAGCAGGTCCATACAATATATCCTTCCAGATCAACGGAGGTGCAGTTGTTACCGAGTCAAGTTCCGCCAGCATACCAGCCGGTACGGCAATAGTGTATACATTTTCGCCTGCCAATAAGTTTGACTTTTCGGCAACAGGCACGTATAATGTTAAAGTCTGGGTGGACTATCCCGGGGATCCTCAATTAAGCAATGATACCATTATGACAATCGTTAAGCAGCTGAAGAACGATCCTCTCACGCTGAATCCGGTTTTCACCGAAGGTTTTGAAAGTGCTGACCCTCAGACGTATCTAGCCCGGACAATTGGATTGAGCGGACTTGATCGCTGTGATTTTAACGCTAGCGATCCAAACGGCAGGGCACGGACCTTTGTAAATACCGGTTTCGCAAGAACCGGCCTGCGATGCGTCACGCTGGACCAATCCCGCAACAAACCAGTTTCTACTGCCGACAGCCTGATGACCACTTTCAACCTGTCGGGTTATACGGCAGCC